>Ga0181518_10003698_pt1 | contig 13981 bp, 12 predicted proteins | sample PEATcosm2014_Bin_28_FD_119751 | JGI IMG/M metagenome (GOLD analysis project Ga0181518, IMG submission 119751) | Peatland microbial communities from MTU Mesocosm Facility, Houghton, MI, USA - PEATcosm2014_Bin01_60_metaG | ecosystem: Environmental > Terrestrial > Soil > Wetlands > Peat | place... | reverse complement strand
TTGGGAGTGCGAATCATCATCTGCCAGTTCCATTGATTCTTGTCCGGTATTACTTCGCCAGAGGTGAAATCCGGCCACAGGCCTTCCAATTTCGAAACGGTGTAATCGCCTTTTCCGGCGAACTTGCGCGTCATCTTGACGGTAAAGGCGACGCCGTATAAAGCGCCGATGGCCTCGCTAAAACCGTCGCCGCCGGGCGCGCCTTTTCCACTGATCGAGAGATATGTCGCCGGCCCGACTTTCACCAGCGCGGGGTCCCGGGTAGCGGCATATTCCTTGCTGAATTCGCGGTAAAGATCGACCTTCTCTGCTGTTTTCATGGCGTCATCTCCTCGTCGCGCTGCCCTGTGTTTGTAGCGGCGCGTAAATGTCGGTCAGCAAATCTTCCGGCGCAGTGCTTTGCGGGTCGTTGAGATACACCTCGAAGCAGGGGACATCGCGCAGTTCGCGTCCGCTGCGCGGAATCCACTGTCCCAGCAATTCCGCGTAAGTGCGCCCAACGTCGTTATAAGGACCATTGTGGGTGGTCATGGCGTACTCTCCGCCGGCCACCGTTTGCACTTGAATGCCGCCGCTTGGCGCGAAATCGTCGCCGACCGTGACGCAGGCGTCGTAGCGTATCTTCGACGGCGGAGTGACCTCGGGATCGTCATGGCAAAGCCCGATCAGCATTGTGCCGCCTCCCAGGTAGCCGTCTTTCCCCAGAATGGTCAGCAAGCGGTCCCAGGTCGCGCCGACTTCGCCGTATGGCCCCACGTGGCGCAGGTAAGCGACGCGCATTGGCGTCAATTGTTGAATCTTGACGTCCATATTTCCTCCTCGATGCAGCGTCTTGAAATGCCGGATGGTTTTCCCCGGGCGGTAGTGGATTCCGGACGAGACGGCTGCGAATTGCCTCCTGCGAATCGAACGGAAATGCGACGGAGCGGCGCCGAAGCACGCCTTGAACGAGCGCGTAAACGCTTCGTGGCTTTCATAGCCGGCATCCAACGCAATTTCGACGACCGACGCCGAGCCCAGCTTGAGTTGGCTGGCCGCGCGCTCCAGGCGCAATCGCCGTACGTACTCCTTGACCGATTCGCCCACCATACCTTTGAAAATCCGGTGAAAGTGATAGCGCGAAAAGCAAGCCAGCGCGGCAAGTTCATCGAGCGCCAGCGGGCCGTCGAGGTGCTCCTGGATGTGAGCCAGTACCTGGCCGATCCGGCGCTTGTAGTCGTGCAACGTGACCGTTCTCATGGCGAGATCACACCCGCATTCACACCCGCAATCACACTTTAGATAAATCGAGGATGAACTGCTTGATAATTTTTGCTTTTTTGACTCCGTTGGCCGGCGATTGCCGATGCAGTCCGGAAGCCCTGAGGCTGGCGCTTGAAGCGCAGCCGTCCCGGCGTCAAAGTGGCGGCATCGCGACTGTCACGGCAAAGGCCCCTTCTCGGGTATCGTTGTCGAGACTCCCAAGTGTAACGCGCAAGTATATAGCGAACGGCTGGAGGTGATGGCGGGCTTGCCCGCACTTATGGGACTAGAATGTAGAGACGAGGCTTGCCCCGTCTGGCAGTGTGCGTGGGGATCGTGAATAGGAAAGTTCGGGAGGTTTTTATGCGCTTTGGAAATTACGAGAGTTCTGAAGGCAAGGTTGGCACAGCGGTTACTTTTCTGCTGATCGGGCTTGGCATTGGCGCCGCGGTAGGTCTATTGCTGGCTCCGAAGAGCGGGAAACAACTGCGGAAAGACCTGCGGCGGTCTTATGACGACGCGCTCGACACCGTCGCCGACTGGACGGACGAAGCGAAGGACCGTTTCGAGAAAGTGGTCGAAAAAGGCGCCGATTTCGCCGACGAAGTGAAGGCCAAGACCAAGCCGTTGAGCAACGTGCTGCGACGGTCGTAAGGCACGGTCGTTGGTCGGTGGTCGTTAGACGTTGGCAAGAACTTCCTGAGAGAAGACGCGCCGTAATCGGCCACAGCGAATCGCGAACGACCAACGACTAACGACGCACGACCGCCCTACGGTGCGGGCTGCGTTTCGTCCTCGAGCGTGCGTTTCTTCTTGTGCACGTTGCGGATGACAATGCCCACCGAGAAGCGGAAGTTGTCCTGCTTCTTATTGACGCGCACGGACGTGCCGGGATCGATAAAATTGGTTCCGGTCTGGAAATAATCGGCCTTGAAGCGCAAGGCGAAACGCTCATTGATTTTTTTGTCGAGGCCGCCGCCAGCCACCAGGGCCCGGCCCGTGCCGACTTCCGTCACGGTTGCAGCACCGCCAGTCGCCACGCCGCGCACGCCCTGATGTCCGTACAGCAACTCGGCAAACGGCGTCCAGCGTTCATGCTTGCGGCGGGCGAATTGCACGCCGTAAAGGAAGTTGTATTCTCGCGTGGACACATCGAACGTGGGATAGGTGCCTGGGCAGAATCCATCCGGGCACGTGGGAAATGGCGCCGGCGTGCCTGTCGGAATCTTCGAAGTTCCAAAGTACTGCCCTCCCTCCAGTACCAACCCCAGCCAACTGGTCGCGTTCACACCGAAAGATGCGTCCCATCCCGGCAGTTCCGCCCAGTGTCCGGCATTGAAAAAACCGGCCTCGGCGTAGGAACCGCCGCCAAATAGTTCGATTCGCGGATAATTGGGCGGCGGCGCGGGGTTGGCGGCGGCCGTGGGAGTTGGAACCTCAGCCGGGGCCGGAACTTGCTCTGCGGCCGGGGCTTGGGCCGTAGTGGGAGCCGGGGTTGGAGACGGAGCCGGCGTTGGAGCCTGCGCCCATGACATCACGCATAACGCAGCCGCGCCAGCCAAGACTCCCAGGTATTTCCTCACGATTCCTCCTTGAAATGCAGTTGCCAGTTGCATGCCGCCAGTTGCTAGTCCGGCAACGACTCAACTTCCATTGTCTTAGTTTGATGCCAGTTGGCCGGTCCATCGTCTGCCATCACAAAACTGGCAACTGGTTGCTGGCGACTGGCGACTGCCTTCCGCAAACTATTGAGTATACCGTGTGTGGCTCGGTCTCTCCCTCCGATAGAATCGTCTTTCGGCAGAATCTTCAGAAAACGGTCAAAGGAAGCCATGGACATCAAGCTGACGGCAACCGAAGCGCGGGTGCTGGGGTCGCTGATCGAAAAGGACATCACCACGCCCGAGTATTATCCGCTGTCGCTCAATGCGCTGGTGAATGCCTGCAATCAGAAGACGAACCGCGATCCCGTGATGCAGTTGGACGAAGACACGGTGCGCGATGCGCTGGACGGGCTTCAACAGCAGCGCCTGGCCGGCCCCGCGCGCGGCGCCGACAGCCGCGTCACCAAGTACGAGCAGCGATTGCAGGAGGTGTTTAACTTCACTCGCGCGGAGACTGCCGTGCTCTGCGTGCTGCTGCTGCGCGGCCCGCAGACACCCGGCGAACTGCGCGGACGCGCCGAGCGCATGCACCGCTTCGAAACACTGGAGGATGTGCAATCGGCCCTGCAAAAGCTAATGCAGCGTGAACCGCCGCTGGCGAAAGTTCTGCCCCGCCAGCCGGGAACGAAAGAATCCCGCTACGCGCATCTGCTAGCCGGGGATGTGGTCGAAGCGGAAGCCCCGGCGCAGGCAGGCCCGGCGGCCGAGCGCAATCCGGCGGATGCCGAGCGCGTCGCGCGGCTGGAAAAAGAAGTGGCCGAACTGCGGCGGGAGGTTGGGGAAGTAAAGGATCAGTTGGAGAGATTCCGAAAACAATTTGAGTAAGGATATCAACGCCATGATAGGCACATGCGACCATTGTGGAGAGAATTTCGAGTTCGAGATTTTTCACAATGGATTCGGCGACACCTCTTATGCATACTGCGACACCCGCAGCATGACAGCGATTCTATCCGGGTGGAACAAGCGGTGGCCTTCAGGCGTCAAATGCACGCAGGCAGAGATTGCGCCGGAAATGCAACCTCATCTCAAGCCTTGCGAATGTGGCGGCAGATTTACAAAAGGCAATTCGCCGCGTTGCCCGCATTGCAAACAACCCCTTGCAGCGGAGAAAGCCACTGAACATATTGAACGCCAGTCCCCTGGTACCCAAAAGGGATGGCGTTGGCAGCGGAATTGGTCTGGAATCTATTGCGCGGTGGTTGACGGTCGGCAAGTGGCGAACATCTTTCAAAACGCAAAGTGAGCCATTTGTTCACGCACCTTGGTGAAACTCAAAGAGTACCTCGATCATTCCCACGATATTCTCATTCAATCTCGGCAGGTCTGCAGCGGGTATCCAGTACTCGACATGGTGGGTATCGCCGACGGTGTGCTGTTGGTAGTCGTTCAGAAAGCTTGTTCGCACTCGGAAACGAAGGACATGACCCGCATAACCTGACGATTCATCCTTCGTATTCCAATCACGGGCGATCTGGATTGCGTACTCTTCGGTGGCTACGGGATAGAAGAACGGCTGATCCGATCGGCGCAGCGGAAACTCACGAAATCCGCTGGCGCGGACGAGTTCCAATTCACTTTGACCCACCGGCCTGTAAAGGGTCGTCAGTTCTGACATGAGTTTCCCAAATAATCGCACTGCGGTCGCGTGGCGCCGTTGTTCCATTACATCACAGACCATCGATGACCGAATTCCATTGACACAAGACCAGCCGCACGCGACCCTAATAATTAGAGATCTGATTGGGGCAGTTTCGAGGTTCGTCCGTCACCAAAACGGCCCTCGAATCTGCCCCAATCCTGTTTTCAGTGCAATTTAAGAGCTAAGTCCTTATTCCGGAATACTTTGATATAAGTCCTTTAGAATCAAAGACCGGGTCGGGAATTGTCCTCCTAACCCTATGATTCCACTAGACGCGCGAAGGGTGGGCGCGGGAATGTTCGGGCCAAGGAACGAGCACTTATCGTCCCGGTGTCATCGCGTCCCGCCCTGGCCCAGAACGCAAAGACGGCGCACCCACATTTCGTTATTGGGTCGGAAGAACAGAGAGTGGGAAAGGCTGGGCCATCCGCCCGAGGGGGCGGATCTTGCGCCTAATCTGTCTACGCATTAGTGTAGGGCGTGCGGATCGCGATCAATAGGAGCTTCGCGACATGGAAAAGTGGAAAGCCGTGTCTTTGGGCATTATGTCTTTGGCAGTAGCGAACCTAACCGCCACGGCCGGAGTCCTTTTCTTTCATTTCTCAAGACCGATCGCACTCAAGGTGTTCTTAGTGTTTAGGGTGTCGGCCATAGCGCTGTTGCTATTGCTTCCTGTCGAGTACCTGCTGCGACGAATGCAAGGGGAAGAATATGGCCCGCTTGTATTCAATGTGGTGCTCGTAGTGCTTATGTTCTGTTTCTGGTTCATCATTGCCGCAGCCACGTTCTAAACATCAGGAGGCGAGTGCCCCAGCCGTTACGCGTTCTTTGCGAAAGGGTGCACCCGAATTTCGTCATGGCAAGCGAAGAACAGCGCGCGGAGAGGGTTGGGCCAACCCTCTGGGTCTTCCTCTGCCTAAGTGCGGCATTGTCATGGATGGTCTGGCTTTGGCCCACGCCGCAAGGATCCGTCTACCTGGTTGTCCTTGGACAGAGGGTCGATTGGCCGATCGTTAACTTAAAACTTGTGATCGGGAACTGCTTGCCCGGATTGCTTGCACTTGTCTGGGTGTCTGTTCAGGGAAAACAGCAACTCCGAGAGATGTTGTCCAGCTTGTTTGCTTGGAGGGCTCAACTCAGGTGGTACATCCTCTCAATCGCACTGCCCTGCAGTGTATTCACCACTTCTTTGTGTGTGGTGCTTATCTCTTTCCCGGCGAAACATCCCTGGCCCCCTGTATCCGTATTCTTTACAAGTCTGCTGTCGCTGCCATTCGGTCCACTATGGGAAGAAATCGCTTGGAGAGCCTTCGCCTTGAGGAAGCTCCAATCCCGCTATTCGCGGCTGGCGGCCGCCCTAATGATTGGCGTGTATTGGGCAGTGTGGCATATCCCATTGTGGCTGGTGACGCTGAACTATCTGACATATACGCTATTGCTTATCATGTGCGTCAACCTTGTCGCATGGTCCGTCATCTTTGCGTTCTTGTATAACCGGAGCGCGCAGAGCCTGCCCGTTGTGATCCTTCTTCATGGAACATATATGGCAGCGCAAAATCAGGTATTTGCCACGTACGGCAACATTCATCTAATTCCAATCTCGGCGGCGTTGTCTGTTTGCTTGGCCGCCATTCTTGCGAGACGGCTGTACACTGACGTTGAAGTGGCGGGTGGGGCTGATTAGATAACCGTGTCGGCTCCAAGCCGCCGAGTAAACTCGGATTGCTCAACCAACCAAGGCTCGGATGAAAGGGGCCGAGCATATGAAGATTGTAGTTTGTGGTTTGCCGCGTGCCCGACGCTTCACTTTTTGAAGGCTGGGATTTTGCCCCGTCTCCCGCGGAGGATCCCAGTTCTTTGACCATGACTCCCGGACACTGTTCACCGCCCCCGAGGAGCCCGAAAAAGCCGCCTGCGGACGAAAAAGGCGAAGGTTTCTTCCCCTTGACACGATTTACCCCACTTCGAAGCCCACTAAGCCCAAATCAGCCGCGGAAAATCCCGTAAGCCCTTGATTCCGCGTTACCTAGTCATAAGTCCTTTAGAATGAAGGATAAAGAAGAATAATCCACGCTAACCTCATGATTCCAGAAGACCATGGGGCAGGGCCCAGTACTAGTAAGTAAACATCAAAGTCAACCCAAACCGCACCGAAGCAAAACTTTATTTTTTGACCTTCCGAGACTAATTCCCGGCGGGTAGCCGAGCCTTGCGCCAGTGCAAAACGCACAGTCGGTGCCCCGTCCTTCGCGCACTTTGAACGCAAGGACGGCGCACCCACAGTTGTGATATAGATAAGGAATTCAAAACCCAAAGTTTGCCCAACCACCAGGTAGGATAACCAAAAATGGAACAGACGGATTACACGCTCACTAAAGTCGGCGTTGTTATGCTGGGAGTTCAGGATGTGGCGCGCTCGCTGGCGTTCTATCGCGACAAGCTGGGCCTGAAGGTTCAGCATGAGATCCCCGGTTTCGCGTTCCTCGACGCTGGCGCGGTCACCCTGTGCCTCAGCGAGCCTGCGGCCAAAGCCCGCAGCCAGGTTGCCGGCGCCGGCGAAGTCGTCTTCTCGGTTGAGGACGTGTCCGCCGCCTATCAGGCGCTGCAAGCGAAAGGAGTCCAGTTCACTCACGATCCACGAAACGTCACGCCCACCACCAGGGCCGCCAACTTCGATGACCCTGACGGCAACCACCTCTCCATCTTTGGGCCTTAATCGAAATGCCATCGAGAGCCTGAAGATCCGATAGGCGGGCGGATCGCTCTAACGCGAAACTACCGCGCGGATTTGTCTTTCACATTGGCCGAAATAACTAGGGTTGCGCCGCTTCTCGGGCCTTTCGGAGATCGGCGGGCCTACAGATAATTCGATCGACAGTCAGAGACGCATCCGGGTTATACTCTTTTCGTTGATTTGGCCCACCCGCCCATGAAGCCCTCGGAGCAGATCGATCAGCACATCGCCGGCATCGCCGATTGGCGGGGCAAGGTGCTCGCCACGATCCGGCGGATCATGCTCGAGGCCGACCCGGCCGTCACCGAGGATTGGAAGTGGATGGGGACGCCCGTCTGGTACTGCGACGGGATGGTCTCGTTGGCCAACCCTCACCGGGGGAAGGTGAAGTGGACCTTCGCCAAGGGCGCGCACTTTGCCGACCCCGGCCACCTGTTCAACGCGGGCCTCGGAGGGAAGGAGTGGCGCGCGATTGACATCTTTGAGAAGGACCGGCCGAACGAGGCGGCGCTCCGGCGCCTGGTAAAGACCGCGATCGCCTACAACCGTTCCCAACTGAAGGCCAGGGAAGCTTCCGGCCGCGCCCCGAAAGCCGCCCGCCGCGCGCGCCCCGCGAAGAAGAAGCGTTCGTGAAGGCGGGTCGGGTGCCCAGGCTCTTGATCTCGGTGATCTAACCCACATTTCGTTGTTGGGATAAGAAGAACAGAGTGCAGGGGAAGCCGGCCCACCCGTCGGATTTCAGTCATGGCCGGGATTTGCGCGGCCCTTTTAGTTGCCAAATACCTCGCGACGAACTTTATCTACGAAATCTGGGGCCGACAATCTATCGCCCCACAGGTACAGCTCACTTGCGTTGGTCGGCACAAGGTCGGTGACCTTGTTGCCGTATTTTTCGCGAACGATTTTACAGATTTCTTCAAACCGCTCATACCCCTCCCAAACGGCGGGTTCCGAAAACAGCACCCGGTTGCCAAATCGAATCACGCTGCGGTGTTCGTCATGGGCATCAACGAAGTCCCACGTTAACGCGAAAGAGGGAGCGTCCAAATCGGGCAACTGGTCGGTGCTTCTCAACATTTGCGCTTCAAAGTTTTTCCGGAACTGCTCCATCACCCCAGCCTGTAGAACGGCGGTCGGGTCCCCGGACGACTTCATTTCTTGCAGTGTCGGATAGTTCACGGTCGCCAGCATGGGAGCATGAGCAAAATCACATTTAGGACAGGAGCTATCCATGAGCTCCCGGTAGTAGCCAACCGTTCCGTCCGTGAACTTTCCAGTCCAGTGGCACCGCGGACATTCCAAAACCGCGGACTTCCAATCGTCGTAATAGTTGAAGTGCTTAATATCGGGATTGAGCTCCAAAGGTCTGACCTCCAGAATCGTTTGTACCCAGCGGTAGATCAGTCTAACGCCTCTTTTGGCATTTGTCCCTATTCGTCGGGGAGTGGTCGCCGGGAAGTCACTGCTGGATGAGATCTTCTTCGCCTCCACGCAACTTCTTTCGCAGGTCGCGATAGAAGCCCGAGAGATGGGCCTCAAATTCAGCCAGACTCATGTCGGCGGTGACGTGAACGCGGGGCACGGCGAAGCGCTCGATCCGGGCTCCAAACCCGCCGCCCTCATTCATGAACGCGCAGCGGAAACCCGCTTCTTCCGCCAACCGCAGATCGCGTCTGGTGACGGTCGCGGCATTTCCGAAAGGATAGGCAAAGGCCCACACCGTTTGACCCAGAGCTTTTTCGAGCACGCTTCGGCTCCCGGAAATCTCGCTCCGGGCGACATCCTCCGGCGCCTGGGCGAGAATCGGGTGGGAGAGAGAATGGGCGCCGACACTCATACCCGCCGCGGCCAGTTGCCGCAACCCGGCTCGATCGAGGGTAAGAAACCTGGCGGCGAGGACCGGGTCTTGGACGAATTTCTCTCTCCAGTTCTGCGCGAGACCAAGCTGCTCGCGGATTCGGTCGAGGAATCCGCGCCGGAGTTTTCGATCGAACCGCGAAAGTTGTTGAACCAGGTTCCACCAACAAGCATGTTTCTGGTTGGGAGCCATCGGGCCACTATGAACGTCAACGCCCGCTTCGGGAAGGCTGAGCGCAACCGGTCCGCTCGCCTCCCACAACATTAAGTAGAGTTCCTCGTACCAAAGCATGGAGGGCGGCTCATCATCGCAGGCGCCGGCAGACGCTCCGGTGGCGAAGAAGAGGCAAGACAGGCCAAACTCGTGCAACAGGGGAACCATTTCCGTCAGGGTGCTGCCGAGGGCGTCGTCACAGGTGAGCAAGATCGAACGCGGAGGAAGCGGCAGCTCGCCTTCCAACCAATGCAGAAAATCTTGGGGAGTAATCGCATGGTAGCGCTTCTTTACCAGCAGCAATTGCCGCCGCAGCGAATCCGCGCGCACCAGGTTTCCGTCCAAAGACGCATTTACGATTTGGTAGCCGGATGGAAACACGCCATGGTAAGTGACCACGGCGGGAGCCGCGCCGGCGCCTTTGCCGGAAATATGACGCAGATACCCGCTGCGGGCGAGGACGGGAAACACGATGTGCTTCAGAATCGGGCTGACGAATCTCAAGGCGCCTTTCGCATGCGTCCGCAGAATTGTACCGCACACCACTCCGGCCCGCGGGAAACAGAATCACGGCATGATCGTCGTGGCACTGTCGTCCCTGTCTCTCCATCCAGGTCAACGGTCCAGATCAATAACCGGAATCGCCGTCCACGAGCTGGAAACTCACGGGAAACGCGCCCTCCAGGGCATTCGCGGGGTCGTGGACCAGGATGGGTTCCCGGTGCTGAAGCCAGTAGCCGTTCCATCGCAGCGCCTCGGTCAGGAGCGGAAACGTGGACTGGGCGCGAATCCTCGAAACTTCGGGGTCCATGCGGGCCGCCTCGGTGACCATCGCACAGGCAAGGTTCCAGTCATTGGCATCCGCCGAATCTAGCGCGAGGTCGAGCAGCCTCGCTTCCCACTGCATTTTGCCGATGATGAAATATCCCAGCAGCCGGCCCTGGCGCCGCAGCAGAAACCCCTGAATTTTGATGTGAGGACACTGCAACAGACAATTCAAATCCGCAACCGTCCGCTGGCAGAAGGTCCAGGAACGCTGCGAGCCGTTCAATATCGGCAAGATTGAGTCGTCGAACTGATGGACGGAATCGCAATCCCATCCCGCGCTTGCCGGCCGGCGATTTCGCGCCGGATGGGTCAGCCCGTGCAGTAAAGCGAGCGCCGATCTTGGTGCGCGAAAACGCAGCCGAAACTCACTCCACGGACGCAGCCAGGCGGCGTACGACAGAGCTTCCCCCACCTGCCGGAACCCGATTCGGGGAATTATCTGGCGCGTGACGGGAGTGCCCCCGATGACGAAAGATGTCGACGCCATTTCCATCAAGGTGCGGTAAAGATGGACGCCAGAGCCTGGAGTCGATGGATCGGCGGCCCAGTCCAGGATGGTAATGCTGCTCACGGTTTGTCCCGAGGGCAGCCGCAAAGTTACGGGGCAAACGCCGCCATGAGCGGCGATGCGCCCGTCCTTTTCCAGCAAATAGCTGCGCCCACCCCGCCAACCGGAGAGGGGGGAGAAGTATTTCCACTGCAGCCACCTCGGGTCGGCGTGAAAATCCGCAGGCCCGAATTTGTACACGCGGGCGAGGAACTGCGCCAGGGCGGGAAGATCGTCTTGCGCGGTTGGTCGGAGTGGCCCAGTCATCTCGCGAATGAATCCCGTCGAATGCGCCTCATCGGCCTGCCGCTCAGCGGCAGCGCCATTCCGTTTCATTGTATCGAGCTCGGAGTGCCAATCTCGAAAAAGATTGAAGCGGGGGGGGAAGCAGGGCTGGGGCTTCCCGGCCCAAAAGTGCGGCACGGAGGCGCGGCGTCCAAAGTGCAAGCCGAAAGTGACGAGCAGCGATTCAAAGCTGCCGACTTCCTCACTCGGGAATCGCTCCCGGGACGATTTGCATAGAAATCATGGCGAAGGGAATACGAACATTTTTCGCCACGGCTCCATTTCGGGAATCGTGCCAGCGGCAAGTAAATCTGGCGGCCCGATCGGCACCGTGGTAATCGCAATTTCTCGCCAATGTGGAGCAGTTCCCGGATTACCCGATAGAATGGATTAGGGAGTTTTTCTTCCGACCGTCCTCGCGTTGCCGGTCCGGTGATTGGGTCACCGGTTGACGGGTAGAACGAATTGGGGCAAATGGAGACAAGATTGGAACAACCGAACGCGCCCGTTCAAGACCAGGGCCATGCCGCCTGTTCTCTCGATGCCAGCTATGTGCTGACCTGGGAAGAAATCGCCAACCTGGAGGCGGAGCCCGGCAAGCCCGCCGAGACCCTGATGAACGTGGTCGCCTTGATTGCCCGGCGGTTTGGCGCCGACGTTTGCTCCGCCTACCTGCTGGAGCCCGACCGCGCTAATCTCGTTCTGGCCGCGACACTAGGACTGCGCCGGGAGTGCATTGGCAAACTCCGCATGGCAGTCCATGAAGGCGTCGTCGGCCTGGTCGCGGAACAGGTCCGCCCCGTCGCCGCGGAAAAGGTCAAGAACCATCCCCGCTTCAAGTATTTCAGCGAAGCCGGCGAAGACGCCTACCAGTCGTTTCTGGGAGTTCCTCTCATTGATCGCGGTGTGCTGCAAGGCGTTCTGGCGATTCAAACGGTCGAGCCGCGCGGATTTACGGAAGAGCAGATTCGTCTTTTTACGGAGGCCGCGAGCCGGGTTGCGCACATCGTGCGAGAAGCCCGCACCCTTGACCGTTTCATCGCGCCTGCGCAGGAGCGCCTATGGGCGCTGGCCCGCAACCTGTGGTGGAGCTGGGACCACGATTCCTCGGGCTTGTTCCGCGACCTCGATCCGCTGCGCTGGAGCCAGCTCAACCATAGTCCGGTCTCGCTGCTCAACGAGTACCCCCTCGCCAAACTGGAAGCGCGCGCCGCCGAGCTCGTCCTCCACGGCCGCATCAACTACGCCTATCGCCGCCTGTGCGAGTACCAGGATGCGGAGCGCACCTGGGGAGCGCGCCACGCCGGAGTGCTGCGGCCCCGTCCCGTGGCCTATTTCTCCGCCGAATTCGGCGTGCACGAATCGCTTCCGGTTTATTCGGGAGGACTTGGAGTCCTGGCCGGCGATCACATCAAGAGCGCCTCCGACCTCGGTATTCCGCTCGTTGGCGTGGGGCTGTTTTACGGCCAGGGATATTTCCGCCAGCGCCTCGACCGCGACGGCTGGCAGCGCGAAGAGTACCTCGAGACCGATGTCAACCAACTGGCCATGGAAACCGCCATCGGGAAAAACGGCCGGCCGGTCGTGGTGCGCGTCGATACTCGCCATCGCGCCATCTACGCAAAAGTGTGGCGCGTGAAAGTGGGCCGCTGCGATTTGTTTCTCCTCGACTCAGACGTGGAAGGCAACGCCCCCGAAGACCGCGAAATGACTTCGCGGTTATACGGAGGCGATGGACGGGTCCGCGTCCATCAGGAATTGCTGCTTGGCGTGGGCGGCCTGCGCGCTCTGAAAGCCCTCGGCATCACCCCGGGCGTCCTCCACCTCAACGAAGGGCACAGCGGATTCGCGGTGCTCGAAGCGATTCGCCAACGCATGGATGACGAGGGCCTCAGCTTCGAAAAGGCGGTGCCGCGGGTGGCCCGCGAAGTGGTGTTTACCACCCACACTCCCGTGCCCGCCGGCCACGATCGCTTCGATGCCGATCTGATCGAAGAGCATCTTGGGCCCCTGCGCGAGTCCCTCGGTCTTTCCAAGCAAAGCTTCATGGCCCTGGGGCGCGAAAATCCCGAAAGCGACGAACGTTTCTGCATGACCGTGCTCGGCCTCCGCTTCTCGCGCCGCGCCAACGCCGTTTCCTCGCTGCACGGTGAAGTCTCCCGCGCCATGTGGACCGGCCTTTTCCCCGGCAAACTGGAAGATGCGGTCCCCATCGGACACATCACCAACGGCGTCCACGTCCCCAGCTGGCTGGCCCCGCAGATGTTTCGCCTCTACGATCGCCATCTGGGAGCGGGGTGGCATTTGCGCAGCAGCGAGGCCCAGATCTGGGAAGGCATTGAGAACGTGGACGACGGCGAACTCTGGGAGACCCACTTCAACCTGAAGTCGCAAATGATCGAATTCGTGCGCCGCCGCGCCGTCAAGCAGGCTGCGCGCCGCGACGAATCGCGCGACGTGCTGCTGCAACTGGAGCGCGTGCTGAGTCCAGATGCGCTTACCATCGGCTTTGCCCGCCGCTTTGCCACTTACAAGCGCGCCAATCTGATTTTGGAAGACATCGAAAAAATTGGCGCCATGGTCAACGACCCGAAGCGCCCGGTGCAATTCGTGTTTGCCGGCAAGGCGCATCCGCTCGACGAACCGGGCAAGCGCGTCCTGCAGCAGATTGCCCAGCTGATGCGCGACCCAAAGTTCTCCGACAAGTTCGTCTTCGTCGAAGATTACGACATCAACGTCGGCCGTCATCTTGTGCAGGGCGTGGACGTGTGGCTGAACAATCCGCGCCGGCCTTTGGAGGCGTCGGGCACCAGCGGACAGAAGGTGGTGCTGAACGGAGGGTTGAACCTTTCCGTGCCGGACGGCTGGTGGGCGGAAGCCTACGACGGCCTGAACGGCTTTTGTATCGGAACCGGCCGGACCCATTCAAACATGGACGTTCACGACCGCCGCGACGGCGAGGATCTGT
>Ga0181518_10003692_pt1 | contig 14002 bp, 10 predicted proteins | sample PEATcosm2014_Bin_28_FD_119751 | JGI IMG/M metagenome (GOLD analysis project Ga0181518, IMG submission 119751) | Peatland microbial communities from MTU Mesocosm Facility, Houghton, MI, USA - PEATcosm2014_Bin01_60_metaG | ecosystem: Environmental > Terrestrial > Soil > Wetlands > Peat | place... | reverse complement strand
GGCTGAAGTCCGACTGGCCGTCGTACTCCCAGTAGCCGTTCGAGTTCATGTAGTAGAGGTGACGGCTGCGCACCACTTGGAGGGCGGTCGTCCCGTTGACCACCTGGCAGCCCGTCGTGGTCACGTCGAGCCCGGTGTACTGGTCCTTGACCTCGGTCGGGAAGTCCATGGTGATGCCGCCCAGTGCGTTCACCATGCCCGAGAAGCCGGGGAAGTCCACCGACATGTAGTGGTTGACCGGGACGTCCAGGACGTGCTCCATGGTCTGCACGAGGAGGTCGGGGCCGGAATTGAACGCAGCGTTGATCCGGTTCATGCCTGAGATCCCGCTGACGTTGCCCGGGATGTCGACCCAGAGGTCCCGCGGGATGGAGAGGACGGTCACGGTCTTGGTGTCAGGGTCGAAACGGGCCACCATGGTGACGTCGCTGCGCTGGCCCCCCGCGTTGGCCTCGTCACCGAATGCGTTGACCTGCGTGGCATTCGACACGAATGCCCTGGAGTCCGAACCGACGAGGAGGAGATTGAAAGGATTACCGGGCGGGGCCTCGGCAACGAGGTGCTTGGCGTGGACCTTCTTGATCTGGTCGAAGCGGTAGGTGGCGTAGACATAGAGGCCCCCGACTCCGAGGGCAGCGACCAGGACGATGAACGAGAGCGCGTACAGAGCGCGGCGGCGCCACCGGTGCCGGCGCTGCTGCTCCTTCTTGCGGGTCTTGCGGAGCTCGGCCTGGAGGCCGCCCCGCGACCGGGCCGACTCGGAGGGGACCTGGTCGGGGTCGAGCGGCTCCGGTGTCTCGCCGTCGTCGGGGGTCAAGAACCAGAAAATACCTGGCCGGGCGGTCCGGTAGCCTTCGCCGGTGCATTTCGACCTGCCAGACGAACTGCTCGAGCTCCGCGACTCCGTGCGGCGACTCGCCCAGGACAAGGTGAAGCCCAGAGCCCGCGCGATCGACAAGGACGGGGCCTACCCGACCGACCTCTTCGAGGCTTTCGGGGACGCCGGCCTGCTCGGGCTGTGCATCCCGGCGGACTACGGGGGCTCGGGCGCGGGGATCCTGGGACTCGCCATCGCGATCGAAGAGATCGCCAAGTACTCCAACACCGCGGCCCTGATGCTTCTGCTGACCCGGTTGCCCACGGGTCCCGTCATGATTGCCGGCACTGACGAGCAGAAGCAGCGGTACCTGCCGGGGATCTGTGAGGGCACCCTGCGGGCGGCCTTCGGGCTCTCGGAGCCGCAGGCCGGCAGCGACGTCATGGGGATGCGGACCCGGGGCGTGCCCGATTCGGGGTCGGAGGGCGGCTGGGTGCTCAACGGCACGAAGTGCTGGATGTCGGGCGTGCGCGAGGCCGACTGGTACACGGTCTTCGCCAAGACGAGCGACCCCGCCAGCCGGGCTCACGACTCGGTCACGGCATTCATCGTCGAGCGAGCATGGGGCGGGGTTGAGGTCGGTCGCACGGACCACAAGATGGGTGTGCGCGGGGTCGACACGGGGGAGCTCGTGCTGACCGACGTCCATGTGCCCGCCGAGAACGTGATCGGCGAGGTGGGCGGCTTCCGACTGGCCATGCTCGGCCTCAACGCCATGCGCCCGATCGTGGCCGCTCGCGGCATCGGGCTGGCCGAGGGCGCGCTGATGTACGCCACCGAGTACGTGCAGCAGCGGGCGGCGTTCGGCAAGACGATCGCGGATTTCCAGGGGATCCAATGGGAGATCGCCAAGTGCGCCGTCGACATTGAGGCGGCCCGGCTCCTCACCTACCGGGCCGCGGTGCTGGCCGACGAGGGCAAATTCACCAAGGAGTACGTCCCGTACCTCTCCATGGCGAAGTACCACGCCACGGAGCTGGCCGTCCGCGCCTCGTCGCTGGCCGTCCAGCTGCTCGGCGCGGCCGGCTACATGGAGGACCACCCGACCGAGCAGTGGTACCGCGACGCCAAGCAGCTGACCATCGTCGAGGGCACGTCGCAGGTGCAGCTGGGACTGATCGCCCGCGGCGTCCTCGACCGGGACCTCTGGTGGGACTGACCTGGCCCGAGATCCTCGCCCGGCTGTCGCGCCGTGAGTCCCTCACCGCGGACGAGTCCGAGGGCGCGCTCGGTGTCGTCCTGGCCGGTGATGCCACGCCGGTGCAGGTCGGGGCCTTTCTCGCCCTCCTGCACGCCAAAGGGGAGACCGCAGACGAGGTGACCGGGCTGGCCCGGGCCATGGTCGACGCCGCCGTGCCCTGCCCTCTCGACCCGGGCGACCGCGTGGTGGTCGACCTGGTGGGCACAGGGGGCGACCGGCTGGCGAGCATCAATGTGACGACGCTGGCCGCCTTCATCACGGCGGGCAGCGGGGTGCTCGTGTGCAAGCACGGGAACCGGGCCGCCTCGTCGTCGGTGGGCACGGCGGACGTGCTCGAGTCCTTGGGAGTGGCCATTGAGATCGGGCCCGAGGGCGTCGCCCGTTGCGTCACGGAGGCGGGCATGGGCTTCTGCTTCGCCCAGCGTTTCCACCCCGCCATGCGCTTCGTCGGACCGGTGCGCAAGGAGCTGGGCGTGCCGACCGTGTTCAACTTCCTCGGGCCGCTCATCAACCCGGCGCGGACCAGGCACCAGCTCGTCGGCGTCAGCGACGCGACGATGGGGCCGATCATGGCGGGGGTCCTCGGGGCGACCGGCAGCCGCCACGCCATGATCGTGCACGCCGATGACGGCCTCGACGAACTGAGCGTGACGTCGCTGTCGAGCGTGCTGGAGCTGCGGGGCGACGGCTCGGGCGAGTTCGAGGTGAGCGACTGGCGCGTCGATCCGGCCGCGCTGGGGTTCGCCCCCGCCACCATGGCGGACCTGCGGGGCGGCGATGCGGCCTTCAACGCGCGGATCATCCGCTCGGTGCTCGAGGGTGAACAGGGCGCCCGGCGTGACATCGGCCTCCTCAATGCCGCGGCGGCGCTCGTCGTGGCGGGTGCCGCCGCGGACCTCGGGAGCGGAGTGGAGGCGGCGGCCGAGTCGATCGACAGCGGCCGGGCCGTCGCCGTGTTGGACGCGCTGGTCGCTACATCGCAAGAAGCGCTGCGCCGGCAGACGGACTGATCCGCCAGGCTCGGCGCGGTGCGTGAGCCGCCGGGTCCAAGGCGGGCGAATCCGGGCGGCACAGCGCGATCACGCAGCCGCCGAAGCCGCCGCCGGTCATGCGGGCCCCGAGGACACCGGGCTCGGCGACGAGCTGCTCGACCAGCTCGTCGACGGCCGGCACGGAAACCCTGTAGTCGGCCGCCAGGCTGTGGTGCCCCTCGGTCATGACCGCGCCGAGGCCCGCCATGTTGCCCCGGGCGAGGAACTGCTCGGCCTCCCGCACCCGGGTGCACTCGGTGATCACGTGGCGGGCGCGCCGGCGCAGGACGGGATCGGCGAGCCCGCTGAGGTCGCCGAGCTCGCAGGCGCCCAGCTGCCGCCCGAGGATGGACGCGGCCCGCTCGCACTCGGCGCGCCGCGTGGCGTAGGGCGTCGTGGTCAGCAATCGTGGCGTCTCGCTGTGCACGATCACGAAGGCGGCGTCGTCGGGGACGGGAATGTGCCGGATCTCGAGGGTGGCGAAGTCGATGCGCAGCGTGTGGCCAGCGCGGGCAGCGGCGATGGTGAGCGGATCGAGCAGGCCCACGTGGGCACCCGCGCCGCGCTCGGCCTCCTGGCAAACGCGGGCGAGCGCCACCGGATCGGGGTCGTGTCCGAGGGCGAGGAGCAGGGCGACCGAGAACGCCGCACTGGAGGACAGACCGGCGCCGACCGGCAGGGTGCTGGTGACCCGGACGGTGCCGCCCGAGGGTGGGGGCTGCAGTCGGAGGAGCCCGGCCGCCAGGAGGGCCTCGGGGGGAACCGGGGCGGCGCCTCCCGTAGCGATCTCCAGCGGCTGGTCCGGGAACTGGTCCGAGTCGATCCCGACGAGGAAGCTGCCGGGCTTGGGCGTGAAGGTGACCTCGGTCGCCAGGTCGATGGCCATCGGCAGCGACAGGCCGCCGTTGTAGTCGGTGTGGTCACCGATGATGGTGACTCGTCCGGGGGCGCGGGCGGTGGGCACGGGCCCAGCTTTGCGCAGGTGGGGCCGGCTTGACCGTCGAGGGCGGGACGGGTCACGATCCTGCCATGGCCGACCGGGGTGGACCGCTGAGCGGGATCAAGATCATCGAGCTGGCGGGCATCGGGCCGGCTCCCTATACGTGCATGATGCTCGCCGACGCCGGGGCCCAGGTCCTGCGGCTCGAGCGCGCCGCTCCGGGAGCCGTCGAGCGGGGCGCGGAACGGCGCTCCTCGGGTTCCGGGCCCTACTGGGACCTGCTCAACCGGTCACGGCCGTCGGTCGGGGTCGACCTGAAGAACCCGGACGCCGTCGAGTTGGTGCTGGGCCTGGTCGAGCAGGCGGACGGGCTGATCGAAGGCTTCCGGCCCGGCGTGGCCGAGCGCCTGGGGTTGGGGCCCGAGGCGTGCTTCGCCCGGAACCGGCGCCTCGTCTACGGGCGCATGACCGGGTGGGGCCAGGACGGGCCCATGGCCCCGATGGCCGGGCACGACATCGACTACATCGCGATCGGGGGCGCGCTGTGGTCGCTCGGCCGGGCCGACTCGGCACCTGTGCCGCCTCTGAACCTGGTGGGTGACTTCGGCGGCGGTGGCATGCTGCTCGCCTTCGGCATGGTGGCGGCGCTGCTCGACGCGGCGCGGTCGGGCGAGGGCCAGATCGTGGACGCCGCCATGGTGGACGGCGCGGCATCCCTGATGACGATGATCCATGCCTTCCGCCTGAACGGCCTGTGGAACGACCAGCGCGGGGCGAACATGCTCGACACCGGCGCCCCCTTCTACGAGGTCTACGAGACGTCGGACGGGCAGTGGATGGCGGTTGGAGCCATTGAGTCCCAGTTCTATGCGGCCCTGTTGGAGGGGCTGGGGCTGGCCGATGACGGGTCGCTGCCGGCGCAGATGTCGCGGGGGGACTGGCCGGCCATGAAGGAGCGGTTCGCGGCTGTGTTCCGGGCCAAGACACGGGACGAATGGACCTCCATCTTCGACGGGACCGACGCGTGCGTGGCGCCCGTGCTGTCCGCGTGGGAAGCCCACACGCACCCGCACAACGTGGCGCGGTCCACGTACATCGAGGTGGACGGGGCGGTGCAGCCGGGGCCGGCGCCGCGGTTCTCCCGCACCCCCTCCGTCGTGTCGAAGCCGCCGTCACCGCCGGGTGCCGACACCGTGTCGGGACTCGTCGAGTGGGGCGTGGACGAGAGCGTGGTGGTGAAGCTCCGCCAGTCGGGGGCGCTGAGCTAGGGGCAGGAACCTAGGGTTCGATGGGGGCGTCCGACGCGCCCAACAGGACCCACGAATTGTAAGCCTGGCGCAGCGTCGGCATCGCGTCGGCGGCCGGCAAGGCCGTCACACCTCGCGACCTACGAGGCGGCCGGCAGCTCGACCGAGAAGTGCAGGGGCGGACGCCAGCAGCCGACGCGCATGCTGAGGATGGCGCTCAGGCCCGCCCCGTCCCGCGCGACCATCGCCGGGCTCGGTGACTCGTCCGGCCGGATCTCGGCGATCGTGGTGAGTTCGCGTGCGGCAATCGACTTCATCGGATCCTCCTTTGGGTTGTCATTCCGTTGCCGCAGGTCTACCGACCGCCGGTAATCCGCAAGTAAGGGCAGATCGTCACCGATCCGGTGAGGCGACCGTCAACTCCGAAGACGGAGCGTTGCGTTTACCGGGCGCTTACCGCACATCCGTAGCGTTGCCCGTGCAGGGAGACACCACTTCGACCACGATGACCGTCGGGTATCGTGCGGGCGCCCTGGGGTGAGGTGGTTGGTCGAGGGTCACGGTGGCCCTCGATCTTGGCGACACTGAGGGAGGGCTTCAGGTGACGATGACGGCACCGCCGCTTCGGGCGACCCACGTGGGTGCCCGTCAGGGAGCGTCGCGCCGTCCCACTCCCGTCCGGCTGCGAATCGCTGCGGTGTGCATCGCGATCCTCGCCCTCGTCGGCGGCCTGGTGGCGACACTCGCCGCCACCGAAAGGCAGGATGCCACGTCGGCAGCGTGGCAGAACGCCGAACCGCTCATGGTGACGGCGCAGGCGATCGACACCTCGCTGTCGGACGCGGACACCACAGCCGCGGCATCGTTCCTCCAGGGTCGCCTCGAACCGGCCGATCTCCAGAGCCGCTACGAGACCGACTTGACGAGCGCGTCGGCCGCCGTGGCTGGGGCCGCACAGGAGGCCGGCTCCGATCCGGAGGTAGCCGCCAGCCTGCGGACACTCTCGACCGACCTTCCCACCTACGCCGGCATCATTCAGGAGGCCGACTTCAACGAGCGCCAGGCGTCGTACCCGCTTGCCGCGGCCTACCTCGCCGAGGCCAACAACCTCATGCGGTCCTCGATCCTGCCCGCGGCGGCCCAGGTCTACGGGACCGAGGTCCGGCTGTTGTCGGACGACCAGACGCAGGCGGTGTCGCCCCTGCTGGCAATCCTCGCCGTCCTGGCCGTGATCGGCCTGCTGTTCGCGCTCGTGTTGGCCCAGCGATCCCTCAGTCGCAGTTTCCACCGGACGTGGAACGTGGCTCTTGCTGCGGCAACGGTGATCGTCGTGGTCCTGGCGGTCTGGGCGACGGTCGCACTCGCCACGCAGGACTCGGGGGTCAACACCGCACTCGCCAACGGATCGCGCCCCGTGTCGACCTTCACCGACGCACGGATCCTGGCCCTGCGGGCACGGGCCGACGACGAGCTGACCCTGCTGACGCGTGATTCTGACCCCAGCTACCAGGCCGACTATGCCTCCACCGCGGTGGCTCTCCGGCATCTACTCACCACGTCGACCGGGTCGAGGGGTTCGTTCGAGCTCGCCCAGTTGGCGCAGGCCAAGTCGGCCTTCGCGTCCTACTCGAGAGTCCACGGGCAGATCCGCCTCGACGACACTTCGGGCGATCTGTCGAGCGCCGTGGTGCTCGCCTCGGGCAGCGGGGCCGGTCAGCTGCCGGGGGTGTCGGCCCACCTGAACGACGTCCTGTCCGGCGGCATCACCGGGTCGCAGGCCACCTTCGTCGACGCCACCTCGGGCGCCGCCTCCGATCTGGACGGGCTCGTCTGGGGGCTGGCCGTCGGAGCCGTTCTGGTTGCCGTGCTCGTGCTGGTCGGATTCCAGCCCCGTATCGCGGAGTACCGATGATGGGCGCCGCCCGTCCGGCCGTCGCTCGGAGGCGACGTGGGGGAGGACTGCTGGCCGTCGGCGTGCTCCTCGCCGTCACGTTGGCCGCGTGCGGTACCTCGTCGCCCAACTCTGCGTCGCCGTCGACGTCATCGGTGACGAAGCCGCTCGACGTGATGCCGAAGGGAGCCGAGGTCGTTCGTTCGTCGCCCCCTCCACCGACCGAACCGTGCAACGCCACCGCCAGCCTGCCACCGCCGGCCACGATGCCGTCACCCGGGATCATGCCTTCCGGCTCGTATATGGCGCAGATCCTGGCGCGCGGCTACCTGAAGGTCGGGGTGGCGCAGGACACCTACTTGTGGGGCTACCGCGACCCGGTCACGGGTCAGCTCACAGGCTTCGACATCGACATGCTGCAGCAGGTCGCGCAGGCGATCTTCGGGTCGTCGGATCAGAAGTACATCCACTACGTCATCGTCCCCAACGCCGACCGCGTCCAGGCCGTCGAATCCGGGGAGGTCGACATCGTGGCGGAGACGATGACGGTGAATTGCGAGCGAGAGAAGTCCGTCGACTTCTCGACCGTGTACTACGAGGCCGGTCAGCGGATCCTCGTGCCCACCAATTCGACGATCACCGGGCCGCAGGATCTGGGCGGGAAGCGGGTGTGCGCCCCGGCAGGGTCGACCTCGCTCCAGAACCTGGTGGCGACCGGCATGCCGCGCAACATTCGGCTGTGGGCGGTGAACGACACGACCGACTGTCTGGTGATGTTGCAGCAAGGCCAGGTCGACGCCATCAGCACGGACGATGCGATCCTGTTGGGGCTGGCGGCCCAGGACCCCAACACCAAGGTCGTGGGCCCGACGTTCTCCAGTGAGCCCTACGGCATGGCCATCAGCAAGGCCCACCCCGACCTCACGAGCTTCGTGAACGGCGTGCTGGCTCAGGTCAGGTCGGACGGAACGTGGACGCAGATCTACGACACCTGGCTCATGCCCTACACGAAGACCGCGGCACCGGCGCCGCCGGCGCCGAGCTACCGGTGACGGCGGTGACCGGGCCCGCCGTGCGCCGGATCGACCGGCAGATCGCCGATCTCCGGGCGGTGCTCGAGCGGACCACGGCAAGCCTCATTGAGCTCGATGCCGACGTGACGCGCCAGTTGCTCGAGACCTCGACCTCCCTGCGCGGAGTGACGGAGCAGGCGTGGGCCGACGCGTCGCGACGTCACGCCGAGCTCTGGCGCAGCCAGCTCGCCCTGGAGCACCTGCTGACCCAGCTCGCGCACGAGCGCGGAACGCGGAGGTCACCGGGGCAGGCCGCCCTCCTTCGGGTCGAGCAGCTCCTCGAGGGGGCGTCCGTCGAGGTTCCCCGGTCCACCGAGGCCGGACGCCCGAGCCTGACCGAGGGCCCTGCGCCTACCGTGAAGATCACCCTCGAGGAGGCACTCGCCCAGATGTCGGAGGACTACGACATCATCGTCGCGAGGGTTGGCGCGGTGGCGGACGTGTGGGGTGAGCGCACGGAGCGCCTGCACGAACTCGCAGCGACGGTGTCGGAGCTCCAGGCTCGTGTCGAGGAGAGCGGCGTGCGGTGCCCGAACGAGCTCATGTCGATCGCCGAGGCGATCGGCGGCGCCACGATGACCGCACGCGAGGACCCGCTCGCGGTGGGCCTGGACGAGGTCCCGGAGCTGCACCGGCGCGTCGAGCGCGTCCGGGCGTCGGTGGAGGCGTCCGTACGCGTCCGCCAGGGACGCGCGGACGACCTCGCAGCGACAGATGCCAGCATCCGGGCCGGTCTCGAGGCCGTCGAGGCCTGCCGTGCACAGCTCGCCCGCGAGGCAGAGCGGGTCGTCGTGCCGGATTCCACCCTGGCCACCTTGGACCGGTTGGCCGGAGAGCTCGAGCAGGTGCGGGGCGACGCAGACCTGGCCCGGCAGCCGGGCAGCGAGCTCCCGCTCCTTGCGCTGCGGTCCCGCTCCGAGTCCCTCCTCCACGAGGTGACGCGGATGGCGGCCACCGAGGGGGGCGGGCTGGCGAAGCGGGACGAGCTGCGCGGCCTGCTGGGCGCCTACCAGGCCAAGGCGCAGGCCCTCGGCCTGGCCGAGAGCCTGGAGTTGGACCAGCTGTACTCGTCGGCCCGCGACGTCCTGTACTCGGCGCCGTGCGACCTCGCGGCGGCAGAGCAGTGCGTGCAGGAGTTCCAACGGGCAATTCGCCCCCGGCCGATGGAGGCTTCGTGACGGCGTGCGCACGACCGGGTTGCACCGGGGAGATGGAGTCGGGCTATTGCGACCTGTGCGGCCTCGCCGCCGGACCGACACGGCAGCCCGGGGAGCGCGGGGAGCAGGGGAAGGTTGCCGCAGCGGTGCGGGCCACGGACGCATGCCAGCGCCCGGGCTGCGGCGGCACCGTCTTGGACGACGGCTATTGCGATCTGTGCGGCCTCGCTCCGCCGGGTGGATCGGCGCGGGTACCTGCGCCCGTACCCCGGGCGGTGGAGGAGTTCGCTCCGCCGGCCGTCAGCGAGTCCACGACGTCACCGGGTACGGGTACGGTCCGTCGGCTCCCTGCGTTCGGGGGGAGCACCGCTCGATCGAGCAGTGGGACCGGTTCCGGTGGGAGCCGCGGCAACCTTGGCGCGGGCCTGGTCGAGATGCCGTCGGTACCCCATCGCGATCCACAGGCCGCCGTGCTCGCCCACCCGGAGGTGCCCGAGCGAAAGCGATTCTGTGCGCGCTGCAACCATCCGGTCGGCCGTGCCCGCGGGCCACGGGCGGCGCGCACCGAGGGGTTCTGCCCCCACTGCGGCGGTTCCTACTCCTTCACGCCGAAGCTGTGGTCCGGCGACCTCGTCGGGGGGCAGTACCAGGTGGCGGGATGCATTGCTCACGGCGGGCTGGGCTGGATCTACCTGGCGCAGGACAAGAACGTCGAGGACTCCTGGGTGGTCCTCAAGGGGCTCCTCGACTCGGGAGACGAGTCGGCCATGATGGCGGCGGCCGCCGAAAAGCGGTTCCTGGCCGAGGTCAGGCACCCCAACATCGTGCGCATCTACAACTTCGTCGAGCACGACGGGGCCGGCTACATCGTGATGGAGTACGTGGGGGGCGACTCCCTCCGCGACCTACGTGTCCGGCACCGTGAAGAGACCGGATCGCCCCTGCCGGTGGCACAGGCGATCGCCTACATCCTCGAGATCCTGCCGGCGATCGGGTTCCTGCACCGGCGCGGGCTCCTCTTCTGCGACTTCAAGCCCGACAACGTCATCCAGACCGAGGAGCAGCTCACGCTCATCGACCTCGGTGGGGTACGCCGGATGGACGACTCCGAAAGCGATCTGTACGGCACGGTCGGCTACCAGGCACCTGAAGTCTCGGAGCACGGCGCCACCATCGCCTCCGACCTGTACACCGTGGCGCGAACGCTCGCCATCTTGAGCATCGACTTCGCAGGGTTCCAGGACGAGAAGCGCTATGCGACCACGCTGCCACCCCTCCAGGACGTGCCCGTCTTCGGCCGCTACGAGTCGTTCCACCGCTTCCTCCAGAAGGCGACGGCGGCGGACCCGCTCGCCCGCTTCCAGTCGGCCGCGGAGATGGCGGAGCAGCTGGTCGGTGTGCTCCGCCAGGTCGTCGCCTCCGACGGCGGCACTCCGGCCCCGGCCCCGAGCGCCCTGTTCAGCACGGAGCTCGGGGCGTCCATCGACGAGAGCCCGTGGCAGTTTCTCCCGGTACCGGCGGTGGACCCTGGCGACGCCGCGGCGAGCGTCCTGGCCACGCTCGCACTGCTCGGCGTCGACCAACGACAGGCCCTGATTGACTCGACGCCGCGGTCAGCCGAATTGAGCCTGAACGTGGCGAGGTATGCCATTGACGAGGGCGACTTCGATGTCGCAGCGCGCGAGCTCGAGTCGCAGGAGGCGCGCGAGAGCGGGTGGCGCGCGGCGTGGTGGCGCGGCGTCCTGCACATGGCGGAGGGCCGGCCCTCGGACGGTCTCGCCTACTTCGCGGCCGTGGCGGCGGAGCTGCCAGGCGAACTGGCTCCGAAGCTGGCCATGGCGACCTGCTTCGAGCAGGCGGCTGACGAGCTCGTCGACGACACCACCACTACGACGCGGACGCAGCAGCTCGAGTACGCGGTCCGCTACTACTCACTGGTGGCGGCCACCGACGTGGGCTACGCGAGCGCGAGTTTTGGGCTTGCTCGCGTCTTCATGGCACTCGGTGATCGGGAGGGAGCTGTCAGTGCGCTCCAGCGGATCCCCAAGTCATCGAGCGCCTTCGCAACCGCGCAGGTCGCGCTCTGCAAGGTGCGGTGCGCACGGATGCAGGACGAGATGCCGGGCCTGTCCGATCTCTCGGCTGCTTCCGAGACCCTCCTGGGGCTCACTCTCGACAATTCCGTGCGGCTGCCACTCGTGCAGGGTCTGCACGAGCAGGCCCTCACCATGCTGCTGGACGGCAGCGTCCCTCCGGACGAAGGAGTGCTCCTCGGGGGGGCCGCGCTCAGCGAGTTCGGCCAGAGGACGGCACTCGAACAGACCTACCGGTCCCTGGCCAAGCTGGCGCCCAGCAACGAGGAGCGGTATGTCCTCATCGACCAGGCGAACGCGTACCGACCCCGGACGCTGACATGAGGAAGGCGCACACATGAGCCTGGACACCAGCGCAGAGACGGACGTCGCCCCGTGTCGGTCGTGCCGGTCGCCGGTGTTCGACGACGAGGTGTTCTGCGAGGTGTGCGGAGCCCGGACAGTGGGGGAGTCGTCGCCGGAGCACGTGGCTCCGGCGCGCCACCCCGCGGAGCGCGAGGAGCACGATCTCGGGGTGATCGCCGGCATCACGGACCGGGGCAACCGCCGTCGACGCAACGAGGACGCAGTGGCCATCGCGGCCGCCGACGGCTGGTCTGTTGCCGTGGTGTGCGACGGTGTCGCTTCGACCGCGAATTCGGACCAGGCCGCCCGCGCGGCAGCGGACGCCGCGCTCGCCGTCCTGGAGCCGCTGCTGTACGCGCCCCGGTGGCCCGATGGGGGGCGGTTGGAGGACGTCATGGACGAGGCCTTCGCGGCGGCCCAGGGGGCCGTCACCCTGATCCCCGACGACGAGCCCGATGGCAACGATCTCTCCCCGTCCACGACCCTGGTTGCCGCCGTCGTGACGCCGGAGCGGATCGTCGTCGCCAACGTGGGCGACAGCCGCGCCTACTGGCTGACTGCGGATCCGGCCACCTGCCGGACCCTGACGACCGACGATTCCTGGGCTCAAGAGAGCATCGCCGAGGGCACCGCCCCGGAGGTCGCCTACGCCCACCCGGAGGCGCACACGATCACGCGGTGGATCGGGGACGACGCCGAGTCCGTAGCGCCGGACGTCACCGCGCTCGACGTCACCGAGCCGGGGCTCCTGGTGGTCTGCACCGATGGCCTCTGGAATTACTTCAACGATCCGGTCCGCCTCGCCGACCTGGTTCCGCGCTCGACCTCGACCCCGATTGAGATCGCCCGGCAACTGACCGACGCCGCGCTCGACGCCGGAGGGCAGGACAACATCACAGTTGCCGTTGTCCGGCTCGGTTCCCCGTCGCCCGGACCCGCTGCCGCACAGACGGAGGAGTGAGAGCGCCATGGCCGAGTTCCACATCGAGTCGTTCCAGAACCCGTTCCTCCCCCAGGGCGTGAGCACCATGCATGCGGTCCTCACGGTCACGGCCTCGGCCACCGGCTCGACCGGCTCGGGGGACGCTGCACCGGAGGATCGCTCGGAGCTGATCATCGTCGACACCTCGGGGTCGATGAACGGGGCGAAGTTGCGATCGGTCAAGACGGCGACGTCGACCGCGATCGACTGCATCCCCGACGGGGTCCGGTTCGGGATCATCACCGGCAACCACGAGGCGGAGATCGCGTTCCCAGCCTTCCCGCCCCTGGTGGTGTCGTCGGCGCAGACGAGAGCGGACGCCAAGAAGGCGGTCACGAAGTTCGAGGCGGGCGGCGGGACTGCGATGGGCTCGTGGATTGAACTGGCGGCGTACATCCTCGGTGACAGCTCGGGCATCCGACACGCCATCCTGCTGACCGATGGCAAGAACGAGAGTGAGGAGCCCGAGGACCTCGACCGGTCCCTCCGGGCTGCCGAGGGCATCTTCCAGTGCGATTGTCGCGGCGTCGGGGCCAACTGGGTCGTCGCGGAGCTCCGCAAGGTCGCCACGGCGCTCCTCGGCACCTACGACATCGTTGCGAATCCCGAGGGGCTCGCAGTGGACTTCTCGTCCATGATGATGGAGTCGCTGCGCAAGCAGGTCGCCGAGGTCACCTTGCGCGTGTGGACGCCGCAGAATGCGCAGGTCGTCGCGCTCAAGCAGATGGACCCCCCACTCGACCTGACGGACCGGCGCACCGGCACCGGCCCGCTGGTGGGCGACTACGCCACCGGCTCGTGGGGCGACGAGTCGCGTGACTACTACCTCAGTGTGCGGGTGCCGGCAGGCGACATCGACGACGAGATGCTGGCCGCGCGGGTGACCCTGATGATCGGCGAAGAACAAGGACCGCAGTGCCTCGTCCGTGCGGTCTGGACCGACGATGCGGCCAAGTCCACGCGGATGAACAACCGGGTGGCCGAGGCACTGGGCGAGTCTGAGCTGGCGGACGCGATTCAGGTTGGGATCGACGCGCTGCGTGACGGCGACGACAGCAGCGCCACCAGGCACTTGGCGAAGGCGGTGAGCATGGCGAAGGATGCCGGAAACGACGAGGCACTTGAGCGCCTCAAGCACGTGGTTGACGAGGACCCGATCACCGGC
>Ga0181518_10003691_pt1 | contig 14004 bp, 9 predicted proteins | sample PEATcosm2014_Bin_28_FD_119751 | JGI IMG/M metagenome (GOLD analysis project Ga0181518, IMG submission 119751) | Peatland microbial communities from MTU Mesocosm Facility, Houghton, MI, USA - PEATcosm2014_Bin01_60_metaG | ecosystem: Environmental > Terrestrial > Soil > Wetlands > Peat | place... | reverse complement strand
TCGCTGGAGCTCACCAGCCTCTCGCTTTACATCCTGACGGCGTTCAACAAGCGCAACCCGAAGTCGGCGGAAGCGGCGTTGAAGTATTTCCTGTTCGGGGGCCTGTCGGCGGCCTTCACGCTGTTCGGGTTGAGCCTGCTTTATGGGCTGTCGGGCGCGACCAACCTTGCTCAAATCGCCGCTGCTATCACTGGCCCGAAGCTTGACCCGCTGTTGCTGGGGGCGCTCGTGATGACGGTCATCGGCCTCGGCTTCAAGGTGGCGGCGGTGCCGTTTCATCTTTGGGCACCCGACGCCTATCAAGGGGCGCCGACGCCCAGCGCCGCCTTCATTGCTTCCGGTTCCAAGGTCGCCGGCTTCTTTGTCCTCGCCCGGGTGATGATGCACGGGTTCAAGGGCGTGGAGGGCAGCGGGGCCTGGCACGCCTATCGGCCGGGCTGGGTGCCGCTGCTGGCGATAATGGCGGGAGCTTCCATGTTGCTGGGCAACCTGACGGCGATTGTGCAGAGCAGCGTGCGGCGGCTGCTGGCCTACTCCGCGATCGCCCATGCCGGCTATATGCTGCTGGGGGTTCTGCCGCACGGGGAGCAAGGCCTGGCCGCGCTGGTCTATTACGTCATCACCTACGGGTTGGCCACGCTCGGGGCCTTTGGTGTCGTCTCGATTGTGGAGGGGCAAACGGGCGGCGACCGCCTCTCGGACTTCGCCGGGCTAAGCCGCCGCGCGCCGGCACTGTCCTTCTGTATGATGATTTTCATGCTGTCGCTGGCCGGCATTCCCCCGCTGGCGGGATTCTTTGGAAAGTTCTATCTGTTCGCTTCCGCCTTGAACGCCGATCCGTCCGATTTGGGATTGCTGTGGCTGGTTGTGGTGGCCCTGGCCCTGAGCGCGGTGTCGCTCTACTATTACCTTCAGGTGCTCAAACAGATCTATGTCGCCGAGCCGGAGCAGGGAACCAAAGCAGCACCAACACCGATCTTAAGCCAGATCGCCATCGCCTTGTTGGCACTGGCGGTGGTGGTGTTGGGCTGCGCACCCGATCTGCTGGTCAGCCGGTTGATCCGCGCCATCCAAGCCACCGGGTTCTAGTCTCTTTCGCCTTGCGAGACAACAAGGTCGCCGACTAGACTCACCCTGCGATATGGCAACCATTGGCCGATTCCAGAAAGACAACGAGACCTTTTACGCCAGAGTTATCGACGGTGAGATTTACCGCGTTCGCGGAGACGTTTTTGGCTCGCCCAGCTTCGATAAGAAAGCCACACCGCTGAAGGGCGTGCGGACGCTTGTGCCAGTTGCTCCCTCCAAGATTGTTGCGGTCGGCCTGAATTATGCCGACCATGCTCGCGAACAGAACAAGACGCTCCCCAAGGAGCCGTTAATCTGGTTCAAGGCCCCCACTTCGCTGATCCCGGATGGTGGCAAGATTGAGATTCCGTTTCCGAACCACCGGACCGACTACGAAGCCGAACTGTGCATCGTCATTGGCCGGCGCGTCCGCAACGTCACACCCCACGCCGCTGCCCGCTACATCTTCGGCTACACGGCCGCCGAGGACATCAGCGACCGGACCATCCAGAACAGCGAAACTCAATACGCGCGCGCCAAGTCCTTCGACACCTTCACGCCGCTGGGCCCGTATGTGGAAACGAAAGCCGACCCGCACGACTTGACCATTCAACTCTTCCAGAACGGCCAGTTGCGCCAGAACTCGCACACGAGCCAGCTCATCTTCAATTGCTTCCAACTCGTCAGCTTCATCTCAACCCATCTGACCCTCCTGCCCGGCGACATCATCCTCACCGGCACGCCGAGCGGCGTAGGACCCATTGCGTCCGGCGACCGGCTCGAAGTGCGGATCCAGGGATTCACCCCGCTGGTGAACACAGTCAGGTGAGAGGCAAGAGGGGCGAGGGGCGAGGCAAGAACGGGAGAGCCAAAACCAGGAAGCTATGCAGGATCTTAAGGCGAGAACCAAGAAGTTTGCACTCGACGCTATCTTTTATTGCCGCACTTTGCCGCGCGGCGAAGAGTTCGCTGTCATCAAGTATCAGCTTATCAAGGCTGCCACTTCCACGGCGGCGAATTACCGTGCCTCGCAACGCGCCAAGTCCAAGGCCGACTTCATCAATAAGATGGGCACGGTCGAAGAGGAATCCGACGAGTCCTTGTTCTGGCTGGAGTGCCTTTGCGAGCTTGCCACGCGGCCCCATGCCGAACTCGAGCGCCTGATCCAGCAGGCAAACGCGCTGACCGCCATATTCGTCGCCAGCCGTAAGAACGCCCGCCAATAATTCCATCACTCGTCCCTCGCCCCTCTCCCCTCGTCCCTTTCACTTGAGGCTCGCCAACTCGCCCCTCACCCCTCACACTTCGCACCTCGTATGCGTTGGTCACAGACACTGATCCCCACGTTGAAAGAGACCCCGGCCGAGGCCGAGATTGTCTCGCACAAGCTGCTGCTGCGCGCCGGGCTGATCCGCAAGCTCACCGGCGGGCTTTACACCTTCCTGCCGCTTGGGCTGCGCGCGCTGCGCAAGGTCGAGCAGATCGTTCGCGAGGAGATGAACCGCGCCGGCGCCCTCGAATTGCTCATGCCCGCGCTTCAGCCGCCAGACCTCTGGCATCAAAGTGGCCGTTACGACACCATGAAGGACGTCCTTTTCAAGGCCCGCGACCGGGCGAAAAAGGAATGGGTGCTCGGCCCAACCCACGAGGAGGTCATCACCACGCTCGTTGCCGGCGAGATCAACTCCTACCGGCAGATGCCGAAGAACTTCTACCAGATACAAACCAAGTTCCGGGATGAAATCCGCCCGCGCTTCGGCCTGATGCGCGCCAAGGAATTCATTATGAAAGACGCCTACAGCTTCGACGCCACGGACGAAGCCGCGCAGGCCAGCTATCACAAAATGTATGACGCCTACGCTCGCATCTTCCAGCGTTGCGGCCTCAAAACGATTGCGGTCGAGGCCGACACCGGCGTCATGGGCGGCAAGTTCTCCCACGAGTTCATGGTCCCGGCCGAGACGGGCGAGAATGAAGTGGTGTTCTGCGAGGCCTGCGGGTATGCGGCCAATGTCGAGAAGGCGACGAGTGCGGTGGCGAAGTGCGAGGTGACAGAGGCGAGGGGCGAGGTGGAGAAGTTCCCGACGCCCGGCGTCGTGACCATCGACACGCTCTCGAAACCGCCCTACAATGTCGCTGCCGACCGCCAAATCAAGACGCTCGTGTACATGGCCGAGAGCAAGATCGTGCTGGTCCTCCTGCGCGGCGACGACCAGTTGAACGAGGCCAAGCTCATCGGCGCCCTTGGCACCGCGACCTTGCGCCCCGCCGAAGCGGAAGAGATTGTCGCTGCGCTGGGCGCGCATCCGGGCAGCCTCGGCGCCGTCGGCGTGACCAAGTTCCCCGTCTATGCCGACGAACATCTGCGCGCCGCCGCGGACATGACCACCGGCGCCAACGCGGACGGCTTCCACTTGCGCCATGTCGCCCTCGGGCGCGACATCCAAGTGGCGCATTGGGCGGACCTTCGCCTGGTGCAAGCGGGCGAGGCCTGCCACAAATGCGGCCAGCCGCTCAAAGTCCAGCGCGCCATCGAGGTCGGCCACGTCTTCAAGCTCGGCACCAAATACAGCCAGGCCCTCAACGCGCTGTTCCTCGACGAAGCCGGCAAGCAGCAGCCCGCGATCATGGGCTGCTACGGCATCGGCGTCACGCGCACCTTGCAGGCAGTCATCGAGCAGAGCCACGACGACAACGGCATCATCTGGCCGATCAGCGTCGCCCCCTACACCGTCTGCGTCACGCCGCTCAACGTTGCGCCCGACAGCCCGGTCATGCAGCGCGCCGAACAGATCTATGCCGACCTGACCGCGCGCGGCATCGACGTAATCCTCGACGACCGCAACGACCGGCCGGGCGTGAAGTTCAAGGATTCGGAGCTGGTCGGCTTCCCCATTCGCGTCGGCATTGGCGAGAAGTCGCTAGCCAGGGGCGAGGTGGAGATCAAGCCCCGCGCCGGCGCGCTGATCCCGGCCAAGGCTAACGAAGCGGTTGAGAAAGTCGTGGACCTGTTGAAGCAGTCAGGCGCCTGATTCGGATCACTTGGCCAAACACTCACGCACGGCTTTGGCAAGGTCGGTGCGAGTGTAAGGCTTCTGCAAAAACACCGCCCCGCCCCGGCGGAAGAAATCGGTGTTCGTTTCTTCCACGTTATAGCCGCTGGTGAAAATGATTTTAAGCCGGGGGTGACTGGCCAGTAGCCTTACCGCCAGCTCCCTCCCCGACATTCCCCCAGGCATCACAACGTCCGTAAGCATCAGGTCGATGCCGTCAGGATTGCGTTCCCACACTTGCAAGGCCTCCGTACCGGAACCGGCTTCCAGCACATGATAGCCGCAATCCTGCAAGATCAGATGCGCCATATCGCGCAGCACCGGTTCGTCTTCGACCACCAGAATTGTTTCGTGGCCGCCCCGCACGGCGGTGGCCTGGGCGGCTTCCGGCGGCAGCGCTTTGACCGGTTCACCGCTGGCAGGAAAAAACACGTTGAACGTGGTGCCTTGCCCGATCTCGCTGCTGGCTTCAATCCAGCCCTCGTGCTGTTTGACGATGCCATAAACCGTCGCGAGGCCCAGGCCGGTCCCTTTGCCGACTGCTTTGGTGGTGAAAAATGGCTCGAAGATGCGGGCCATCGTGGCGGAGTCCATGCCACAACCGGTATCGCTGACGCGCAGGCAAACAAACGCGCCCAGACGCGCCTCGGGATGGGTCTGCACGTAGGCGTCGTTCATCTCGATCGGGTTGGTGCTGATCGTCACGGTGCCGCCTTTCGGCATGGCGTCGCGGGCATTGACGGCGAGGTTCATGATGACCTGTTCAATCATGCCGGTGTCTGCCTGCACGAGGGGGAGTTCCGGGGGCGGATTGAATTCGAGCGTGATGGTCTCGCCGAGCAGCCGCTTGAGCATTCTCGACAGGTTGCCCACCACCTCACGCAAGTCGAGCGGCTTGGGCTGCATCACGTTCTTGCGGCTGAACATCAGTAACTGACGGGTTAGACCGGCGGCGCGTTCGGCGGCGAAGTAGATGGCTTGCGCGCAATCGAGCAACTCAGGTGCGAGGCTGGTTTTGGCCAGCATCATCCCGGAGTGGCCCTGGATCACCGTGAGCATGTTGTTGAAATCGTGTGCCACGCCGGCGGCGAGTTGGCCAATCGACTCCATCTTCTGCGCCTGCCGCAACTGAGCTTCCAGGTTCAACCGATCCGTAATGTCTTCGACGTAACAATGCACAACCTGGCTGGCTGCCACCGGGTGAAACGACCAGGAGAGGGTGCGCCCCTCTAATACAGTTTGCAGTTTCAGCGCGCTTTGGCCCGCCTCCAGGCAGTTGTGGACGATCTCCTGGACGTTGGCAGGCAGCATCGCAGACGGATTGTCCTGGCCAACCGAGCGGCCGAGCTTGAGGGCGGCATCGTTGCAATAGGTGATGGTGCCATCGCCAGCCAGTTCCAGCGCCGGGTTGGGATTCAACTGAGTGAAGGCGGCTAGCTTCTGTAATTCGGTTTCAGCACGAATCCGCTCCACCGCCATCGCCAGCACCGTCGCCAGGGAAAAGAGGAAGTGGATCTCGTCCTCCGTAAATCTCCGCGGGTGCGCGGTGTGCGCCCCCAAGGTGCCGAACGCCTGCCCATGCCCGGCAATCGCGACGCTGATTCCGCTCACGACACCGTGGTCGATCAAGAGCGATGAGCCGTGGAAGCGAGTCTCTTCGGGCAGTTGGTCGAACGTCACGGCCTCCCCCGCTCCAAGCGTGAACCCGGACTCAGTCTGGGGGTCCGCCGGAATGACCGCCTTCCCGACACAACCGTCCTTCCAACCGACGCCCGCCCGCAGCAGCAGGAACTTCCCGCCCGGCTGCAGTTCCAGGATGTGGCAGTACTCGACCTCAAGGGTCTGAGCGACGAGCATCACGGCCTGATTCAGCAGTGAGGAAACATCGCTGCTCACCATGGCGAACTGACCCAGGGCCGCTACGACGGTCTGCTGGAAGGAGCGGTTGAGGAGGGTTCTCTCGGCCCGCTCGCGTTCTTTGACGCGTTGCTCCAGCGAGGCCGCCATGGCATCGAACGCGCGTGCCAGTTCACCCAATTCCCCCCGCTCCTGCGACAACCCAGTGCGGCTGTTCAGATCACCGGCCCCCAACTGTTGGACTGCTTTGGACAGGATGCGGACCTGGCGGAGAATGAAGCGCTCGCCGCCAAACCACGCGGCCGCCAAGGCTACCAACCCGACGGCAAACCCCGTCCAGGGAAGCTCAGTGCCGTAATGAGCCGTGTAGTACTTGTCCGCGAAGTACATCAGCACCCATGCCGGTGCGACGGCCAGAAACACTGTTCCCACCAGGCGAAACCGCAAGCTGGAGAAACTGGTCATAGGATCGTTAGGTTTTTGCTGTTCGGCAATACTAGCCGACCGGCCCGAGCTAGGCAAAGAAATTTCTGCCCCTGTGGGTGGCAGAAACTTTGTCACGGAACGAAGTCGTTGATTCTGCTGGATTTGTCTTCAAGCTAATCAGCCATGTTCGCGATTGTCTCGGCGCTCCTGCGCTACCTGTTATTCTGGCTCCGTCCCAAGCACCAACTCGCCTCGGAGAACCCCGCCCTCCGGCACCAGATCGCGGTGCTCAATCGGCCCGCGCACAAGCCCAGACTGCAGGGCACAGACCGGCTGTTCTGGGTGGTTTTGAAAGGATGGTGGCCAAACTGGCGTGCCGCGTTGGTCATCTTCCAACCCGAGACCGTCATCGGTTGGCAACGAGCCGGGTTCAGGATGTTCTGGCGATGAAAGTCCCGGCCTTGCGGTGGACGACCCCGAAAGGATGCCGCGCTGATTCAGTTGATTCGCCGGATGTGGAGCGTCAACCCGACCTGGGGCAGTCCGCGTATCCGCGACGAACTGGCTAAACTGGGGCTGGAGGCCTCAACGGCAACGATCCGGAAGTATCGCCCCAAGTCCAGGCGCCAACCTTCACAAAGTTGGCGGACCTTCCTCCAGAGCCATGCGGGTATCACTGCCGCGATGGACTTCTTCGGGGTTCCCACGGTCACTTTTCATGTGCTTTACGTGTTGGTGGTTATCAACCCATGAACGGCGCAAAGTCGTTCATTTCAATCTCACCGCGGCGCCGACCGCAGAGTGGACGGCCCAACAGGTCGTCAACGCATTCCCGTACGACACCGCACCCAAGTGTCTGTTGCGGGATCGGGATTGCATTTTACGGCTCGGCCTTCGTGCAACGGCTTGAGGGCATGGGCATCCAGCAGAAGTTGATCTCCCCAAGCGCTCCCTGGCAGAACCCCTACGTCGAGCGCCTGGTGGGTTCGATTCGACGTGAATGCCTGGATCGAGTGATCGTGTTCAATGAACGGCAATTGTCGCACATTCTCGAATCCTACTTCGAATACTGCCATAAAGTTCGTCCGCACCGAGGGCTCTCCCACGACAGTCCAATCCCGCGGCCGGTGGAGTCACCAGACCGTGGGGACGTGATCGAGATGCCGCTGGTCGGCGGTCTGCATCATCACTGCCTCCGGGAGGCTGCCTGAGGCGGCGTCAACTCTTGGCCCCATCGTCGGCAGTGGGAGAAGAACCTTGCCTTGGTCCCATCCAAATCGGCTGTTGTCTTTTCGACGGATCGCACTGCACTAGTGGGAATCTTCTTCGCTGCTACACCACCGCGCTTACTCGGAAGACTCCTGTTCGGCTGCGACGGATTTTCTGCACCCACAATGGGCTTCGCGGGGCAAGGACGCAAGCAAAGGTTAAATGAGTTACATGAGTTACATGAGGAAGCAGCCGTGGAGAATTTCCTCTCGCCCATTGAGGCGCACAGTGAATAATTCTTGTTGCCGGATCGTCTGATAGCGACCGTGTGTTTTTTTGCACGCTTTGGAATGATGAACGAACCAACGAAAAAGAGGCGGGCGTTTACGCTGATCGAATTGTTGATAGTGATTGCGATTATCGCGATTCTGGCTTCGTTGCTTCTGCCCGCCTTGAGCCGGGCAAAAGCCCGCGCCAACGACGCCAAATGCATGTCTAATCTGCGCCAATGCAGCATGGCGCTGAATCTTTACCTGCAAGATTACAACGATCGCCTGTTTTGGAACTCAACCAACGTCTCGCTCGCCGGCATGGAGTGGTTTGTCTGGGCGGGCCGAACCAACAACAACCAGATCGGCGCGGCGCAAGGCAATATTTTCAATGACACAGATCGGCCCTTGAACCATTACGGATTGACCGAAGGCACGGTGACTTGCCCGATGGACCAAGGGCGCACGGTGGACAATACCACCTACGATCTGTTCGAGTGGGTTGGCAATTCCTATATCTTCAATTTTGGAGGGTTGCCGCCGTTCCCGCCCGGGGATGGTTTGGACGGGTTGTCCGCAAGCAGTTTGACCAATCCTTCGCAAACTGTCGTGTTCGGTTGCGGCGTTCTGTCCTACCCGACGACGGAGACCAAGGGATGGCACCGCACCACGCCGGCTGGGAACATTCTCTTTGCTGACAACCATGTCAGCTTTTACCGGGCGATGACAGCGACCAACTTGGTTTGGTAACGCGCCTTGAACGGACGGGGTTCTCAGCGCGCATTTTTATTTCTCGTCGTCAATTCTTATGATGCGGCGATAACCCTCTAGCCGGTGTCCGTCATTGATCGTGATGTCAAAGTCTTCGCCCCGATCAAAACATTGCTGCGCGGCGGTTAAAGCTCGGGTGAGCACACGCGTGTACTTTTCCCCCGCCTCGCGCCGTTCCAGGTCGTTGCCCAGTGTCCATTGGAAATCTTTCAAGCAAAGAAAATAACCCTTTTGAATGGCGATGACCGCGTCCCGTCGCGGCTGGGGCGAATAGACAGAGGGACGCGGGTGTTTCGAGGCGTATTCCTTGAGAGAGCGCGCCAGGCTCATCTGTTCATTCCACGGGAGGTGATGCTGGTGGTCGGAAGTCCAAAACCAGAAGTAGCGCGCTCCCATGTCGTACGCGGTCGTCAAGGCCAATGGAGCAATGGCCGGATCACATTGGCCGTAGATGGAGGTGCCCCAGAATTTTCCGAATGGACGGGCGCCCCCGCGCATCATGGCGTATTCGAATTTCAATTCTTGGGCCGGGGTATGGTGCATCTTCAAGCCTGTGGCGGCAAAGATTTCGGCGTCGAATCCGGCCGTGTTGTAGCGGCCCTCCTGGACCAGGCCGGCGATGCCGGCTTTCATTTCGTAATAGGTCGCTTCGGCGTATGAATCCCAAGTTGGATAATCGAATTGTGCCAGGCGCATATCGCCCAAATTGATGCCGTGGCCGCGCAAAGCGGCATCCAGGTGCCAGACACCGTACGAATCGGCGGACAAATAAGAAGCCCGCGTCTGTGTTTCAATAGCGGTTGAAAAATCAGACGGGAATCTTCCGGCATAACGATGCTCGTCATTGTCCCATACCATGTCCGCGGGCTCATCAATGAACATCACGGGCCCAAGATAATTGGCCCGGTAAAGATCCGCCGGAAAGCGCAACGCCGGTTCGCCCGTGGCTTCGCGCAAATAAAAGACCGGCTCCGAACGCACCCATTGCTCGTGTTTCGCGCTGATCGGGAACATATTCATTCCGGCGGCGATTGCGGTTCGATAGTCATCCTCGGTGAGGGGAACATACGTGTAATCATTCGTTGACGATGCTGGCAGCCGATGGCCTTCGGCGTCTTTGAAATCCCGGTCGTTCCCGATGAGCATCTCGCGATTGAGATCCAGGCGCTTGACATCGTTCCAGGGCCGCCAGGCCTCGTCCTCCGGCCTGGCTTTGCGCACCAAACTAAGCGGCTGGCCTAAGAACTTGCACGTCTCGGCCGCGTCATCCTTCCATCCGGTGTTCGGCGCGGGATGTGGAAAAAAATCGCGCTCGAAGCCCTCCCAGCAGGAAAGCAACGCCGCTCCGGTTCTGCTGTCCCGATATTCGTAGGCTTCGCCCGTCTCGGGGATTCGCAATTGATACCGCGCAAATTCGATGGGGTGTTGTTTTTCCGTCAACGGATCGGCGGAGGTCAGCGCGCGGAGCAGGAACAGCGGCAGCGCGTCAGGATTCGTTCTGGCGCGAACTTCCAGTTGCCACCAGCGAAAATTCCTCGCGCCTTCGCCAGGGCCGTAAACCAAATCCACAGTGGCAAAAGGCGGCGGAACATCGCTCCTTCCGCTGAAAGCGAGATAATGCAGCCTGGTTCCGGCGGGCGGCTGAAGGTGCGGTTGCGCCGAAACAGCAGCGGAAAGAATCAAAAAAATGCCCAATGTCAGTGCCTGTTTCTGTCTCATAGCTTAAAAATTCCGAGAACTGCGCGCAAGCGAACCGACGCTGTTTCGAGGCGTCAGTTGCCTAAAACATAAACATAACCGTCGCCGACGCTGACCACGATCTCGCTTTTGCCATCGCCGTTGACGTCCGCCAGGATCGGCGTGCCAACGGGGGCGTCGAAACTCTTGCGCCAGCGGATTTCGCCGCGGTCGCCGGCATCGCGCACGGCGAGGAGATTGCCATCCTGGCCACCCAAAAGCAGTTCACCTTCGCCGTCACCATCCACGTCACCGCTGACAATGCCGCCGGTGGCCGTTGGAAGTTGCATTTTCCAAAGGTGTTTGCCCGTGGCGGCATCAAAACAGACCAGCGCGCCATCCGCTTCCATTTGCGCGCCGCGCCAGCCGCGGGTTTTGGAGGGGGGCAGCAGGCCCTCATTAAACCCGCAATTGCCGGCGCGCATCGGCCAGCGTTCGGTGGGCAGATATTCGCGCCACAGGCCGCGCTTGCCGTCGGGCGAAATGCTGGCGCGGCAACTGTAAACCCCGCCCAGATAAACGATCGGTTCAGTGCCAGCCCGTTCCAGCAGAGCGGGGGAGGCGTAGGCCGCCCACCATTTGAGCAACGGCTCAAGATTGACCGGCCCAACCAGCAGGTTGCCGCTCTTGCCGTCGGCTACACAGTAGAAATCCGGATTGCAGAAAAGGACATCGTCGGCACCGTCATGGTTGAAGTCCCAAACCGAGACGCGACCGCCCAGCGGTTGATAATGACGTTCGATGGCATGCATTTCTTCCCGCTGCCATACGATTTGGCCGGTGTGCCCGTCTAGGACGTAGGTGCGTGCGGCGGGTTTGGCGGCGTAAGTGAAAAGGTCAAGGTGTTTGCCGCCGGTGAAATGACCAATAGTGAAGCAATGGGGGCGTTCGGCGTATTGGCCGCAAGCACCGCTGTGCGGGAAGGTGAATCGCCACAGCGTCTTTTTATTCGCAGCCCGCGCCTGGACCCAGAGATTGCCATCGGTGCCGCGTCCGCCGGTGATCAGACAGGGTTTGCCGTCACCGAGCAAATCACAGACGACGGGAATTTCGGAAGAGGCAAAGTCCTCCACGCGCCGCAGCTTGTTTCTCTCCAGGCGCAGCACAGTGACATTGGTGTTGTCGTAGAGCAGAATGTCGTTCTGCTTGCGGCCCTCCAAATCCGCGGCGAGAAGATAAGGCAACATCGCGCCCTGGAGCGGCGGAATCTTTTGCGGCACGGCGGGCGGCTGGTTGGCCAGCGGTTGGCCGGGTTTGGCGACGAGAGCGCCGTCCCGGTTGAGGCCCCAGGCCTGAGCGCCGGTCGAGGCGCCATTGGCCAGGGTGAAGAATTCCGGCCTGCCATCACCGTCCACGTCCCCGGTGACGGCCCATTGCACGTTGACTGCGTTAAAGTAAAAGGCGCGGCGATCATCGGATGCGCCGGGTTTCAGCAGGAATTGCGCGTTTCCCAAGGACCAGAGTTTTTCCATTTGTCCGCGGCGCAAGCGCCAGACCTCGCAGCTTTCGGGCGGTTGATATTCGAGCAGGCTGCTTCGGGCGCAGAGCAAGGCGCGCGGGCCGTTGGCGCCCCAGAGCGGCACGAAGGCCAGCGGCACCAGGTCGGGCATTTGAACTGTCTCCGCCCCGGAGGCGGCCTCGAAGATCGACAGATGCCAGCGTTTGTCGGTGAGACCGTCAAAGAGCGCGCACACGATTTGCTTGTGGCCCGTGCCCTCCAAGTCCACTACCGGGTCCGAAGGGCAGACCAGCGAGCGGGCTTCGGTTGTTACCGGGTCGGGCCACCCGCGACTCCAGGCCAGCTCGAGCTTGCCCCCGGCGTTGCGCAGCACGTCCACGTGCTTGGTCCGCGAGATATTGACGAAACCCAATTTGCCGTCGCCGTCCACGTCCACCAATTCGTTCCAGCCGTAGTGTCGGGCATTGGCGCCTTGGGGGTCCCAGCTCGTGTGCGAGAGCGCGGTGCCACTGGCCAGGTCGATATTCCAAACATGGCACCAACTGTCCACCACCGCGTGAAAGCGCCCGTCGCCATTCAGGTCGGCAACCGTTACCGCCGGGTAATAGATCACGTGCTCGGCGGGGGTCCACGCCCAACGCTGCGTGACGGTATTCCCATCGAAAGACCAGAGGGAAAACTGGCCAAAACTGGCCGGGGGGCCGCTCTCGGATTGGCGCATCGAGGTCACCACGAAAATCTGTTTCCCCTTTTGGTTGGGCAGGAAGGCGCCGCAATGGCCCCGCCAGGAATAATCCCCGGTGCTGATTTCAATGGCCGCCCGCTTCTCTCCGTTCCGTCCGTCCAGAATCAAATAAGCCTGCCGCGTGATCCCCATGTGGCCCGCGACGGCAACGACTTCGTTATGGCCGTCGCCGGCGAGGTCTTCGACCCATTCAACGTGGTCCATGACATAACCTGCCGGCGCACTTTCCCACAGTTGCTGGCCCTTCGGGTCATAGGCCGTCAGCCGCGCGCGGGTCGCGATGATGATGTCCTCCTTTTTTCCCGTCCCGCGCAGGTCGGCGAAAGTGGGGGTGCCCTGTTCGGCGCCCACGAAATACCTGGCCAGCACGCGCGGCCCCTGCTTCATCGCTCCAGGCAGCGGTTGATAGCCCGTCAAGCGTCCGTCATGGCGCCACATCGGCCATTCGCCCTCCGCGGCCACCAGAATGGTGGCGCTGGGCAAATAGAAGAGGGCGGCCAAGGTTGCGAAAACCGCGAAGGCTGGCGAAAGGAGAGTGTTCTTCTCTTGCACAGCCGCCGACTTTGCCGCAAAGCGTCCCAAAGAGACAGCAGTATTTACCCAAATGAAAGGCCAAGAAGACTTATGCGGGGCGTCCTGCCGCGCAGGCCATCCAAGCCCGAGGTTACACACCGCTTCTGTAGCTCAGGCATGCAAGTCCTTCAAAGAATGGTTTTTGAAGAAGGGCGGAACCTTCGAGAACTTTCACGAATCCATTAACAGAATCGCTGGTCAAGGGACTAATTTCTGCGATACACTTCACCAGATCAGGATGCTGCGACGCAAACTTGCAGATGAGCAAAACAAAGACAAGAAATCAGCCTGGAAGCTGATCAAGTTGATCCATGAGGCACTTGGCCATCGCAATGACGGACGCCAAAGCAATCAGGCAAATGGGGTGCCTGCTGGCTGGCGTGTCAGCTCTACGAGCAACTCACCTGTGATACCGAGTACCTACCCATCCCAAGTGTACCGTACGTACCTGCTACGCACCGGCAGGCCCCTTGTCAAGGAGAATCTGCCAGAAATTCAGTATCATTATGGGGTGGAGATGCCCGGTGGTAATCAGTCGCCTGGGGCTGGATCGTTTCTGGGCCGAGCGTCTGCCCGACAGCCGCGAGGGCACTTGCTGGCGGCACCTTTTACAGACGCTGGTGTGCTATCGGCTGATTGACCCAGGCAGCGAGTGGCGTCTGCACCGGCGGTGGTTTGAACAAAGCGCCCTGGGCGATCTGCTCGGGCAGGATTTTAGTAATACTAGGTTAAGTAATCAACAGGAGTCTGCGAACTCAGTTAGGCACCCTGGGCACCTTCCGCTGAGCCGGATCAGCGGCACTTGTAGTCGTTTCCGGACCATCGGCAAGGTCATAC
>Ga0181518_10003690_pt1 | contig 14004 bp, 11 predicted proteins | sample PEATcosm2014_Bin_28_FD_119751 | JGI IMG/M metagenome (GOLD analysis project Ga0181518, IMG submission 119751) | Peatland microbial communities from MTU Mesocosm Facility, Houghton, MI, USA - PEATcosm2014_Bin01_60_metaG | ecosystem: Environmental > Terrestrial > Soil > Wetlands > Peat | place... | reverse complement strand
GTCGTTCTGCTGGTGCGGCTCCAGTTGCGAAATCATCAGCAGAAACGGCTTCTCTTGTTTCCCGCGTAGAAACTTCTCCGCGCGGTCCGTGATGAAATCCACGCGGTACTCATCCTTGAACGGGATGGGATTCCCGTCGCGATCCCAGATCGTGCCTTCATACGGATGGCTCGAATGCTCCAGCGCGTTCGCCGCTTCCCACAGATCGAGAAATCCACCGCGATGCTCGGGTTTGACCGCTCCCGAGCCGCCGCCATCAGCCTCCGTACCCGGCGCCATGTGCCATTTGCCGATGTAATTCGCCGTGTATCCTGCTTTGCGCAACTCCGTTGCCAGTGTCGGCAAATCCTGCCGCAGCGGCTGGCCATTCCGCCACACGCCCGTCTCGGTAGCGTAGCGGCCGGTGATCGTCACGGACCGCGATGGCGCACATACCGGCTGATTCGTCACCGCACAGCTAAAATTCGTGCCGCTCGCAGCCAGCGTGTCGAGATTGGGCGTATGCGTGGAGCTACTCAGTCCGTTGCGCCCACAAAATCCCAGCGGAACTGGTCGGAGTGATAGACCACAATGTTCGGTCGCTTTCTCTGCGCCCCCGGCTCATTTCCCTGCCCCGCTTGCGGCTCGGCGTGCGCCATGGCCGCCACTACGCCTGCCTGTGCAGCCGCGGCTGCCGTGCCCAAGAGAAATCGCCGCCGGTTCACTGGACTCATTGCAGTTTTCCGTCTCCTGATCTTCCCTTGCCGCGCTACTTGCTCCGCGCCATCGCCGACATCGCGCCAGTATACACTGGCAATCAGCTCGCGGTTCGAGCCATGTTCGTGCCAGTGGAACCGCCAAAAAACTACGAATTACGAACGAAGAACTGTAAACTGATTTTAACGTGATTATCGATCTGGCCCGCCGCGCGCACGATCACAACTGGGAGATGGATCCCATCACGCGTTCCCTGCTCGACACGGACTTCTACAAACTTCTCATGCTCCAGTTCATCTGGAAGCATTTTCCCCGCACACGCGCCACGTTCACGCTCATCAATCGCACAGCTTCGGTTCGCCTGGGCGAGATCGTCGGCATCGAACAGATTCGCGCGCAGCTCGAAGCCACGCGCAAGCTGCGTTTTCGCAAGTCGGAGCTGGTCTGGCTCGCGGGCAACACCTTCTTCGGTCGCCGCGGCATCTTCGAGCCGGCCTTCCTCGACTGGCTGGAGCACGATTTCCGGCTTTCCGATTACGAACTCTCCGTGCACGACGGCCAACTGCATCTCCGTTTCGATGGGCTCTGGTCGGGAACATCGATGTGGGAGATCTACGCACTCTCTCAGATCGGCGAATTGAAGACGCGCGCCGCGCTCAAGCAGTTGAGCGAGCTGGAGCTCGATATTCTTTACGCGCGCGCCAAAACCCGGCTCTGGGAAAAGCTGGAGCGTTTGCGCGGCGTCCCGGATCTGAGCATCAGCGACTTCGGCACGCGCCGCAGGCACAGCTTTCTATGGCATGAATACGTAGTAAACGCCATGAGCGACACTATCGGCGCGGGGTTTACCGGAACCTCCAATGCGTTCCTTGCTTACAAGCACGATCTTGAAGCCATCGGCACTAATGGTCACGAGTTGCCCATGGCCATGGCCGCGCTGGCTCGCGACGACGAGGAGTTGCGTACTGCGCAATACCGTTTGCTGGAGCTATGGCAGCAGAGTTACCAGGGCGAGTTGCTGATTCTTCTGCCCGACACCTTCGGCACCACGCAATTCCTGCACAACGCGCCTGACTGGGTGGCTAACTGGACCGGCCAGCGCATCGACAGCAAGGACGCCTACGTGGCCGGCGACGAATACATTGCCTGGCTGGAGCGCCGCGGCCACGATCCGCGCCAGAAACGCCTGATCTCGAGCGACGCGCTCGATGTAGAGCAAATTCTCGGCCAGCACGCCTATTTCGCCGGATCCCTCCGCAACGGCGCGACACCCGACGATTTCCGCTCGGCAAGCGATTTTCACGACGCCAGCCGCTGGGTTCCCAATCGCCGCATCCGCTTCAGCGCCGGTTGGGGCACGCTGCTCACCAACGATTTCCGCAATTGCAATCCTCAGGGCAACGACGGATTCAATCCGGTCGGCCTGGTCTGCAAACTCACTCAAGTTGATGGGCGTCCCGCGGTAAAGCTCTCTGACAATGAATCCAAAGCGATGGGCGACACGAGAGAAGTCGAACGCTACCGGCGCGTCTTTGGCGTGGCCGGCGTAGCCGACGTCCCCGTGCTGACATAGAACTCGCCTCAGGGATCAGGGTTGGCGCCTCGCCCATCTTTGCGCCCGCCTATTCGAAAGTCGCAATCCATCGAAACTCCAATCTGTCCAGCCCTGCCCACTAAACGATTCCATTCGTCTGACCTCTTGGTCCCTGCACACTATCACACGCTGCCTTTTTTACTACCTGACTCTTGGGAGAGATGTTTCGGAATTTTAACCGGAGAGTAAACATTCATTCACATTTCCTACTTAATGTAAGGGCGGTTTACCCCTTTTCTATTCCGTTTACATCCCTTCAGGAGGCAGTTCATGTACCAAAAAGCAACGATGAAGTGTCTGTGGGCAACGCTCTTTCTCGCGTGCCTACTGATTTGTGACACCGGCATGGTCCGGCTGCATGGCCAAAGCAGTACAGGCACCATCCAGGGCACCGTCACGGATCCATCCGGGCAAGCCATGCAAGGCGCCAACGTGGCCGTCGCAACCGAATCGGGTGTGGTAAAGCGTGTTGTCACCAGCGCAGACGGCAAGTTTGTCGCAGCCGGACTGCCCGCCGATACCTACACGGTCGAGGTTTCGGCAACCGGCTTTTCCACCCAGATTCACCATCAAGTCGTGGTCGCCGCTGGAGCTACCGTGAGCTTGCCGGTGAATTTGACCGTTGCATCGGTCTCTGAGGAAGTAACAGTCGAGGCCGAGGGAGATACCTCGATCGCCGCGCAACTTGCGCCAGTCAAGTCCGTTCTCGACGCCGGTTCGGCCCGCACCGAGATCACCAGCAACTATGTCTCCGAGTACACCTCGCCGGTAACCGACTTTGCCGACATCATCCAGGCAGCTCCCGGCACTGTCAGCTTCAACACCGACGGTATCGGCAACGGCCAGGCCAAGATCTACTTCCGCGGCTTCATCGATGACGACTACTCCATGACCTGGGACGGCGTGCCCTTCAACGACTCGAACGATCCCAGCCACCATTCCTGGGCCTACGTTCCCGCTGCGGCCATTGGCCATGTGGACTTCGATCGCAGCCCCGGCACCGCCTCCGATATCGCTACCTCCAACTTCGGCGGCACCATTCACTTCTTCTCGCCCGAGCTAGGCGACGAAGCCCACGTGCGCGTCGAAGGAACCTACGGCTCCTGGAACACCCACCAGATCCTGGGCGATATCAGCTCCGGCGCCTTTTTGCATGGCAAGGCCCATTTCTGGCTGAACGCCGACCAGCAAGCCTCCGACGGCTACCAGACCTTCTCACCCAAGCAGGACGTCGCCGCGACCGCCAAGTTCGATTACAGGTTCAGCGATCGTACCTACCTGAGCGTGATCGGCACCAACATCATCGTCGACGCTTTCAATAACAACGATCCGACCCGCCGCCAGCTCTTACACTCCGGCGACAACTACCTCTACGACAACACCGAGACCAACGCGGCCTACGCGTCGACCTCGAAGTACTACTACGACCCACAGTTCTGGCGCTTCTCGGTCTACCACGTGGCAAGCTTCTTCGACATTGTCTCCTTCAACCACGACTTCGGCAAGAACTGGAAGCTCACTACAAAGACCTATAGTTACGGTTACTCCAACCATCAGCACTACCAGAACAAAACTGACCAGGATCTTATTACCGACTCGGTCAACACGACGGTGAAAAACGAGCAAGTCGGCGGTACTGACCAGCCTGGCTGGGTCGCCGGAACGACGCCGACCGGCGTCGACAAGCTCAACCAGTACGCCCGAGGCGGCGAGATCGCGGACCTGAGCTATGCCACCAAGTGGGGCGTCTTCCGCGCCGGCTCCTGGTACGAGCTCACCAACACCCTCCGCTATCAGATCTACACCGACCCTGTTACCTGGGTGGATTCGCCCTATGTCCAGGACATCAAATTCCACGAGCACTTCTACACTACGGCTGTCCAACCCTATGCCGAGTTCCAATGGGTTTCCATCCCGGATTTGACCGTCACGGCCGGCGTCAAGGACGCCTTCTTTCGCATGAACCTGACCCAGTACGCTGACGGCCATACCATCGGTAACCTGTCCAATATCCAGGCCGCCTGCGGCGTGGCCCTCGCTCTGTCGGCGAACTGCACTGCCACCACCCAGCACGCGCAGAATTACAACTCCATCCTGCCCTCGGTTGAGGCCAACTATCGCCTCGTCCCCAACGCCTCGGTCTATCTTCAGTACGGCCGCGGTAGCATCGCTCCCTTCAGCGCCGTATTCGACACCTCCGGCGCTGAGGTTGCCGTCACCCCGCCGCCCACCATCGCCGACACCTATCAGGGCGGAACGGTGGTCAAACTGAACCGCGTCGCCTTTGACGCGGATGTCTATCACATCCACTTCACCAACACCTACTCGACCTACACCAACACCACCGTCGGCGACCCCAATTATGGCTTCACCTACTATTACGCCAACCCCAACTCCGACACCGTCGGTTTTGAAATCGAGGGCAACTACGCGGTGACCAACAGCCTGAGCTTCAACGGCAACGCCACCCTGGGTTCCGCAAAGTACGAAGCCTCCGGCGGAAGCCCTGCTGTCCTCGACGCCAGCGGTAATACCATCACCCCGGCCATCGGCCCCACTTCCGCGGCCTGGGTTGCCCTCGCCCCGAAAGATACCGAATCGCTGGGCATGACCTATCGCCAGAGGAGCGGCCTTGACTTCGGCGTATTCGGCAAGCGTATTGGCAGCCGCTGGAACGACATCGGCAGCTTTCACCAGAACGTTCCCTTGGACCCGTTCTGGATGAGCAACCTCTTCTTGAACTACAACGTCCGCGGCCACTCGATCTTCGATGGCTCCAAGATCAAGCTCAGCATCGACAACCTCTTCGACGACCACAGCATCGTCGCCAACAGCGCGGCTAACGACGGCACCACGCTGACTTCGACCGCCGTCAATAATGCTCTCAAGGTCACGCAGAATCAGCAGCTCTATAGCCCGAGCTGGGCAGACAGCATCGAGAAGGCGGCTGGACGCGCGATCATGATCAGCTTCCAGATCGGCCTTACCCGCGGGCGCTGATCATCTTCGCCACGCAATCGTGGCCCAAGACCAAAAGCCTTCCGGCGAACCCTCGCCGGAAGGCTTTTTCTTCCCAGGCGAGAGTAGCCTAATCTTCAGATGGCCTACGCGACTGCTCTCCTGGCAACCCGGCTCCGGCTTGAAATCGCGGCCCGCAATCGCAGCTACGCGCGCGGGCGCGCGCACGTGGAAAGCTACGGCAGCGCACCGGTCATCGTCTACGAGCCCGACGGCTGCCGGCACGGCAATTTTTTCGATGCAGCCTATGCCGCCATCCTGGCGCGTCCCGATTGGATGCGCCGCTTCGACAAGATCCACGCCCAGGCGGCGCGCTCATTGCCTAAGCCCCGATCCGATATCGCCCGGCGCTGGCGCGAGCTTGACTCCTCCATGAGCTCCGACGCGTTGCTGATGAACGTCTTCTGCACGCCGGGCGTCGCGGAGTCTCCAGCGATCCGGTCCATGCTCGGCGTCGACCAAAACGCCGAGCCGATCTTTGGATGGAAGGCCCGCGTTCCGCTTGCCAACGGCCGCTTCGACCGCACCGAGGTGGATCTGCGCTTCGGCTCGCTGCTCGTGGAGGCAAAGCTGACCGAGGGAGACTTTCAATCGCGCTCCGCAGCGATCGTCGAATCTTACCGCGATTTCGATGAAGTCTTCGACCGCGATCGGCTGCCGCGTACTGAGATCGCCACCACGCGCTGGATGCAGGCCAGCGAATTCCCTGAGAACGCATCGCAGGAACCAGAAAGCCTTGTCGGCGATCCCGCTCTTTTCTCTTCTGTCGAGTCCAGTTTCCGCTCACCCGGCGAGCAGGGCTACGCCGGCTATCAGCTCATCCGCAATGTGCTCGCCGCGCATGCCGCCGGCGCGAGCTTCTGCGTAATCCATGACGAGCGCCGTCCCGACCTGCGCGAAGCGTGGTTCGAGGTAATGTCCGCTGTCAAGAGCGCCGAACTGCGCGTTCGTCTGAAGGTGCTCACCTGGCAGGAGCTGGCTGCATTGCTTCCCGATGCGCTGCAGGAGTTTCTCGATAAGAAATATTGCATCGTCGCGCCAGGCAAAACGCCTTCACCCATAGATGAAGCAGAATTGCGGTTGTAGCGCGATCTCTTTGTAGCGCCGGTCTCCAGACCGGCTGTAGTGCGGGTCTCCAGATCCGCACCGATCGGATGAAGATCGCTAAGTCAAGAGATCATAACGCTAGAGTCCCAGAATCTTCCGATTCCGCCCCGCATCCGCGCCACCACCCGCGAAATCATCGAACGCTCGATCCGTCACGCGAATAATATGCTCGCGCACAAACGTTGCGCCCTCAGCCGCGCCCACCTCAGGATGCTTGATGCAACACTCCCACTCCACGACGGCCCAGCCCGGATAGTCGTATTGCGCCATCTTGCTGAACACCTGTTTGAAATCGATCTGCCCATCGCCCAGCGACCGGAACCGCCCCGGTCTATCGATCCAGTCCTGATAGCCGCCGTAGACTCCCGCGCGCCCGCTCGGCCGGAATTCCGCATCCTTCACGTGAAATGCGCGCACGCGCTCGTGATAGAGATCGAGAAAGGCCAGATAATCCATCTGCTGCAGTACCATGTGGCTCGGGTCGTAGAGAATGCATGCGCGCGGATGATCTGCCACCGCGCTGAGGAACCGTTCGAAGGTTGCGCCGTCGTGTAAATCTTCGCCGGGATGCAGTTCAAAGCACGCATCTACTCCCGCCTCGTCGAACGCGCGCAAAATCGGCAGCCATCGCGCTGCAAGCTCCTTGAAAGCCTCGTCGATAAGACCCGCAGGCCGCTGCGGCCATGGATAAAAGAAGGGCCACGCCAATGCGCCGGAGAACGTCGCATGCGCCTTCAGGCCGAGGTTGCGGCTCGCCTTCGCCGCCCACTGCAACTGCTGCACCGCCCACACGGACTTGGCCCTCGCATTGCCGGCAAGCTCCGGTGGCGCAAAGCCATCGAGCAACGTATCGAAGGCCGGATGACTCGCTACCAGTTGCCCCTGCAGGTGCGTGGAGAGTTCCGTCACTGCCAGTCCAGCCTTTGCCGCAATCCCCTTCACCTCGTCGCAATACGCCTGGCTTTCGGCGGCGCGCTCCAGATCGAACAGCCTTCGATCCCAACTCGGAATCTGGATGCCCACGTAGCCGTGCTTTGCCGCCCAGCCCGCCATGCCTTGCAGTGTGTTGTACGGTGCTTGGTCGCCGGCAAATTGCGCCAGAAAAATTGCCGGTCCCTGAATGGTTTTCATGGTTTATTCCCCTATCTTCAATTCCTAAGGAGCACCGGAAATGTCGGTACCCTTGCCGTTCGCATCCTCGCCGTCGGTCAGCAACTCAAAAATCGTGTTATGAAAGTCAACCGGCTCCTGCACGGTCAGCACATGATCCAGCCACTGCCGGGTCTCGGGCAGCGATTGGCCCAAGCGATTATGGTATTCGTTGTATCCGATGCCCAGCGTGTTTCCATCCCCGTAACGGATTCTTCCGCCGCACACCGCTGTCGGCACTGCTTCCTTTTTTAACAGCAAATGGGCGTCGAATTCCATCGCCGTAATCAGCCGCGTCTGCTCGCTCTCGTAGAGTTGGTCCCCTTGGATGTGAGCGGTTTCGGCAGCGTTCATGGTTGCAGAGATGCCATACCCCGTGTGCCCCAAATCGCGGCACGTCTCCTGCGCAATGCCGCTGGTGCTCGCGTCAAATACCGACGCTCCATTCCACGTGGTCCGGCCATTGCCGCGGGGAGGCGGTTTGGGATGATCGCCGTCGAGCTTGTCATTGTAGAAGTACGCGGGCACTCGCTCATGCCACATCTTCTCCGCGTGATCCAGCAGTGCGCGGTCGTCTGTGAATACCGCAATCCCCATCATGCCTTCGATCATGCTTAGTTCCCAGTTGCCGTTCTGTGGCCCGCCATTGTAGATGAGCGGCAGATTCAACTTGGTAAGCATGTCGCTGAACGCCTGCACGTCTTTGGGCTTCCATCCCGCGTCGCTGTAGCGGATAATCTCCGCCGCCCTTGGCCACACCTCCGCCGACCAGGCCGCTTGCAAGGGAGCATTACTGAGCGTGTACCCCTTCAGTTGCTGGGCGTAAGCATTCATGATGCGGATGGAGTTGTCCGCGTAGCGATGATCGCCTGTAATCCACCACAACACCGCCTGCAAATACGCCGCGCTGGCATCGGTGTCCTCAGCGTGGCATCCGTGATCGGGACGCGAATGCGGCCCGCATTCGATGATGCCTGACGTAGGCGGTCCCATCAGCCTATAGTCCAACGCCGCATACTGGCTGGCCACGGCTTTCTGGTATTCGCCGTAGATCGGCTCCCTCTTCTCTTTCACCTGCTGCTTGATGAAATTCAGTTGCTCCCGGCTCACCAGCACGCCGGGATGCTTCATGGGCTGCGCATGCGCCGCGCCACAACAGGCGCCCAACAAAATCAAAATGGCCAGCCGCACTCGCATCGTCGCCTCGCAGAGGATTCGCGTTTTCAGATCGCAGGGAAGTATAGCAGCCACAAGCCTCCTTGGTTTGGCCCCACATGCCTTTGTCCGTTGACGCGCTTCGTACCCGCCAGATTCAGTTGGCTTCCGGCGACTCCGCATGGTCGATCACGATCACATCCACCGGCGTCTTCGTATCTTGAAGCTTCAGCCCAAGCTGTTGCTGCAACGCCTCCAAAAGATTAGGCGCGGCCGTGTCGGGCAACTCCGTCATGCCCAGCGCATCCGGCTCCTCGCGCGTGAACTCAATCCGGATGTTGTAGACCCCCGTCAATCCGGTCTCGTCGACAATGGGCCTGTTCATCACAATGCGCTGCAACTCGCCAATGAAATCGCCGATAGAGGCATTCACGCCGCCCCCGTACATCGTCTGCCCGGGCGCGCCACCGAAGCCCATGCTCTGGTGGGCTTTGACATTGCCGTCACCCGGCGTGAGCTTGGGGCCGCCTTTGGCGATCACCAACACGAATGCCGGCATCTCTCGCTTTTCGTGATGGATCTGAAGCTGGAACCGGTCGATCAGAAGCTTCTGCACGGCAATCTTCCACTGGTGTTGGTTCGGGATGCCATCGCCATCGATCTCGCCGTTGATATCGAAGCGCGCATCGTCTATCCACGGCGGGCCGCCCACGACTTGCTTCGCCTGCAGGCCCCATGCCCACTGGATCACGTACTTAAGATTCATGTTGATCGTCAAGAAGCGCCTGCCATTCATTGACCAACCTCGAGCGCAGCACTTCGCCGGATCGCTCGGTTTGATCGTCGCGACCTCGAACTCGGGTTCGCCGCCGTTCGGTGAACTCCACGGCGCCGGAGCAGTTGGCACTTCTTGAGTGGCCGTCGGCGGCACGCCAGTGCTCTGCGCGGTCACTATTGCGCTGCCCAATACGAGGCCGACGCCGGCAATCATTGCACGAATTTGCATGCGCGGTACCTTCTCTCAAGCCGAGAAAGCTGCAACGAAGCCAAAAGCTGAGAGTTGATCGCTGCTTCTAGAAATCCACCCATGCTTCTTTGCTGTTGCTTGCAATCGCGCGCTCGATAAACCTCATGCCGCGTACGCCCGCTTCAATCCCCGGCAGCGTGGCTGGCAGCGGATGTGCCTGCCCCTCTTTCCACGCCAAAAGCGCGTCGGCAAACTCGCGATAGAGCACGGCAAAGGCCTCGAGATACCCCTCGGGATGCCCTGCCGGCACACGCGCCACAGCCAACGCATCGGCACTGAGATAATTCATCGCCGCGTGATGAATTTCCTCCGGCCTGTCAAGCCACTTCACAATCAACCGATTCGGATCCTGTTGCCGCCATGCGAGCGAACCCTTCTCACCAAAGATGCGGAGATGCAGTTCGTTCATCTCGCCTGCAGCCACCTGCGAGCAGGCCAGGGTTCCGGCAGCGCCGTTGCTCATGCGCATAAATGCGTTACAATCGTCATCGAGTCTGCGTCCCGGCACCACGCTGCGCAATGTCGCATTAATCGCCGTCACCTTCAGGCCGCTGATGTATTCGAGCAGGTGAAAGGCGTGCGTGCCGATGTCGCCGATGGCGCCGCCAGCCCCGCTTTGCGCGGGATCGGCGCGCCACGCCGCCTGCTTGTGTCCCGTCGTCTCTAGCGGCCCGCTCAGCCAGCCCTGAAAATACTCCACTGCCACCTTGCGAATCGCTCCCAGCTTGCCCACCGCGCACATCGCCCGCGCCTCGCGCACCATCGCGTAGCCCGCGTACGTATGCGTCAATCCATACGGCAAGCCGCTCTTCTGAACCGCCGCCTCCAGCTTGAGCACTTCCTCATAGGTTGCAGTCGCCGGCTTGTCGCTCATCACGGGAATGCCCGCTTCAAGCGCCGCCAGCGCCACGGGCAAGTGCACATGATTCGGCGTCACGATCGCCACAAAATCGATTCCGTCTGCCCGCTCTCGCTCGGCCTCAATCATCTCGCCGTAGTTCGCATAGGCGCGCGCGGGATCGATGTGAAAACGCACGCCCGCCTCCCGCGACCGCTCCGCCGACTGCGAAAATGCTCCCGCCACCAGCGCAATTTTTCCGTCCAGCTCCGCGGCAATGCGATGCACCGGACCGATAAACGCCCCCGGCCCGCCGCCCACCATCCCCATGCGCAACTTGCGTGCTTCCGCCATCGCTTCTCTTACTCCCTCGTTCCCTGTTTACTTGTTCCCTCGGTCCCTAGGTAACTGCCGGGGCCCCCGGCGGGCGATCTTTGCCCGCTGGGGTGGCTTGTTCCCTGCCTTTCAGCAGTTCACCCCGCTGGCCAGGAAACCACCATCCACTATAATCACTTGCCCAGTAATGAACGCCGCTGCCTCCGACGCCAGAAAAATCGCAGGCCCCACAATCTCGCGCCCCTTTCCATACCGGTGCATCGGCGTGCGCATCAGGATCTCGTCGCCGCGCGGCGTACCTTCAACCAGCGGCAGACTCATGTCGGTGGGAAACACGCCCGGCGCAAGCGCATTCACATTCACGCCCGTTTCGGCCAGCTCAACCGCCAGCGTCTTAGTCAGCGAAGCCACCGCGCTCTTACTCGCCGCATACGGCGCCACTTGATAGAAGCCCAGGAATGCCGTGATCGACGCGATATTAATGATGCGCCCATAGTGCGCGCTCGCCATGGTGCGGCCGAAGATCTGGCACGCACGCATGGTTCCCGTCAGATTGGTCTCGATAATCTGCGACCAGTCGGCCTCGTCCGCTTCGAGCGTCGGCATCTTTTTTGTCATGCCGGCCCCGTTCACCAGGATGTCGACTTTGCCGAAGGTCGCGATCACCGCATCGTGCAGGCGCTGGATGGAACCGCGGTCCAGCACGTCACTCGTGATGCGCATTGTGCGACGGCCCAGCGTCGCAATCTCCGCGGCTACCGCGTCTACCTGGCTTCCCCGCCGCGAGGTGGCCACCACGTGCGCGCCGGCAGCGGCATACCCCAGCGCGATCTCGCGGCCCAGGCCAGTTGTCCCACCAATCACCACGGCAACGCGCCCAGTCAAATCGAAAAGTTCCAAACCCGTCAATGCATCCTCCCGCCAGCCGCAAAGGCCGCCTCTTTGCATGTCTTGCGCCGCAATAGCGCTCGGCGCTACCAGTAATCCTTTAAACATTCCTAGCCTAAATGATCCGTACTACCACGGTCGCGCGTGGATCGGCGCACTGACCGTCTCGGCCCCCGTGCGCTAAAGTATTGTGTGACCATGAATCCACTCTCAATTCCCGATTCCAACTGTCGCTGGGACTGTCTCAGCCTGGGCGAAGTCATGCTTCGCCTCGATCCCGGCGACATGCGCATCCACACCACGCGCCATTTCCAGGTTTGGGAAGGCGGCGGCGAATACAACGTGGCTCGCGGACTGCGCCGCTGCTTCGGACTGCGCGCCGCCGTAGCCACCGCGCTCGCCGATAATCCCGTCGGCCGCCTGGTTGAGGACTTCATCTTGCAGGGCGGCGTCGATACGTCGCTCATCCGATGGGTCCCTTACGACGGCGTCGGCCGTACCGTGCGCAACGGCCTCAACTTTACTGAACGCGGCTTCGGCGTGCGCGCGGCTGCCGGCTGTTCCGATCGCGGCCACACGGCCATCAGCCAAGTCAAGTCCTGCGATTTCGATTGGGAGTCGATCTTCAGCCCGCAAAATGGGAGCCGTTGGCTTCATACGGGTGGAATCTTCGCCGCACTTTCTGCTTCCACCGCCGAAGTTGCCAGGGAAGCCATGGACGCCGCGCGCAAATACGGCACGCCCATCTCTTACGACCTGAACTTCCGCGACTCGCTCTGGAAATCCATCGGCGGTAAGGCCAAGGCGCAAGAGGTCAATCGCGACCTCGTGCGCAAACTCGACGTGCTCCTCGGTAACGAAGAGGATTTCTCCGCCATGCTCGGCATCGCCATCAAGGGCGTTGGCGAGGACTTCGCGGAGTTGCCTATCGCCGGATACGAAGAGATGCTGCGCGAGGTTGCGGCTGCGTATCCCAACCTGAAGCTCGTGGCCAGCACCCTGCGCACCGCGCAAACCGCCAGCCGCAACGCCTGGGGCGCCATCGCGCTCTATGAAGGCAGAATCGTCCACGTCGCGCAGCGCGAAATCGACATCTTCGACCGCGTGGGCGGCGGCGACAGCTTCGCCTCCGGCCTCATCTACGGCATGCTCGCCGGCAAAGGCATCGATTGGGCCGTGCAATGCGGCGTGGCGCACGGCGCTCTCGCCATGACCACTCCCGGCGACACCAGCATGGCCACGCTTGCCGAAGTCGAACGCATCATGAAAGGCGGCTCGGCGCGCATTTCGCGGTAGAAAGGCGGCCCGGCAAATATCGCGATGAAGATTTCAATAAAGTGCTCGAAATTATCGGCAAGAGTTGGCGTGCAGCTCATAGTGTGGGCTTTGCTCATCATCCCGAGCCTGTCGCAAGGCTCGTCTGCAGCTCGCGAGCAAGCACCGGGCGCTTACTTCAGGGATTGCACACCACCAGAGTCTGGTGCCGAGGAATGCGCAAGACTTGAGAAGTTTTGGGCTCCTCGACTTGCGGAACTCGGCGAGCTGCCCCTGCCTGATCACCCCGAGGTCCCGACGGTTGAGCTCTACAGGTTCACGTTACTTGGATTCGTGACTGAAGTACCATTTGCCACGGTGCTGATCCGTGTTCGAAACGACGGTTCGATCGACACTGTCGCGGCCCGCAAATGGAACGATGGCCGAATCGAAAAAGCTCAGAAGCATTTCGTGACAAATGACGCAATCAGGTTTCTTACACTCTTGGATTGGAGCCAGTTCACTTCCATGAACAGCTTACCGCTCCGGGCAAATGAGCCTTCCACGGAGAAGGACAAACGACCTAGGGTCGCATACCGAGATGGTGGCGACTATTTGCTCGAGGGGGTTCATTCAGGCAATTACCATGTGATTCAACGTGGAACGTTCCGCGAGTTGGCGCCTGACGATTCTTCCTGGGAGATGCTCTCCAACCTTGATCACACACTTCACCAGCTCAGCGTATGGACCAGCGAGACGGCGCAAACGAGTAAGTAGATTCTCCCATTCCGCTAGCCTTATTGGTTGCCTAAGGAAGGAAACAATGTCCGAAACTACGCAGCAAATCATTGAGCGCGTCGGCCTCATCCCAGTTCTGCGCGCCAAAAGTGTTGCCCAGGGCCGCGCCGTAGTCGACGCCATGATCGCCGGCGGCGTCACCGT
>Ga0181518_10003682_pt1 | contig 14020 bp, 18 predicted proteins | sample PEATcosm2014_Bin_28_FD_119751 | JGI IMG/M metagenome (GOLD analysis project Ga0181518, IMG submission 119751) | Peatland microbial communities from MTU Mesocosm Facility, Houghton, MI, USA - PEATcosm2014_Bin01_60_metaG | ecosystem: Environmental > Terrestrial > Soil > Wetlands > Peat | place... | reverse complement strand
TTGTCGATTTTGGGCGGCGAAGGCTATCGGCCGCTGCCGGCCTTGTCCATCAGTGCTAGAGTTACTTCGTATCGATCCAGGAGACAGCGATGCAGCGCGTGACCATCACCATCGACGACGAGCTCGACGCCGAGCTCGACCGCTTCATGAAGGCGCGCGGCTATGCCAACCGCTCCGAGGCGATCCGCGACCTCGCCCGCTCCGGCCTGCAGCAGGCGGCGACCGAAGTCGGCGGCACGCGGCCTTGCGTCGCGGCGCTCGTCTACCTTTACGACCATGAGGCGCGCGAATTGCCCAAGCGCCTGACCCGCGACTTCCACGACCGCCACGACCTGGCGCAGGCGACGCTGCACGTGCATCTCGACCACGAAAGCTGCATGGAAGTCACGGTGCTCAAGGGCCGCGGCGCCGACGTGCAGCAATTCGCCGACCACATCATCGCCGAGCGCGGCGTGCGCCACGGCCACGTGGTCTATCTGCCGGCCGACGGCGCGCATTCGCACGGCCGCGGCGAAAGTCATGGGTACGGACATGGTCACGGACACGGGCACAGCCACGGCCCGCGGCGGCGCAAAGCGGTGTAACGTTACGCCAACCCCATCTGCCGCAGCATGGCGCGGCTGGTGAGACCATAGGGGTTCGCCAGCGTCTCCAACAGCTCGAAATGGTTGTAGGCCTCGCCGACGATCAGTTCGGCGGGCTTTCCCGATTCCCGCACGGCGGCGCAGAAATCGCGCGTCTGGCGCTGGAACTCCGGCGTCTCGCAGGTGCCGTATGCGAGAATGAGCGGCGTACGCAGGCCCCCGAGATGACGCTGCGAGCTGAGTTTTTCGACCATCGTGTCGGTGAACTTGACGTAAGAACTGCGCTTTGAACGCCGCACCGGCTCGAGCTCATACATGCCGCTGAGCAGCAGCGCGCCTTTACAGAAGTTTTTCGGCAAATCTTCCTCGCGCCAGCCGTCGGTCAGAAAGCAAGCCGCAAGATGCGAGCCGGACGAATGCGCCGAAATGTAAAACCGCTCGCGGTCGCCGCCAAAACTGTCGGCGTTGCGCCACGCCCAGGCCAGCGCGCGGCGCACCTGCTCGTACATGGGCATCAGATCGCCGCTGGCCTGCTCGACATTGATGAAGTCGATGATGACGGCATGGGCGCCGGCGCGCACCAATGGCTCGGCCTGCAAGGCGTAATCGGCCGCCTTGTTGCGGCGCCAGGCGCCGCCATGGACGAAAACGTTGACTGGGGCGTTCGCCGCGGCGGCACGAAAAATGTCGAGCCCTTCGTATTCGCTTTGCCCATAAGCGACCCGCTGCGGCGGTCCCAGGATCGCCCGCGTCCGTTCGCTCGCGGCGATGCGGCGCGCAACGATCAACGGGCGGTTCGGCGCATAGACGTCCTGGTCGTAGGCGTCGTCGAGCGCCTTCTGGTCCATGTCGCGCCAGACCAGGGCGCCTCGAGCGGTAGCGGGCTGCGGCATTTCCGGCATCATTTCGCCATCACAATTTTTGATGAAAGTTCAAGCGAAGGGGTTAAATCGGCCACAACGCGCGCTACGTAGAAATACGTCGTCAGCACGGAGGACATCCAAATGACGACGCTTGTCATACGTTTTTTCGCCGACGATACAGGCGCCACCGCCATTGAATACGGCCTCATCGCGGCCGGCATTGCGGTTGCGATCATCGCTACCGTCCAGGCTCTCGGCACCAATCTGAACACCACCTTCTCGACGGTATCGACCTCATTGAAGTAAATTACGCTACCGTTTCGCAACCAAAGCCCCCGGCTTCGGCCGGGGGCTTTGGCGTTATGGGTCGGCTTTGCTCGCCGGTGGCAACGCTTCGTTCACCCCAGATTCAATTCCTTGAAGAAGTCATTGCCCTTGTCGTCGATGACGATGAAGGCGGGAAAATCGACCACTTCGATGCGCCAGATCGCTTCCATGCCGAGTTCTGGATATTCCACCGTCTCGACCTTCTTGATGCAATGCTCGGCGAGATTGGCCGCGGCGCCGCCGATCGAGGCGAGATAGAAGCCGCCGTGTTTCTTGCAGGCGTCGCGCACGACGGCGGCGCGGTTGCCCTTTGCCAGCATCACCATGGAGCCGCCGGCGGCCTGGAAATCCTCGACGAAAGAATCCATGCGGCCGGCCGTGGTCGGCCCGAACGCACCCGAGGCATAGCCTTCCGGCGTTTTTGCCGGTCCTGCGTAATAGACCGGGTGGTTCTTGAAATAATCCGGCAGGCCCTCGCCCTTCTCCAACCGCTCGCGCAGCTTGGCGTGCGCCAGATCGCGCGCCACGATCATCGGGCCGTTGAGCGACAGCCGCGTCTTGATCGGATATTTGGTGAGCTGGGCAAGAATTTCCTTCATCGGCTTGTTGAGGTCGATCTGCACCACCTCGCCGCCGAGCTTTGAACTGTCGACCTCGGGCAGAAATTTCGCCGGATTGTGCTCGAGCTCTTCCAGGAACACGCCGTCCTTGGTGATCTTGCCGAGCGCCTGGCGGTCGGCCGAGCACGACACGCCGAGCCCGATCGGCAGCGAGGCGCCGTGGCGCGGCAGGCGGATGACGCGCACGTCATGGCAGAAATATTTGCCGCCGAACTGCGCGCCGACGCCGAGCGACTGCGTCATCTTCTGGATTTCCTGCTCCATCTCTTTGTCGCGAAACGCATGGCCGTCCTCGGAACCGTGGTCGGGCAGCGAGTCGTAATATTTGCAGGAGGCGAGCTTGACCGTTTTCATGGTCAGCTCGGCCGAAGTGCCGCCGATGACGATGGCGAGATGGTATGGCGGGCAGGCCGCGGTGCCGAGCGTGAGCACCTTCTCTTTCAGAAACGCGAGCATGCGCTCGCGGGTGAGGATCGACGGCGTTGCCTGGAACAGAAACGCCTTGTTGGCCGAGCCGCCGCCCTTGGCGATGAACAGAAACTTGTACGCCGCATCGGCCTCGCCCGCGCTTTCGGCGTATAGCTCGACCTGCGCCGGCATATTCGAGCGCGTGTTCTTCTCCTCGAACATGGAAATCGGCGCCAGCTGCGAATAGCGCAAATTACGCTTGAGATACGCATCGCGCGCGCCCTCAGCCAGCGCCGCCTCGTCGTCACCGTCGGTCCAGATCAACCGGCCCTTCTTGCCCATGATGATCGCGGTGCCGGTGTCCTGGCACATCGGCAACACGCCGCCGGCGGCGATATTGGCGTTCTTGAGGAAATCGTAGGCGACGAATTTGTCGTTGTCGGAGGCCTCGGGGTCCTCGACGATGTGCTTGAGGGACGCGAGATGCGCGGGGCGCAGCAGATGATTGATGTCGGTGAAGGCCGCTTCCGCCAGCGCGCGCAGCGCTTCGCGCGGCACGACCAGGACTTCCTCGCCCATGACGCGCTCGACCCGCACGCCGTCGGCGATCTTGCGGTAGGGCGTTGGGTCCTTGCCGAGGGGGAACAGCGGGGTGTGCTTGTAGGGGGGAACGGGATGGGATGTGAGAGGGGCGTTCACAGCAAGTTCCTCATTCTGGCGTCTGGTCGATAACTATAGGAACGAGAGGAATTCCGCCACCGTCATGCTCGCGCTTCAGCCTACCCTCTTTACAAACTATCGAGCCTTTTCGCCTGCCTGTCGCTCCGCATAAGTATCTACCAGTGCCCGGATCATGCGCTGATAGGGCACGCGGCGCTTCTTGGCTTCGCGCTTGAAGAAATCGAGGCTGCGGCGCGACAGCGACAGCGTCACCTTCACGTTCTCCTCGCGCGGCACGAGGCCGGCGGGCGCCGGGAGGAAATCCTCGATCACCCGGACGCGGCCAATTTCTCCCGCCGTGAATTTGGTTGTGTTTCGGTGACTCCGCATCACGTAACAATAATACATCGCCATTCGATTTCCCACATTCGTCATGCGCGGGCTTGACCCGCGCATCCACGCTCCGTTTCACGCAACAGCAAAAGGCGTGGATGGCCGGAACAAGTCCGGCCATGACGCCGTCAGATCGAGTGTAGCCCGGACCCACGGAGCGGCATTCGGGGCGGTCGCGAAGTGCGCCGTGGGCGTTACCCGCCGTAGAACACGTTGTCGCCGAGGTCCTTCATTTCCAGGATGGCGGCGTCGGGGCGGCCGGTTGGCGGACGGTTGAGGTGCGCCTCGACCACCTCGCCGACGACGATGTGATGGTCGCCCTGCTCGACGATCGCGGTGACGCGGCATTCGACCGCGCCGGGCGCGTCGATGAGGATCGGCGCGCCGGTCGTGCCCTTGCGGTAGGGCTGGCCGCTCAATTTGCCGTCGCTGACGTCGGCCGGCCGGAAGAACGTGAAGGCGAGGCTCTTGTGCTCCTTGCCGAGCATGTTGAGCGCAAAGGCCTGCGCCGCCTTTACGGTCTGGTAGGTGCCGGAATCGGTCTTGACGCCGACCACCACGAGCGGCGGCGCGAAGGCGGACTGCGTCACCCAGTTCACGGTCGCCGCCGCAATGTTGCCGCTGCCGTCGTCGGCGGTGAGTACGTAAATGCCGTAGGGAATCATCCGCAGCACGGTTTTCTTGGCGTCAACGTTCATCGCATCCTCGCATTGCCGGTGAGCGGGCTACGCTCTCCTTATATCAACCCGAGCGAAAAATCTGCACGGATTGCCGGGTCAAGCCGGGCAAAGACGGAATGGGAGGCTACAGCCCGAACAGCTTCTCCGCATTGCCGTGCGCGATGCGCTCCTTGTCTACGGCGCTGACCGGGATTTGTTCCAGGAAGGCACGGGCTTGCGCCATCGAGCCGTAGGGATGATCGACCGAGAACATGATGCGCTCGGCGCCGACTTCGAGCAGGAGGCCGAGGAACGTCGCCGGGAAATTGAAGCCGCCGAAGGTGTAGTGCACGTTCTGCCGCAGGTAGTCGCCGAGCGTGCGTTGCAGCTTGGTCAGCGGCGGCTGCAGGTTGCGGTCGAGCCGCGGCAGCATGAAGGACAGGCCTTCGCTCAAATGCCCGACCACGATCTGCAGCTTCGGATAGCGGTCGAACACGCCGCCCAGGATGATGCGGATGACGTGAATGGCAGTCTCGATGTGCCAGCCCCAGCCCGAGGTCGCGAACACCCAACTCACTTCCGGCGAGAAGCCGGAATATTGCGCCTCGACCACCGCCTGCGGCGGCCGCGTCGGGTGCATATAGATCGGCACGTTGAGCGCCTCGGCGCGCTCAAAGATCGGCCAGAAGAATTTATCGTCCATGTAGCGGCCGCGGACGTGGCCGTTGATCAGCGCGCCGCGAAAGCCGAGCTCGCGCACGCAGCGCTCCAGCTCCGCGGCGGCCTTGTCCGGCGCGGCCGTCGGCAGCGCGGCAAGCCCGGCAAAGCGCTTAGGATACTTCTTCACCGCGGCGCCGAGAAATTCATTAGCCTCGCGCGCCAAGATCACCGCCTCCGCCGCGTCCAATTGCTCGGTGCCCGGCGCGTTGATCGACAGCACCTGCATGTCGATGCCGGCGGCATCCATGTCCGCGATCCGACGCTCGCCGATCTCGACGAGCTGCTCGAGGATTTTGGCGCCGCGGGCGCCGGTCTTGGCGATATTGTCGCGCAGCTGCCGGCCGGCGCCGTCGAGAAATCCGGGCGGCGCGAAGTGCTCTTCAAGGGTAATGGTGCGCATGTTTGTCTTTCCGTCGTGTTACCGGCAGCCATCATGGATTGCCGGATGACGCTCGGCAATGACCGCCGTCGCAAGGCTGACCCTCGGCGGTCAGCGGCTCGCTGAGCCATAACCTGCTTGCTTACTTGGAAACTTACTTGGAAAACTGCTTGGCGGCGGCAATGGCGCGCAGTTTTGCGGCGCGCGCCGTCATCTGTTCGCGCAGGCAGGAAAAGACGTCGGCATAGATCGGCGGATCGCCGTGGATGCGATCGCCGCAATCATCGCGGGTCTTCAGCCAAGCGCGCTGATCGGCACGCAATGCGTCGGCGTCGGCCGCGCTGAGCGCCGCTAGCGCCTGCGTGAACGACGCCGCGATATCGCGGTCGAGGCCTTCGAGCTCCGGCAGGCCGCAAATCTCCTTTTCGGCGATGCTGGACGCGCGCTTGCAGTCGAAGCTCGGTGCGGCGTGCAGGCGGGGCGGCGAACCGGCAAGGACTCCGGCGGCAACGAGAGCGAGCAGCAACGCGTATCTGAATGAACGCATGTTGGATGATTCGGCGGCCCTCAAAATACGCGGCATTGGCGCGAGACCTGGGCGGTGCCGCCAGCGGCTTTGACTTTCATGGCGTAGGTTTTCTTTGCCGCCGCGCCGCTCGATGCCGCGCCGAGGATCATCGTGGCGTGGCCCGATGCCGGCCCCTTGGCGCCGACCACATAGGCGTCGATCGTACATTTCAGCCGCTTGTCGCATTTGTTGGCTAGCCCGATGACGAAGGTGACCGCGCCGCCGTGGCTTTGATAATCGCCGGTCTCGTCGATGCAAGCCGCCTGCCCGGTCGTGCCGGGATCGGGCACGGGATTTTGCTGCGCGGCAGGCGGGGCGACGGTGCCGGGCAACGGGTTAGACGGCAATTGCGGCGGCGTGTCGGGAGCGGGTGCGGCTTGTTGTTGGTTGTCGGAAGACGGCGCCGCAGCCTCGGCCAATGCCGGGGCGGCCAAGCTCGCGCCAAGAACAAGCATGACAATTCGCGGCCCGAACGCCGACATGAAGCGCAAGCCCGTCCTCCTCGATCGCAGTCTATCGGCATCTGTCGCCACGCTGCGGCGCGAGGTTCATCAAAGACAAAAGTAGCGAAATCTTCAGCATTTTCGCTTTCATTGCATTTTTAGGCACCGCACCGGCGGCATATCGAAGCCGCGAGTCGCAGGCATCATTGGGGACACCGACATGCGCAATTCCGTTGTTTTCCGCAGCGCCCTGATCTGCGGCGTGTTGGCAGTCGCCGGCTACATGTACGTGATGGCGCGAAACAACCTGGCGATGGACAAGGAAAGCAGCGCCTTCGCCATGAATACGGTGGTCGCCGTCGGCGCCCATTGGGATCCTGCCGAACTGTGGCAGCGCGCCACGCCGCATTTCCGCGAACAGACCACGCAAGACGCGTTGCGCGCGCAATTCGAGGCCGCCAACGGCAGGCTCGGCCCGATGACGGAATCGCAGGCCATCGCCGGCAAGACGCCGTTCCCGATCATCCCGACCGGTGCGCCGCTCTTTGCGGATTACATCGTGCGCTCGACCTTCGCCAAGGGCGAAGCCGACATCGTCGTCCGCACCGTCAAGACCGGAAACACCTGGGCCATCGACAGCTTCAGCATCGGCGCATCGCCGGAGATGCGAAAGGTGCTCCGCCTGCGAGGCTGACGCTACGACGCGGCCGCGCGCCTCAGTGATGCATCTCGTCGCCCGGCATGATGCCCCAGAGATTGGAGGCAGACGGGTCCTTGGCCCAAACCTTCGGGCGCTGCGGATTGTCGCGGTGCCACGGCCGCGGCTCGAAATAGCCGAGCTCCTCGTTCATGCGGTCGAGCTCGGCGAACAATTCGGTGATCAGGCCGGCCGGGCTGCGATGATAAGTGAACAGGTTGTGGCCGATGCCGTGGCGTCCCGGGCCCCACAATAGCTTGTAGCCGTTGACGGACAGGAAATCGCATGCCGTCTGCATGTGGCCCCAGTCGCGCAATTCGAACGCGGTGTGGAAATGCCGGTTCGATCCGGTCTGCATCAGATTGATGGTGTGGTGGTCGGGCCCGCAGCGCAGGAACGAGAAAAAGTCGCCCATCCAGTCGGACTCGCGAAAACCCAGCACGTCGCAATAGAACTTGGTGACATGCTTGACGTCGGTGACGTGAAAGGCGACGTGACCGAGCTTGTGCGGCACGATGCCCTTGGCCTGGAATTTCTGGTGCGAGAAATCGGCGCGCTTGAACACTTCCATCACCGTGCCCTTCGGATCTTCGAAGGTGAGCAGGTCCGAGATCGAAGGCTCCGGGTCCTTCCTGCGCTGGGTCTTGATGCCGTGGCCCTGGACCTGCTTCTCGAACGCATCAAGATCGTCGCTGTCGCCGAGCTGAAAACCGACGCGCCCGCATCCCGCCTGCGTGCCCTTGCGCAACACCACCGAGTGATGATCGACGGTGTTGGCGAGAAAGGTCGCGTCCCTCTCCTTGGCCGCGACCGTCATGCCGAGGATGTTGCTGTAATAGTCGGCCTGCTGCTCGACGTCGGGCACTTCGTAGCTGGCGTGAGCGATTTTTTTGACGCGGATCATGCGGAACTCTCCTTGTGTTTCTTCTTCAAACCTTACTTCTTCTCACGCGGCAGCGTGGCGATGACGTCGACCATGCGGGCGACATCAAAATCGCCGAAGCCCATCTCCATGAAGCGATCATAGAGCGTCGAAGCGCGGTCGAGCAGCGGCGTCGCCACACCGACGCTGTCGGCGAATTCGCCGATCATGTGGAAATAGTGCTGCAGCGCCGGCACGGTGCCCTGCACCGGCAGGAAGCGGCGCTCCGCCATCCACGGCGCACGGATGCCGAATTGGGTCGAGCCGCCAGAGCCGGTGGCGATGGCCTTGATCATCAGCGGCACGTCGACGCCGGCTTTGAGCCCGAGCGCCATGGCCTCGGCGGTCGCCGCGATATTGAGCGCGACCAAAAGATTGTTGACCAGCTTGACCCGGCTCGCGGCGCCGAACGGTCCAAAATAGAGGCAGGAATCGGCAAAGCCTGAGACCACGCTTTCGACCTTCTTGCAGGCCTCGGCATCGCCGGCGAGATAAATAACGCCCTTCCTCGCCGACACCATGCCCGGCGTGCCGGAGACTTCGCCATCGATGAAGGCCGCGCCTTTTTGCGCGAGCGGCGCGATCTGCCGCTCCTTGACCGGCACCGGATGCGAACCGAGCTCGACAATGACCTGTCCCGGCCGGGCCGACTGAACGAGGCCGTGCGGGCCCTGCACCACGTCTTCAAGCGCTTCCGACGACGGCAAGCACGAGAACACAATGTCCGCCTGCGCCCCGACTTCGGCCGCCGAATGCGCCGGCACGCCGCCGACCTTTTCGAATTCGGCGAGCGACGAGCGGCGATAGCCGACGACGCGCCGGCCGCTCTTGATCAGGTTCTCGGAGATCGGCAGGCCGATCTTGCCGACTCCAACAAAGCCGATGGTCTCCATTTGACGCTTCCTCTGGGTGTCTTTTCTTATGTCACTTCGATGGACTGATCGGAGAAATTGACCCGCACGCCCAGCGTGCCCTCCATGACGGTCCATTCCTTGAGCTCGAAGGTGCGTAAGCCGTTGGCGAAGAACGGGTCGCCCTCGGCGAGCGCGCGCGCTTCGTCGGCATCCTTGGCGCGTAGCACGGTCAGGCCGTGGCCGGTCGGTGGCCCTTCGCCGTCGGCCAGCGGGCCGGAAGCAAACACGTGGCCGCGTTTTTCCAGGCCGATCATGTATTCGAGATGCGCCGCGAGGAACGGCTGCAATTTGTCCGGCGCCACCGCCGGCGTCGACAGCACGACGTAGAGCTTCTTGCGCAGCATTTTGCGCGTTAGATCGGCAACACGCTCTGCAAAAAACATGACTCAAGCCTCGGGTTCTAGGAACTTAGTTTGCGCATGATCTTATCCGAAAACCGGCATCCACTTTTCGGGATCATGCTCTAGACCAGCCGCGAGCCGTGCGGCAGACCGAGAAAGTGCCGGCCGATCGCTTCGTAGATCGAAAATTGCGACTGCGCCTGCTGCGACACCGCATGCATGTCGCGGAACCGGCGCTCAAACGGATTTTTCTCGAAGATCGCCGTGGCGCCGGCGGCAAGGTAGGTCTGCTCGACGACGTGCACCGCGGTTTGGCTCAAATTGATCGACGCCATGCGAAGCCGGATGCGCTGATCCATCGTCGGCGTGCCAGCCTGCGCGCCTTGCCAGATCTCCCGCCAGGCTTCGAGGAAAAACGCGCGCGCCGCGGCGAGCTGCGACTGCATGACGCCGACCTGCGATTGCACCACGGCACTGTCGCGCAGCACCGCGGTCTGGCCCTGGGGCGTCTTGCCCTGCGCCAGCGCGCAGAAATCATCCAGCATGGTGCGCGCAATGCCGAGCGCGATCGCCGGAAAGCTCGAACCGAACAGCTGATAGATGGTGAATTTGTACAGCGGACCGTGCTCGTGGCGCTGCGCCGGATCGAGCGCGTGATAATCGACGGCGTAATCCTCCGGCACGAAGACGTCGGTCAACGTATAGGTGTTGCTGCCGGTGCCCTTGAGCCCCATCACATGCCATACGTCTTGGAAAGTCGCGCACTCGCGCGGCACGACGAACGTCTTCTGCACCGGCTTGCCGCCGGCGTCGCGGCGCTGCTGGCCGTCGGCCTCGTAAATGAAACAGTGCGCGGCAAGCCATGTGGCGTGCTTGCTGCCGCTGGCGAACGGCCACACCCCATTGACGCGATAGCCGCCCTTTTCAGCGATTGCCTTGGCATTGTTGGTCGGGCCCCAAGCCAGCACGCCGCGTGGATTCTTCTTGAACAGTTCGTCGGCGATTTCCGGCTTCATGTTCCGGCAAATGGTGCCGCAGACCGAGGTCTGGCCTATGCACCAGGCGGTCGAGGCATCGGCCTTGGCGATCTCCTCGATGGCCTGCACGTAGTCGACCGGCGAAACCTCGTCGCCGCCGTATGATCGCGGCAGCAACATGCGCCAAAGGCGGGCCTCGTGGAGTGCGTCGACCAGGTCGGCGGGCAGCTCGCGGTCGGCCTCGATGCGCGGCACCGCAACGGCGATGACCGGAGCCAGGGCGCGGGCATTGGCAACGCAGTCGACTTTTGCCCGGTCATCCATGTGCGTTTCCCAAAACCCGCCAGCTTGTCGCCGGCCGTTGACTATATCTTACCTGCCGCAACGCGGCGGTCCATCGGCGTTCGTGCTGAACCCGCCCCGGCCTCAGTCGCAACGTCCCGAAGGCCGTGAACGTTCGGCGTTGCACCGGCGACTAAGCGTCATCCGCAGTCGTGGCGCGAGGGCGGCATGGCTTCCATGCGTTTGACAATGCTGGTTGCATGCGTGTTGGCCGCAACCTCCTTTGCCGGCAATTCGGGCTTTGCCGGCAACACAGGCTTGGCCGATGACAGCCCGGATATCGCGTTCGCAAAGCGCATGTTCGCCGGCGGCGCGCCGCAGCCGAAAGGCTATGCCTGCTTCGTCCGCCGCTACGATGCGGCGCATATGGCCCAGCACCCGAAGCAGAAGGTGACGGTGATGAAGCTCCTCATCACCGCCGAAATGGTGCCCGACGACAAAGTGCTGGAATATTCATTCCGGCTCGGGATGGCCTTCCGCGACCGACCGGGCGATTTCGATTCCAGCGGCGATTGCGGCCACGCCGCCGTGACGAAGGTGCCGGATCCCGCCGAAACCGCCATCCCGGCGGGAACCGATATCGTCTGCGCGGTCGATTGCGACGGCGGCGGCGTGACCGTCAGTCTCGCCAACAACGACGCATCGGCGATCGTCAGGCCGCTCGAACGCATCCGCATCTGGAAAGGCAAGGACCCCGACGAGTCGGCCGCGACCGCGCTCAACGCCGGCGCCGACGACAAGGTGTTCCGCCTCGACCGGACGAAATTGGACGAGTGCACCCCGCTCGTCGCCGACCGCAAGGAACTGGCCGCGATGCGGCACAAGTGACCCGCAGGGTCATTCCGGGGCGGAATGACGTGCTATACATTATGCAAAGCTAATGGAGACAATCATGGAACGACGCTCATTGCTGCAGCTGGCCTGCGCGATCATGCCCATCTCGCTCCTGACCACGCGCGCCGAAGCCGCCACGCCGGATCAATCCAAGGTCGCCTATCACCTGTCCGATCTCGACAAGGTCGATTTCGTGCTCGGCAACATCCGCAACCACTACAACGGCATGGGCGGCCCGGACAAAGTGACGATCGCGCTAGTCGTGCACGGGCCGGCGCTGAAAGCGTTTCATTTGGCCGGCGCCACGCCCGACGTGACCAAACGCACCGACGAGATGAAAAAGTCTGGCCTTGAGCTCAATGCCTGCATCAACACCATGCGGGCGCAAGAGGTCACGCTGAAGGACCTGCTGCCGGGATTCATCGTCGCCGACAAAGGTGGCGTCGTGCGGCTCGCCGAATTGCAATCGCAGGGCTACGTCTATCTGCGGCCGTAATACGCCGACGTCAGTGCGACTGGCCGAGCTTCGCCAGGATCGGCGCGAGGCGCGCCATGTCGGCGCGGATATGCGCGTCGAAATCGTGAAGGCCGATATTGGCCGGCGCAAAGCCTTGCTGGCGGATCTTGGCCTGGATGTCCGGATCCTTGCCCACTTCGATGATGGCGTCGTGCAGGGTCGCCAGCACGGCGCGCGGCGTCTTCGCCGGCGCCAGGAAGCCGTACCAGGTCGCGTTCACATAATCGACGCCGGCGGAGCGCGCGGTCGGAATTTTGACCGGCTCGGTCACCGGCGCGTCGTCGGCGACGGCGAGCGCCAAGAGGCGCCCGTCCTGAAGCAGCGGCAAAACGAAGGCTTCCGGCGCGAAGGTCGCCTGGATATTGCCGCTCAGCATGTCGGTGAGAATGGTCTGGCTGACCGTGTAGGGGACATGGACCAGTTCGGTGCCGGTTTTGTAGGCGAAATAGGCTCCCGCGATATGCGTCGCGGTGCCAATGCCGGCCGAGCCGTAGTTGATGGTCCCGGGCTTGGCTTTGGCGAGCGCGACGAACTCCTGCAGATTATGCACGCCGAGCGACGGCGGCACTGCGATGACGGTCGGCGCCTGCGCGACCATGCAAATGCCGGCGAAGTCGGCGATCGGATCGAACGGCAGATTCCGGTTCATCGCGCCGAGGATGGCGTGGGCAGAATTGGTCAATAGTACCGTGTAACCGTCGGGCGAGGAATTGGCGACCGTCTCGGCGCCGATCAGCGTGCCGGCACCGGCGCGATTGACGACGACGGCCTGGTAACCGAACCGCTTGGCCAGGCCGTCGGCATAAAGGCGCGCCTGGATGTCGATCGCTGTTCCCGGCGTCAGCGGCACGACGATGGTGATGACACGCGACGGATAGCGATCGTCCGCGCGCGCCGTCGTGCCGGCCGCGGCGACGATGGCAAGCGCCAGCGCGCATAACCTCGCCAACGCGGTCACAGCAGCACCACGGCGCGCACCGGCGAGGCTTCGGCGCCAACGATGTTGAGCGGCAGCGCGATCAGCGTGAAACGCTCGCTGGTGATTTGGTCCAGGTTCTTCAGATACGGCATGGTGATAACGCCGTGCTCGCTCAAGGTCCGCGAATTGTGAAACACCCGCGGCGCGCCCGGCTCGTCGTTGCCGTGATAGAAATCGTAGCCGACGATGACCACGCCGCTGTCGATCAGCCATTTGGTCGCGCCGATGGTCAGATACGGCGAGGCTTTCATCCATGCGTCGGAGCCGCCGTCGTAGGCGTTGTTGTGATCGGTGCGCAACAGCACGCGGTCGCCGCGCTTGACCCGCGGGCCAAGCGCCTTGTCGAGATCGCTTTCGGTGATCGCCTTGCCGGGCATCTTGTCGCGCAGGTCGGCGACGATCGCCTCGCCGATGAAAAGCTCGAGCGGCAGCTGATGGATCTGCGTGCCGCCGCGCACGTTATGCTCGGGCGCGTCGACGTGGCTGCCGGCATGCAGGCGCATTTGCACGCCGCGCACGATTTGCCCGGCGCCGCCCGGCGCGTCGTGCTCCTTGAGCACCTCCATCGCGAACTGCATGTCCTTCTTGAAGCCTACGGGCGTGCGCATGCCGAAATTCTTCGGATCGAGCTCGAGACTGATGTCGATGATCCTGCGGCCGGCTACCGGCATGGTGCCGCTCCGCGAATCGGCCGCCCCGGCGACTTCCGCCGTAGCACGCATTGTTCCCCCTACTGTTGCCCGCGTCGCCGCAGGCAATCAGTGCACGACTTGTGCGGCGACCGGCAGGTGCGCACCGGACGCAATCCATGCATCGTAGGTCTGAAACTTCACACCGAGCTTTTGGTAATAGACCCGCAGATAGCCATCGCGG
>Ga0181518_10003681_pt1 | contig 14028 bp, 14 predicted proteins | sample PEATcosm2014_Bin_28_FD_119751 | JGI IMG/M metagenome (GOLD analysis project Ga0181518, IMG submission 119751) | Peatland microbial communities from MTU Mesocosm Facility, Houghton, MI, USA - PEATcosm2014_Bin01_60_metaG | ecosystem: Environmental > Terrestrial > Soil > Wetlands > Peat | place... | reverse complement strand
CGTAGCGAGCAACGTCAAGAGCATGCTGAGTACTGAAACTCTAGTACTGAGACTCACAAGTCGCGTTCATCGCCGCCTGCGCAGCGATCGATCGGAAATGGCAGCCAAGATCATGCGCCCTTCACCCTCGATGTCTTTGTTGGATGTTGGGGGGTATCCGGCACTCGGTGGCGAGTTCGACAGTCTGCGCGTCCTTTTTGGCCGGGTCGTGGTGGTCAACATCGATGCCAAATGTAAGATGGGTGATGTTGCTCCCAATATGACAGCGGCGATTGCCGATGGATGCGCCCTGCCCTATCCCCACCGGAGTTTCGATTGGGTCTTTTCAAATGCCGTCTTGGAACACGTCGGTGGTCGCACGAAGCAGGAGCAATTCAGTCGCGAGGTCCAGAGAGTCGCCCGCATCGGCTACTTTCTTTCAACACCCAACCGGCACTTCTGGCTAGATCCACACACATATCTTCCTTTTTATCATTTGCTTCCAGAGCGGCTGCAGCATATCGTTGTTCATCTTTCGATTGGACACATGCGGTCATGGGAGCCTCTCCGGATGTTATCTGCACGCGAACTGGGTGAAATGTTTCCAGCCGCTAACATTGTTCCAGTCGGACCGTTCGGTCTCAATCTCGTGGCCTATGGCCACTAGTGACATCGGCGAAAAGAAGTGAGCAAACACGTAGGGCTGCTGGACATGCGCGCGGTGCTCACACTCTTGCTTCTCACCGTCGCAACGGCTTGCCAGGCGCAGGTTTCGACCACGACGGGCCTGACCGCATCGACGACGACCCCAAGCTACGGTGCCAGCGTTACGTTCACAGCGACAGTAACCGGCAGCCGCCCAACCGGAACGGTCACTTTTGTCGGCAACAACAACCCCGCCAACGTGCTTGGAACCTGCACTTTGTCGAACGGCTCCTGTACCTTTGCTTTGAACACACTTCTGCCCGGAGCGCAATCGGTTGTGGCTAAGTATGGTAGAGATAGTGGAAAAAAGGCGTCGAATTCCTCGGCGGTTAACTTGACCGTAAGTGGATCAATCCCGCTGGCCTCAACGACAACAACACTGAGCGCGTCCCCAACCTCCGGGCCGTATGGAACGACTGTTACCTTTATTGCTGGGCTTACTCCCACGCCGAATTGGGGTCCGCCGCCGGCGTCCACGGTTACCGCTGTCGGTTCGATGACGTTTTACAATGGGGCTACTGCGATTGGCACAGCGCCGTTCCTTCCCGCCGTTGGAAGCGGCATATCCACTTCTTTATTCGGCTTGACGACGGGTGCCTACAACCCAACCCCATCAGTGAATTATCGCACCGGACGCAGCTGGAACTACCAAAGAAATATTTCTTGGAAGGATATCAATACATCGAATGGTGTTTACGATTGGACGAATCTGGACGCATGGGTGGCAAAATATGCCGGGGAAGACCTGATCTATACCATCGGAAAAACGCCGCAATGGGCGAGTCTCTATTCCAGTTCGCCCTCCGGGTGTTCTCCGCCGTCTAGCCTCACGTACTGGGACAAATACCTGACGGCGATTGCGACCCGCTATCCGCAGATTAAATATTGGGAAATCTGGAACGAGCCGAACGACTACCACGGTTGGTGCGGTGCAACTACCGGCTCAAATGGGCCTATCCCAACGCTGGCTACAATGTCGCAGCACGCGAACAGCATCATTAAAGCGATCAATCCCTCGGCGGTCATTCTCTCGCCTCCGTGCGACAGTTGGTATCCGGGCGGCGCGGAGAATGGCGCGACATGGATGACCACTTTCCTAGCTGAAGGCGGAGTCTTCGATATCTTCGCTTTCCACGGCTACACCCGGAGTTCTGGCATGGCCGAAGACGAGGTACCCATTGTAGCCAGCATTCGATCGGTCATGGCGGCGGCCAGCATCTCGAGGCCGATCTGGGACACCGAGGCAGGATGGTATACGGGAGCGCAGCCGGTCCTACCAACAGCGCGGCAGCCGGGTTTTCTCGCCAAAATGTACATCATTCAGCAATCGCTTGGTGTAGCGCGATTCCTCTGGTATCAGTATAGCGATGCACCGCAGTGGGGCCAGATGTGGAATAGTTCGACTGGAGAGAATGCTAACGTTACAGCATATAACGCAGTCTACAACTGGCTGACAGGCGCAACACTCTCCGGTTTATGTACCTTGAATATCGACAGTGTAGAAACTTGCAATTACACTAGGCCAAGAGGTTATTCAGCGCAGGCAGTCTGGGAAACCAATTCGACCAGATCAACCTACACTTACAGCTACCCGCCAGGCATGACCCAGTACATTGACGTGACGGGGGCTGTCCACTCTCTATCCGGCGGCACAGTCACAATCGGCGACGCGCCGATTCTGCTTGAAAATGGCAACATTCCAGCCTATAGCGCAACGCTTTCAACTACTGCATTGCCAGTAGGTACGCACTCAGTTACAGCGACCTATGGCGGAGATACCTACGACGCCCCTTCGACAAGTTCACCGGCAATGGTGACCATGACTAGACCTCGGACACGAACGCAATAGGTGGTTCTACCGTGATTGGCGGCCGGGCCACGCACCGATGCTTGAGCTTTTCATCCTCGCGCTGCTACTTCTGATCAGGAAATGTGAGACTGTGACATGGAGTTCTTCATTTAGGAACCTCTGAGTTCCGAGAAGAACATGTGATATTCCGTCTCCTGCCCGAATTGGATGTTTTGCACGTAAGAAGCGGAAACTGCGCAGAACACCGTGCACAGGATACTTGAATACTTGTGCTGCCCCATGTCGCGAGAGGCATGCTGGACATCAACATCGAAGCAATGATCTACGTAATCCCTGTCGTCACAACTTTATGCGAACTTCCGGAGATTCTAGACTCGTGTGGCTAAACCGAAATCCCTTATAGCGGTTTACCTGGGAAGTCGTCATTAGGCAGTATCGAGAAATCGCAGAAAGAGTCATATGGTCTATCACCTCTTGGGCGAACCGTTCTCTGCATACACTGGTCTTGCCCTTGCGAACTCCGTCGCAAACACGATGCGTTTTGATGAAAGCAGCGTCGTAGTATGTCCGGAAGCAGACGATACATGGGGCTTCAAGGAAGACAGGATCTTGGTCATTCCTCAATTGAACATACTGACCGTCATGATAAGAGGAGCCAGCATGAGAGGATGGCGGTTTGTTCCATCATCGACAAGAAAACAGATTATTTGCAGTATCTTCGGATCTGTCTTGTCTACATTGAAGAGCGGAGACATCGTTTGGTGTTACAACTGGCCATATGTTGCCCAAGCGCTGCAATCAGTAATTCAATCGAAAGGCGCGAAGCTGATCTACCACGCTCATAATTCGCTTGCCCCTTATGCGGCACGAACTCTGTTCAAGTCGTTCACTCCAGATGCGTTAATTTTTAACAGCGAAGCCATGCGGCAAGAAGCATTAAGACTCATGCCGTACTTGAAGAACACCCACACCGTCCACAATGGTGCGGATGAGGCGCTATTTTACCCACTGCCCGCGGATGCCGCCCGAAACAATACTCCTCCGGTCATCCTTTATGTCGGTCGATTGGTTCCTCAAAAAGGCGTGCACGTGCTGATAGAGGCGATGAGAATCCTTCAAAAGAGGAACATCCAGGCTAGCTGCAAGCTGGTCGGCTCATCTCACGCAGGAGGACGCAGGAGCAAAGTTACTACCTATATCAAGTCGCTGCACAAACGTCGCTCACCCAACGTTCAATTCGAACAATTCCGCGCAGCCACGGACATTGCAGAGGAGTACCGTGCAGCGGATATCTTTTGCTGCCCATCCATCTGGCAGGAGCCCTTTGGTAACGTCAATATCGAGGCAATGGCCAGCGGAGTCCCTGTAGTCGCCTCGCGCGTAGGAGGAATCCCGGAGATTGCCGCAGAGGGTGGCGTCCTCTTAGTCGAACCAGACTCCGCCGTCGGCCTTGCCGACGCGCTGCAACGGCTGATACTGGACAAAGACCTTCGGGCAAAGATAGGTGCGGAAGGTCTGGCATCCTTTAGGCGGCGGTTCACCTGGACTGTGATCAATAGACAGCATAACCATATCATCCGTAGCCTTGAAAGTCATCAGGCGGAGATCGAACTGACGCGATAAGAATGAAGCAGAGAAGAATACTCTTGGTGTCCTATGGCATACCGTTTGGGGGTGCCGAAATATACATGGGACGATTGGCGCAATTGCTTCAAGGGGACGCTAAGTTTTACGCGTTATGCGGCAATGAGAAATTGGCCACTTTTCTATCTGGGTCGGGCGTCAGCGTCTTTTCCTATGTGCCTGTCCTTAACTGGAGAGACTTGTGGAAACTCGAATACCTCCTAGTGTGTACAGTCATGCTTCCCTATCTGAGACTTCGCCACGGCATCGACACATTATGGATACAAGGCTTCCGGGAGGCACTGTTTCTCCCGTGGGCACGCGTGTTGGGCTATACGACAATCGCCACGATGCATGTTACACTCGAGCGCTCAATATCACAGGTGTTGTACCCATATCTAATTCTCTGCGCCCACAAAGTTATCTGTGTTTCAAAGTCCGTTTCAGAAAGTGTACCAGCAATGGTGCCCCGTCGAACATTAGTTGTTGTGCCCAACTGGGTATCTTCTGTTGCGGAACCTGTGAGGCGTCACTCTAACGGCTCGCCACTTCACATGCTCTACGTAGGCAGGCTTATAGAATACAAAGGAGCATCTTTGATCTTTGATGCCATGAGGCAACTTACAAGTAAGGGCGACGGCCATCGCGTGTCGCTAACCGTTGTAGGCGATGGAAGTTACAAAGGCGAATTAGAGAGACAGGCAGTGGGATTGGACGTGCAGTTTGCCGGCTTTCTTAATGACACATCTGCTGCGTATAGAAACGCAGATCTTTTCATAAATCCAACCCTAGGCCCGGAGGGATCGTCGTTGGTCAATTTGGAAGCAATGTCTTACGGCCTGCCGTGCATCTTGAGTGATCTTGGGGTTAACAGGGAAATCACCGACGATGGACAATATGCGCTGTTGTTTCGTCGCGGAGATGCCACCGACCTTTGCGCCAAGATCGAAATGTGTCTCTCTTCTCCTACACTGTTGGAGCGGTACGGACAATTGGCCATGAGCATTGTTGCAGGGAACCATAGTCCAGATACCGCACACGCCAGGTATATCGAGGAGATTGGACTCTGAAAGAACTAGTGAAGTTGAAAACAAGGCATAACAACTGGATCGGACGGATCAGTTCTTGTGAGCTGACTACTGATGATTCCTCTTGTGTGCTCTGCGCCAAGCGGAAAACAGTTGAGTCCCGTCAGATATCCAACAGCACGCCCGCCAGTTCGGCACATCAGCCTTTGTGGGCTGGATGCGGCAGTTCGTCCATTCCGCCATGCGAAAGAGTGAGGTATACATGCGGAACGTAACTGCATCTTCAGACCCGCCAATTTCGCACTTGGTTGTCAGTTGGGTACTGATGATTCCTCTTGTGTGCTTTGCATCAAATGGAATGTTATGGTTTCGGGCTGTGGCTGGCAATAACGAACTAACGTCGAGGTTTGGTTTGGCTGGAGGCGGCGAGGCTGGGACCGCGGATAATATCGCCATAACTATTCTACTCTTTGCCATTGTGCCCGTGGTTCTCTTCCCCAAGATGAAGTCTGTCATCCAACTTTGTCGCAAAGACAAAGTGTTTGCAGCGCTAGCCGCGTGGATAATGGTTTCCTGTCTTTGGTCGCAATTTCCGATGGTGTCGCTGGAATGGGCGCCTGTTGTGGCACTCAATATCGTATTCGCGTTCTATCTATATCGGCGTTTTAGCCCCGATCAGCAGATACGGTTATTGCTTCTGCTTGGGTGGATATGCCTTGTCCTTAGCATTGTCCTGTCATTGTTTTTCCCCGAATACGGCATAGATCACACAGGAACAACGGGTGCGTGGCGAGGAATGTACTACCATAAAAACGTTTGCTCAATGACCACCGCATTCCTGCTGCTGGGAGGTCTGTATGTACCTGCGACCAGTTTTCTTTCCAGGATTTCCCGTGTTGTGTATGTGTGTTTATCTGTATTCTTGATTATCATGACTCAAAGCGCAACAGGTAGGGTCATTTTGGCTTGCCTATTAGCTTATTGTCTCGCCACGAGACTGGTTTCAGTGCTTGGTCCAAGGGAGAGAACCATTGCCTTCATTATGGGAACAACGATCGCATTGGCACTCGTAGGCACAGGCATTTCTAATGCAAAGGCAATATCGTTGTTTCTCGGCAAAGATCCGACCTTGACCGGTCGAACGGAGATATGGAAATCGATGATGTCGTCCATCGTGAAACATCCGATCCTGGGATATGGATACAAAGCGTTTTGGAGGGGGTATCAGGGCGAATCGGCGAACGTATCGTTTGCGACCCATTGGGCAGTGCCTTCAGCGCATAATGCGTTCCTGGAAGTATGGATAGCCCTTGGCGCAGTCGGTGTAGCACTAGTCGTGTATACCCTCCTAAGAGCGATCCGGGATGCATTCGTCTGTCTTCGTGCAGGGAAATCGCCTTACCTTGCCTGGTATGCGAGCATAGTCTTCTTGACAATTGTTTTGAGCGCGGACGAGGGAGAGTTGGTGATTCCGAATGGACTAATGTGGATCTTATATATCCTCGCTTGCATAGGATTGTCCGAAGGGGCAAGAAGTATCCGTTTGGGCTTGGACCGTGGATAGGTTCAGAAAGGAGTGGGGAAGCATCTGTCACAGCTCGCTTGCGCACAATGCCGGCTGGATGTTTCTCGGCCAGGGTCTTTCCGTCATCTGCCAGGGAGCCTATTTCATCCTCCTGGGGCGGCTGTTGGGCAGCACTGAATACGGCATTTACGTCGGTGCGGTGGCGATGGTCTCAATCTTGAGTCAGTACAGCCCGCTCGGATCGCACTCCGTGTTTTTGCGCTACGTCAGCCCAGACCCTAAGTACTTCGCATTTTATTGGGGCAACATCCTGGTCACTACCGTCACCCTGGGTAGCCTGTTCGTCGCGCTTCTGACTTGGGCCGGGCCCCACCTTGCGCACTCCTATTCCTGGGCGATGCTGCTCTGTATCGCGCTCGGAGAGTGCCTCTGCGCTCAGCTCACCGCTGCCGCAGGCCGCGTCTTTCAAGCCTTCGAGAAGATGCGTATTACTGCCGGTTTGAGCCTTCTGGTCAATCTGCTGCGCACGCTGCTGGCAGGACTCATGCTCTGGCGCTTGCACCATGGCACCGCTTGGCAATGGGCTATCGCAGCATTGATCGTCTCTTCCATAGCCGCTGGTACTGCCTTAGCGCTGGTTACCCGACTTTACGGCAAGCCCGCGTTCTCGATGCTACTGCTGCGGCGACGCCTGGGCGAGGGCTTTGTCTTCGCGCTTTCCTATTCGACCACCGGCGTCTGCAGTGACATCGACAAAGCCATGCTCGGGCATTACGGCATGAACGCTGCCAACGGGATCTACACCATGGCATATCGCGTGATCGATGTTTGTACTATGCCGATCCTTTCAATTCAAGGGGCGGCCTTTCCTCGGTTGTTCCGCAAGGGGGTCGATGGCGTACGCAGCACGGCGCAGTATTCGGTCCGCATCGTCAAGAGAACTGCTCCCCTGGCGCTGCTTTCCGCTGCGGCCATGCTGTTGGCCGCGCCCATCATCCCACATCTCTTGGGCAAGGGCTTCAATGAGAGCGTCCTGGCCATTCGCTGGCTCTGCCTGCTGCCGTTCTTCCGCAGCTTCCAACTGAGCGCCGGCGACGCTGTGACCGCGGCCGGGCACCAGAAGCTTCGCCTTGGCAGTCAGGCTGCGGCAGCCGCCTTCAACTTCGGCATTAACCTTTACTTGATCCCGCACTACTCATGGCGAGGCGCCGCCTGGTCAAGTCTGGCCACCGATGGGATACTCGCAGTCTTCAATTGGATTGTGCTGTTTTGGCTCCTTTCAGCGAATGGACTTCAAAGCAAACTAATTGGTGAGCACGTCCCGAGTTGACATACTTGGGGATTTCATCCAGGGCGGGCGTGAGGCCCAGTCGACGAGAACGTAGTCGGTACCGGTACGGTCGTATTCCAGGAGAAGGAGTTACAAACGCCATGAGTGGATATCTCGGCTATCAGTTTGCCATGGGGATCGTTCCCGATAGGATGCGCCCCTACGTTAGGGTTGGGCTAAGAGAAATGATGTTCATTCGAAGGCGAATTACCTCACCCCATCGCTCACTACCGGATTTTGTAATTATTGGGGCGCACAAAGCCGGGACTACATCGCTTTTCGAATACTTATGCCAGCATAACAGCGTTCTCACCGGCCCGTGGAAGGAGACGAGGTTCTTCGATAAGTACTACGGCCAAGGGATAGATTGGTACAGAGCATTCTTTCCGCTTAAAGCGCAATGTACTGGACATGAGGCCGGCGACGTGGCCGTCCGCAGATTGACGGGTGAAGCTACGCCAGAATACCTTTTCGATCCCCGGGTTCCGGCTCGTATACACCATCATTTGCCGAACGTTAGGTTGATTGTGGTTCTGCGGGATCCTCGCTACAGAGCATATTCCGACTATCAACACCAGATTGATTTTGGCTGGAATCCCGCCCCGACATTCCGGTGCGCAATAAAAGATGAACTGAACCGCATGGCGGCGATGAATGGCGGGCCACCCGATGAGTGGTATGATTCAGATGACGCAGCACACTCATATCTATGGCGCGGCCACTACGCGGAACAACTGGAACGTTGGCTTGCGTACTTTCCTCGCGAGCGGATCCATGTCCTCCGTACCGAAGAGTTGAAGTCTGATCCAACAAGAGTAGCGCGCGAGCTGGAGCAATTCCTCGATATCCCGCACTGCTCTTCCGCTCGTTTAGGGCGGTTAAATACGCGAGAGGATCGGCTTTGCCAGCCGATAATCGGAGACCGCCGCCGCTCAACATGGCGATTTCGTGATGTTGCTCGGATACGCTTGTCGCAAAATCACGAGTATACGAGTATGGACCCGGCAGCCTTGGAATTCATGACCGACTACTTCGCGTCCCATAACAGGCGGCTATCTCAGCTCTTAGGGGCAACGTTTACGTGGTGAAGGAATGTCATTAATGTCAGGCTAGTCGCGCCGACACAGTCTGACAGTTGGTCCCGGCGATCCAGGATGAGATGTACAACGAGAGTTGGCGCGAACGTAGAAATCAACCGGAGAAATCACGAGAAGAGGAATCGCTAATGGTCTGATGTGCGTTTGGTCACGTTGTCCGCAGGGAGCAATACAAGAGAACGCCTTCGACCTGCTTTCCGAAATTGCCCCTTGACAAACGGTCCGCGCCTGACTCCTGGCCCGAGCCCTGGGAAGTCTTTTCGACCTTATTGAGATTGTTCCATGTAACTCGATCAGAAAGGAAAGTTCGTGATAACAAGTCTCAGCAGAAAGAGAAAGATTGTTGGGCTGATCGTTATCCTGGCTGGGTTGCCGTTGGCAGCGCAATCCCAGAATGACCCTGAGCTCCTATACAAATCCAAATGCGCCATGTGCCATGGGGGCGATGGTTCGGGAAGTACGCCCGCAGGCAAAGCGACGGGCGCCAAGGATTTCCATTACTCTGAGGTGGTCAAGGAAACCGACGCCGAGTTGCAAGAAGTGATTAAGAGGGGCCGCAAGAAAATGCCGGCCTACCAGGGTAAATTGAGCGCAGATCAGTTGGACGGTTTAGTGAAATACATCCGGCAACTGCAAGGCAGGTGAGCGATTCCGCTTTGAAAAGCCCCTCGAAGGCGGACATCAAGTAAGGGAAATGGAGTGCTGAACTGATTAAGCATGCTTCCTGACCCATGAAAGAGTGAGGGGTCAAGGGAAAGGGTGTCATGAGTAGACTACGTGCATTGGTGACTGGAGGTGCGGGTTTCCTTGGATCTCACTTATGCGATGCTTTGCTAGCCGACGGGTTTTCGGTTGTGGCCGTCGACAATTTGCTAACGGGGCGAATGTCGAACTTAGATCATCTTCGCCACGAACCTCGGTTTGAATTTTGCCAGATTGACATCAACCAACCGTTTGATTGCGGCAAGGTAGATTATGTTCTTCACTTTGCCTGCCCTGCCAGTCCCGTAGACTACACTGTGCACGGTGTAGAAACTCTCAAAGTGGGCTCGCTGGGCACGTTTCATGCACGCGACCTTGCTCGAAAGTATGGAGCGCGGTATCTGGTTTCCTCGACTTCAGAGTGTTACGGGGATCCGTTGGAGCATCCCCAGAAGGAGACTTACTGGGGCCATGTGAATCCTATTGGCCATCGTTCGGTATACGATGAAGCAAAGCGATTTACCGAAGCCACCACTATGGCCTACCACCGCTACGACAAGGTGGACACACGGATTGCGCGAATTTTCAACACCTATGGCCCGCGCATGCAACTCAATGATGGGCGCGTCGTTCCGAATTTCATGAAACAAGCCTTGACTGGAGAAGATCTGACGGTATATGGCGACGGTAGCCAAACCCGCAGCTTCTGTTACGTCAGTGACGAAATAGAGGGTTTTCTTCGGCTTGCTAGATCTTCGGAGCACTTGCCCGTCAATATTGGCAACCCGTCGGAATTCACTATTTTGGAGTGCGCCAAGCGGGTATTGACAATGACAGGGTCGTGCAGCAAGATCCGATATGAATCGTTGCCACAAGATGACCCCAAACAGAGGAAACCCGATATTACGAAAGCAAGAACCTTGCTAGGATGGGAGCCAAAGGTCGACTTGGACACAGGTCTTCGACTCTCGCTTGAGTATTTCCGCCGAGCGATTTCGCAGCAAAATCTGGCCATCGCTTAGTAGTTTGTTGGATAATCCATGTTCAGCAGGGTGTTCAGCACTATTTTGGACATGTTGAGTGTGACTGTGCTGGATCTTTCTCAGTGGCTCCGGCCAGTATTCAGGGCTGGGCTTGCCTCTTCGCCAGCCCTGTGAGGACGACTCTCGTCGTAGTCCCACTCCCAGTCGCCGATCTTGCGCCGCGCATCGGCCAGATCCAGGAACCAGTTCTCGTTCACTCCTCCCGGAACTTGCCGTTGAAGCTTTCGAGGTAGGAGCCACAGCGCTTCTAGAATCGGCATCTCATCAATAATCCGAGACTTACCTCCCACATACTGCTCTAGTATGCAGGCCGGAAGACTTACGGCATCTGCACCACAGCGGTGCACAATCGATTACCTGCTCGTAGACTCCCAGATGACATTGGAGCACGAAACCCGCATGTGTCGGCGGTTCGGCCTGAAGCTTGCTGTCGTAATTTCCGATACCCGTAATGGACGAGAACTCCAGGCCATCACTCGCGACCTGAGTTACGCGGGGGAGGTTTTTACGTGAGCTGGCTGGAAATCGATAGATCAGAGTTGCCCCAGTGGAATCGGCATCTCCTACGTACCAGTGCCTCCTTCTTGCAGTTCCCGTATTGGAACGAAGCCTTCCGCGTACCACACTGCAAACCCATTTATCTGGTGTGGGGCGACGCGCGAATCGCCGGCCGCATACGTGTGCATCCTGACCGTGCAAGCGGGTCTCCGCATTGGTCTAGTACAAGGAGGACCGGTGAAACTGGCGCCGGGAGCTCTGACGGATGAGGCGATTAGGAGTCTATGTGAGTGGGGAAAATCACATCATTATGGATTCTTGCGCTTCAGCTATTCTGATATTGACCTGCTCGCGCGCCTCCCGAGGATTGTACCGGCCCAGTGCTTTGACAGTTTCCCCGTGTACGCGGGGTACGGAGCGGCACCATTCGAGCTCATGATCGATCAAAAGAGTGAGGATCGAGCGATGCTGGCGGGATTTCATCATGAGGCGCGGCGGCAGATACGAAGAGGACTCGAAGCAGGGTACGTAGTCCGCTCCTCGGACGGCCCCGACCAGTTCGCCGAAGCATGGCCGCTATTCGTCGCTTGCAGTAAGAGAAAACGGTTCACCATTAACCGGTCGGTGGAATCGCACCTCGACCTGATCCGCTTGGCGCGGCCGTACCAATGCGCGCGTACTTACACGGTGTATTCCGACGCGCATGCAGTCGGGGCAGCTTTTGTGGTGCGCGACAGAAACACTGCTGTCGCGCTACGTGCGACAGCCGAGTTGAGAAAGCCAAGCTGTTCCGCCCTGATGCACTGGGTCGCCATGCGAGATATGTTCCGCGCCGGCGTCCGTTACTCCAGTTTGGGCCCGACGGGTCCGCCGGTCAGCCGCTTCATTGACCGATTCTTCCCGCGTCGCGTGTTGTGTCCTCCGCAGGTGACAGTGGAAATCGCCCCGCGTTTCTGCCGCATTTGGCGCGCGACACTCCCCGCCTTGGTCGCAATCGCACCAGGATTGAGATGGCTGGCCCGCACAGCCGTAGTTCGCCAGCTTTTCCGAGCAGAAGGAGTGACTGGACCAGCGGAGTTCAGACAGTCAGCGGACGAGTAATCTTTTCGTTGCTCAACACCGCTGAAGCTAGCTGCAAGGCGCCTTCTATAATAAGTGAGCGCATAGGCCGTATTTCATTTGGCGAGTGATCAGGTTGCTCTGGGCATGCATGCCCTGATGGCTCCTGAATTGCCTGTGATGAACTGCGACTGCGGAAACGAGCCGGAGGACTGGCAGCGCCAGCCATCGCGCTCTAATACCTCTTTTCATAGCTCCCGGTATGCCTTGGCATCCAGGTGGACCGGAGGACGCTTCGGCCGGATCTCGCTGATGCAGTTTCGCTGACCTGCCGAAGCAATCCTGCCTCAGCGTCGCGGGCAATCGCCGGAAAAGCCGCATCTGGATATCAGCAGAATCTTAGGGCTTCCGCCCTCCAGATGCGCCCCCGCCAGGAAATCCGCGCAGATCACCTCTATGCAGTACCCCCCTTGTCCGATCCGAGCATGAGGTCTACCGTCTCGATTGCCTGCTCGATTACCGGGATCTGCGTTTTGTAGACCTTGAAATAGATCAACTCCGCCGGCTCCTCTTCCTTTCCCGTCAGTTCCTTCTCCACCTCCCGCCTGAAGTCCTCCTGCGGCAGCTCTCGAGCTTTGTGCAACCAGGTTGCACAATCGAAGTGCTGACCGTCCCGGCGCGCGACTTTCGGCTTTCACCAGTTTGATCGCCTTTGGTGGCACAGCCGCAGGTGCGGAAGCTTCTGGGCTTCAGCTTTAGTTGGTCTCATGAACCGAAGCGGCGCATTGCGCACAAGGCGGTACGGCGGTTTCAGCAGCGGGTTCGGGGAGCTGACGGGGGGACAACCGCAGTTTGCGTGGCGTGAAGCAGCTTGTTTTCAGTGCGGGCGGGTGCGGGCGGAATCGAGGATTTTGGTACAGCCACCCAACAGTCATCCTTAATTGCTGCCGCCCGCCCGAGCGATTTCCCGCCCGACGACAACCCAGGTCCCACATCCGACAGGTCACGTACGACCACACAATGCGATCCGCCATAGCGAGATTGTAGGTGTTTCGGATAACGATCCTGGATTCGACAGCAGCCAGGCTTCGTGTGAATGTAGATCGGCAGGAGGAGTCTTAGAGAATGATAAGATCTCAGCCTGTGACGTCGATACCCGCCACTATGCGCGCTGTGCAACTTCGAGCCTATGGCGGCGGCCCGGAGAGTATCGCCGTTGTTGAGTTACCTATACCTCGTCCTGGACCGGGGCAGGTACTAATCCGCGTCGCCGCGTCGCCAATCAATCCATCGGACCTGATGTTCATTCGAGGTCTTTATGGCTTCCAGAAACCTCTTCCCGCGATTCCCGGGTTTGAAGGGAGCGGCACGGTCGTCGAAACCGGAAGCGGGATGATGCCGCGATTCCTCAAAGGACGGCGCGTGGCCTGTGCCGCCGCAGACTCGAACAGCGCCGGCGGCATGTGGGCTGAATACATTGTTACCTCCGCGCAATTGTGCGTGCCGCTGAGCAAGCAGGTGGACATGGAACAGGGCGCGACGATGCTCGTCAACCCGCTCACGGCATGGGCCCTAATGGAAGAGGCCCGGCTCGGCCGGCATCGGGCAGTCGTTCAGACGGCCGCAGCG
>Ga0181518_10003674_pt1 | contig 14042 bp, 15 predicted proteins | sample PEATcosm2014_Bin_28_FD_119751 | JGI IMG/M metagenome (GOLD analysis project Ga0181518, IMG submission 119751) | Peatland microbial communities from MTU Mesocosm Facility, Houghton, MI, USA - PEATcosm2014_Bin01_60_metaG | ecosystem: Environmental > Terrestrial > Soil > Wetlands > Peat | place... | reverse complement strand
TCGAAATCGTGCGCGGCGCCAAGACCGCGAAGGACGTGATCGCGACAAGTTTGAGCATTGCGAAGCAGATCAAGAAGATCGGCGTCGTTGCCGGGGTCTGCGACGGCTTCATCGGCAACCGTATGTTGAACGCGTTTTTCCGACAGATGGAACTGCTTCTCGACGTGGGCGCGCTGCCGCAGCAAATCGACAAGGCGCTGGAAAATTTCGGCTTTGCGATGGGGCCGTTCAGGGTCGGCGATCTCGCCGGCAACGATATCGCCTGGTACATTCGCAAGCGGCTGTACGTCGAGTATCCCGATCGCTATTTTTCCAGGATTCCGGATCGCATCTGCGAATTGGGACGCTTTGGACAGAAGACCGGCGCCGGCTGGTACGATTACAAGCCCGGCGATCGAAACGCCGCACCGTCGGAATTGGTCACGCAGATCGTCCTGGAAGAGTCGGCGCGCTTGGGCTTGACGCGCCGCAAGGTGAGCGACCAGGAGATCGTCGAGCGCGCCCTGTATGCGCTGATCAACGAAGGCGCGCGCATCCTCGAGGAGGGCATCGCACTGCGCGCCTCGGACATCGACGTGGTCTACATCGCAGGTTATGGCTTCCCCGATTTTCGGGGCGGCCCGCTGTTCTATGCCGACACCGTCGGCCTGCCGAACATACTGCGCGCCATGCGCGGCTTCGCGCAGGGATATCAGCCGGATGCATGGGTACCCGCGCCCTTGTTGACCAAGCTCGCCTCCGAGGATCGAGGTTTTGCTGGTTGGGGAAATCAGTCATGACCGACGCCGTAGTGGTATCGACCGCCCGCACCGGACTTGCCAAGTCCTGGCGCGGATCGCTCAACATGGCGCACCCCGTGACCTATACGGGCCACGTGCTGCGGCATGCCATCGAGCGGGCGCGCATCGATCCTGAGGAGGTCGAAGACGTCATCGTCGGGGCCACCTTCCTGGAAGGCGCGGCCGGCGCGAACGTCGCGCGGCAGGTCGCGCTGCGCGCCGGCTGTCCGGTCGGCACAGCGGGTCTTTCCATCAACCGGTTCTGCTCCTCGGGGCTGCAGACGATCGCGCTCGCGGCTCAGCGGGTGCTGGCTGGTGAAGGCGAGATCTACGCCGCCGGCGGGTTGGAATCGATTTCCTGCATCCAAAACAGCGCCAACCATCGCATGTTGAAGGAGCAATGGGTCACCCTGCACAAGCCGGAGGTGTACTGGAGCATGCTTCAGACGGCCGAAACCGTCGCGAAGCGCTACGACATCGGGCGCCAGGCGCAGGACGAGTACGGGGTGCGGAGCCAGCTGCGCGCCGCCGCAGCGGCGCAAGCGGGACGCTTCAAGGAGGAGATCGTCCCCTTCACCACGATCATGGCCGTCGCCGACAAGTCGAGCGGCACGCTGGGAACCCAAGAGGTCACCTTGTCGGTCGATGAGGGAATCCGGCCGGACACGACCTATGAAGGGGTGGCAAAGATCCGTCCCGCGCTGCCCGGCGGGGTGATCGCTGCGGGCAATGCCAGCCAATTCTCCGACGGCGCCTCGATGTGCGTCGTGATGGATGCGAAGCGCGCCGAGAAAAAGGGCGTACCCGCCCTCGGCATCTTTCGCGGCTTTCAGGTCGCGGGCTGCGAGCCCGACGAGATGGGCATCGGGCCGGTGTTTGCCGTGCCGAAGCTGCTCGCCAAGGCCGGGCTCAAAGTGGACGACATCGGATTGTGGGAACTGAACGAGGCGTTCGCGGTGCAGGTCATCTATTGCCGCGACCGCTTAGGGATACCCGATGAGCGGCTCAACGTCGACGGCGGCGCAATCGCCGTCGGACATCCATACGGCGTCAGCGGTTCGCGCCTGGTGGGACACGCGCTGATCGAGGGCAAGCGGCGAGGAGTCAAGTACGTCGTGGTCACGATGTGCATCGGCGGCGGCATGGGCGCCGCCGGTTTGTTCGAGGTCGCCTAGATGCGCGCCGCGCGGCTCCGCGCGACGGGAACGCGATCGCGGCGAAGATTTTTGGAGCGTTGCGCCGAGCTGTGCTGATGGCGGACACCGACTACGACACCTGGATCATCTGCCGCCACAAGTTCCCCGGCAGCGGCAAGAGTGCCGTCATCACGGTCAACGATTCGCTCGCGAAGCGGCTGAAATTCCCCGACTATCCGTATCACGTATCGATAACCATCGACGCGGCCGCAAATGCGGTCGATGCAACGGGCCGGATCGGTGCGCATGAGAGCCAGCACCTGCTCGCCTTGAGCCGCGTGATCCGGGAGTCGATCGAGTCCGAGGACCAGCACATCATGGCGATCGTGCACGGAGCGGGAGGCCGCACGCTCGAGCTGCACGCGCGCGACGGAGGATCGGTCGCGCAACGCTTGAACGCATTGCAGCAGGAGAAGACCTGGGACCGGCGCTGGCGCTTCGAGGTCGCCGGCGACCCGGAGGGAAAGCGATCGGAAGGGTGGCGCGAAATTGCGGCGGCCTCGCGGGAGCATCACCTGACGATGCACGTACCGCATTCGCGCGGCGGCGCATCGGTGGACCACCACCACTATCTGTTCTAGGAATCATTCATTGCGCCACATCGCCTCGCCGCTGTGCGTGATCGGGCAGCTTCTCGATCAGGGCGTCGAGCGCCTCGTACAGGTGGCGCGAGAATTCTTCACCGAGCAGCCGTTCGACGCGGGCGTAGACCGCCTCGATTTGCGGCGCCATGCGGGCGGCCAGCGCCCGGCTGCGCGGCGTCAGCGAAACCCGCACCCGGCGCTGATCGTGCGCCACGCGCTTGCGGTCCACGAAGCCGAGTTCCTCCATGCGCGAGAGGACTCCGGCGAGGCTCGGACTGGACAGTCGGCACAGCTCGCCGATCTCTCGGGGCTCGAGCGCTCCGGCATCGAGCAGCACGCGCACCACGCGCCATTGCTGTTCGGTGATCCCATGGGCGTTGAGCACGGGCCGAAAATGTCCGATCACGCGCTCGCGGGCCTGGAGCATCAGCAGCGGCAGGTTGCGGCGCTGCAGCGGTGTCGATTTCGGGCGCATTCGGCGTGGCCTCGCGGGCGGCGGCCCGAGCCGTTCTTGACAGGGCCGGCCGTAAGTGGAACGATCACTAATATATTAGTGAGATTTTCCGGGGAGCGATAGTGTTGGCAGCGGCCGGGTGCGATATTCGCTGTGACGTGGCGCCCTTCCGCTTGAGCGGCACCGTCTACGGCACACTGCTCAACCACGCGAGCGCGCTCGCGGCGCTTCAGGGCAAGCTCGAGCTTCCGCCGTACAATGCCCCGCCGCGCGCGCCGGTCCTGTACCTAAAGCCCCGCAACACGCTCGCCGGCTGCGGCGAGGCCGTCCAGGTGCCCGCCGCGGCCGCCGCGCTCGAGGTGGGCGCGTGCTTGGGAATCGTCATCGGGCGCACGGCGTGCAACGTGTCCGAATCCCGGAGCCTGCAGCACGTCGCAGGGTTCCTTCTCGTCAACGACGTGAGCATTCCCCACCCGGACTACTATCGCCCGGCGGTGCGCTATAAAGCCCGCGACGGCTTCTGTCCGATCGGGCCTTGGGTCACGGCGCGCGAGGCTGTCGCGAACGCGGACGCGCTCACCATCCGCACCTACGTGGACGGCGCTTTGGTGCAAACGATGAGTACGGCCGACCTGCTGCGCCCGGTGGCGCGGTTGCTGGCCGACGTGACGGAATTCATGACGCTCGCACCGGGCGACGTGCTCGCGGCGGGAGCCGCCGCCCCGGCGCCGCTAGTGCGCGCCGGCCAGACCGTCGCCATCGAGGCGGATGCCCTGGGCAGGCTCGTCAATCCGTTCGCGGCGGCCGTGGCATGATGCGCGCGCGCGTGGCGTTCGCGGGCGCGATTCACGAGGCGGCGCCGCTCGAGCGCGGCCGGGACGAGGGGCGCGTGCGCCTCGCGGATGGGCGCGTGCTCGGCGAAGAGGAGGTCGTCTGGCTGCCTCCGTTCGATGTCGGCACCGTGATCGCGCTGGGCTTGAATTACGCGGATCACCTCAAGGAGCTCGCGTTCAAACCCCAGGACGAGCCGCTGGTCTTTCTCAAGGGCCCGCAGACGCTGCTCGGCCATCGCGGCTTCACCCGCCGACCCGCCGAGGTGCGCTTCATGCACTATGAATGCGAGCTCGCCGTGATCATCGGCCGCCGCGCCCGGCGCGCGCCGCGCGCGCAGGCGATGCAGCACGTGGCGGGCTATTGCATCGCCAACGACTACGCGGTGCGTGACTATCTGGAAAATTGGTATCGCCCGAATTTGCGCGCCAAGAACCGCGACGGCGCGACCGTCTTGGGTCCGTGGCTGGTCGATGCCGGGGACGTGACGCAGCCGGCAAACCTCAATTTGCGCACTTACGTCAACGGCAAACTCACCCAGCAGGGCAATACCCGGGACTTGATCTTCGACATCCCGTACCTGATCGAATATCTGAGCGCTTTCATGACATTGAATCCCGGCGATGTGATTCTTACCGGAACTCCGGAGGGCGTGGTCAACGTCGTGCCGGGCGACGAGGTGATCTGCGAGATCGACGGCTTGGGCCGGCTGGCGAATACCATTGTCGCGGACGCGGCGTATGCTCGTTGAGAACGTGCGGATTTTGCATCTGATCGACGGCGCCGCGGTGGAAGGCGCCGATTATTTCGAGACCGTCAATCCTGCGACGCAGGAGGTGCTTGGTAGGGTTGCGCGCGGCGGACCCAAGGAGGTGGACGCTGCGGTCGCCGCCGCGAAGGCGGCGTTCCCCGGATGGGCGGGCAAGCCCGCGGTGGAACGCGCGCGCCTGCTGCGCAAACTCGGCGACCTGATCACGGCACATGTCCCCGACATTGCGAGGACCGAAACCCAGGATACGGGTCAGGTGATCGCTCAGACGGCCAAGCAGCTCGTGCCGAGATCGGCCGATAACTTCTACTACTTCGCCGAGATGTGCGTGCGCGTGGACGGGCACACGTACCCGACGCCGACGCACCTCAATTACACCCTGTTTCAACCCGTGGGGGTGTGCGCGCTGATCTCGCCTTGGAATGTACCGTTCATGACCTCGACCTGGAAAGTGGCTCCCGCGCTCGCGTTCGGCAATACCGCCGTGCTGAAGATGAGCGAACTGTCCCCGCTCACCGCGACCCGCCTCGGGGAGCTCGCCCTGGAAGCGGGAATCCCCGCCGGCGTGCTCAATATCGTCCACGGTTACGGCGCGGAGGCGGGCGAGCCGCTGTGCCGGCACCCCGACGTGCGCGCGATCTCCTTCACCGGATCCACGGTGACGGGGAACCGCATCGTCAAGGCGGCGGGCTTGAAGAAGTTCTCGATGGAGCTGGGCGGCAAGAGTCCCTTCGTGGTTTTCGACGATGCGGATATCGCTCGTGCGCTGGATGCCGCACTGTTCATGATCTTCTCCAACAACGGTGAACGCTGTACCGCCGGATCGCGCATTCTGGTGCAGCAGACGATTTACGCGGATTTCGCGGAAAAGTTTGCCGAGCGTGCGGGGCGCCTTAAGGTTGGGGATCCGTTGGACGAGAAGACCATCATCGGGCCCATGATCAGCCCGGAGCACTTGGCGAAGGTGCGCCGCTACATCGAACTGGGCCCCACCGAGGGAGCGACGCTGCTCTGCGGCGGCGCGGATGCGCCGGCGCTGCCCGTGGAGCTCCGGAAGGGCAATTTCGTCAGGCCCACCGTTTTTGCGGACGTCGACAACCGCATGCGGATCGCGCAGGAGGAAATATTCGGCCCGGTGGCCTGCTTGATCCCCTTCAAGGACGAAGCCGACGCGATCTTCAAGGCAAACGACATCCCGTACGGCCTCTCGAGCTATGTGTGGACCGAAAATCTGGGGCGCGCTCATCGGGTGGCGGCGGCGATAGAGGCCGGCATGTGCTTCGTCAACAGCCAGAATGTGCGCGACCTGCGCCAACCGTTCGGCGGCACGAAGGCGTCGGGTACCGGCCGCGAAGGCGGCACCTGGAGCTACGAGGTGTTCCTCGAACCGAAGAACGTCTGCGTCAGCTTGGGTTCGCACCATATTCCGCACTGGGGGGACTAGACCATGAGCCTGTATCAGATGCAGAAGTTTCTCTTCGACATCAACCGCAACATCGGCGTTCAACGGCAGTACCGGGCGGATCTCGCGGGGCTCCTGGATCAATATGACCTGACCGGCGAAGAGCGCGAGGCGATTGCAGCGCGCGATATCGGGTTGCTGTACGTGCTGGGCGCGAACGGCCAGCTGCTGATGCACTATGCGGCGTTTCTGGGCATGCCATGGGCCGACTACATTGCGGCGATGCGCAAGGGAATCAGCCAATACGGTCCGGTGCGCGCCGGCATCTACCATATGACCACGGCCATGGACGAAAAGGTGGCCGGCGTATGAGTCTCGTGTTCGCGGGAATTGCCAGCCACGCACCCGGAATCACCGGCCGCGCGGGCCTCGTCGATCCCGCCATCGCACAGGGATTCCACGGGGCCTATCGCGGGATGGCGCAGCGCCTGGCGGCTGCGCGGCCCGACGCGCTGATCGTGGTGGCGGCCGAACACTTCGCGAATTTCTTCATGAACAACATGCCCTCGTTCGCAGTGGGCATGGCCGACCGCTACGAGGGCCCGATCGAGGATCCGCAGTGGCTGGGCATACCGCATACCGCGGTGCCCGGCAGTGCGGCGCTTTCCAGGCGGCTCATCCGTGACATGATGCAGACCGTCGATCTTGCGTACGCGGAGGAGTGGAAATTCGATCACGGCATCATGGTGCCGCTGCATTTCCTGACCCCGCGCTTCGATCTGCCCGTCGTTCCGATGAACATCAACTGCCAGGGGCCGCCGTTGGCTCCGCTGCACCGCGCCTGGGCATTCGGCGAGGCGCTGCGTCGCGCCGCTGATTCGGTCCCCGAGCGCATCGGGCTCGTGGGCACCGGCGGTATCTCGCACTGGCCGGCTACGCCGGACTCGGGGAAAATCAACGAAGCCTGGGATCGTGAGTTTCTGCAACGCTGGCAGGCCAACGACCGGCCGGCGCTGCTGTCGTACACCGACGAGGCGACCTATCGCGACGCCGGGCAAGGCGGATTCGAGATCCGCACGTTCATCGCGGTGGCCGCGGCCGCGCGAGGCCGCGGCACGCTCGAGTACTACCGGGCGATTCCCATGTTCGCCGTCGGATGCACCATCGCGGACATGAGAATCGGAGAATGACAGCATGTCGCACATGACGCTCGAGTACAGCGCCAATCTGCGCGCCGCCGGCCGTTTCGGGGCGCTGTGCCGCGAGCTCGCGCAATACATGACGGAGCTGCGCGTCGACGGTGAGCCGGTGTCTCCGCCGGGAGGGGTACGGGTGCGCGCCATTCCATGCGAGGATTTTTGCATTGCCGACGGGAGCGTGCAGGACGCCGGGTTCGTGCACGCCATTCTGAAGATAGGCGCCGGCCGCAGCGCCGCCGCCAAACACGCCACCTGCACCGGTCTGTTCGACATCATGAAAGCGCACTTCGCCGCGCAGTACGCGGCGCAGGGGCTTGCGCTGTCGCTCGAGTTCATCGAGTTCAGCGAAAGCGGCACGCTCAAGCACAACAATTTGCACGCCCGCCTCAAGGCGGGATCCTGATCATGCTGCCGCCCGAGACCGTCCGCACGCTAGCCAAGCGCCTGTACGATGCGCGCAAGAGCCGCACCCAGCTGCGGCATTATTCCGCGCAGCACCCGGGCATGACCGTGCAGGACGGCTACGCCATTCAGCGCGAATGGGTCAAAATGGAGATGGCGGACGGCCGAACGATCAAAGGGCGCAAGATCGGCCTTACCTCGCGGGCGATGCAGCAGGCATCGCAGATCACCGAACCCGACTACGCTCCCTTGATGGATGACATGTTTTTCGACACAGGCAGCGACATTCCATTTGGGCGCTTCATCGCGCCGCGTGTCGAAGTGGAGCTGGCCTTCGTCCTCGCCCGCGATCTCAAGGGCCCCGGCGTGACGCTCTTCGAGGTCATGCAGGCGACCGAGTACGTGACGCCGGCTCTCGAGATCATCGATGCGCGCATCGAGCAGTTCGACCGCGACACGAAAGCGCCGCGCAAGGTGTTCGACACCATCGCGGACTTCGCGGCCAATGCCGGCATCGTCCTCGGCGGCCGGCCGGTCAAGCCCGACGCGGTCGACCTGCGCTGGGTCGGCGCGCTCCTCTACAAGAACGCCGTCATCGAGGAAACCGGCCTGGCGGCTGCAGTGCTCAATCATCCGGCGAGCGGCATCGCGTGGCTCGCCAACAAGATTTCATCCTATGACGAACAGCTGCGCGCCGGCGACGTCGTCTTGAGCGGCTCATTCACCCGGCCCACCACCGCGGCGTGCGGTGACGTGCTGCATGCGGACTACGGCGCCCTCGGCGGTATTTCAATGCGTTTCATCTGACGGAGAGTCCCCGTGCAAATCCCCATCAATGCATTCAAGCAGGCTTTGCGCGACGGCAAGCCGCAAATCGGCCTGTGGATGGGAATGACGGATCCGATCGCGGCGGAGCTGCTGGCGAGCGCGGGCTTCGATTGCCTGGTGTTCGATGCCGAGCATTCGCCGAACGACCCGCGCAGTGTGCTGCCGCTGCTGCACGCCGTGGCGGCGTACCCGGTGCACCCGATCGTGCGGCCGGCGCACGGTGCTGCGGAGCTGATCAAACTGTACCTCGATATCGGCGTGCAAACCGTGGTGGTGCCGATGATCGAGACCGCCGAGCAGGCTGCGCGGGTGGTGGCCGCCACGCGCTATCCGACCCGGGGAATCCGGGGAGTGGCGAGCGCCACGACGCGCGCATCGCGCTTCGGCCAGATCGACCAGTACTTTCAGCGCGCCGACGCCGAGATGTGCGTGCTGGTCCAGGTGGAATCGGTCATGGGGCTGGGCAATCTCGAGGCGATAGCCGCGGTGGACGGCGTGGACGGTGTGTTCTTCGGTCCGGCGGATCTCGCGGCATCCATGGGATTGATCGGCAGGATGACCGACCCGATGGTGCGAACTGCGATTGCCGAGGGCATCGCCGCGGTCAAGAGCGCGGGCAAAGCGGCCGGCACGCTGACCGGCGACCGTCAGCTCGCGCGCGACTACCTGGCGATGGGTGCGCTGTTCGTCGCGGTGGGCGTGGACGCGAGCCTGCTACTGACGGCGGCGAAGGAGCTCGCCGGCGCCTTCACAGGCGAGCGCTCGGTCGCGCCCGGCACTGCCCGCCGGGGATAGCCATGATTCTGTACGGCTATCCGCTGAGCTCGGCTTCCTACCGCGTGCGCATCGCGCTCAATCTGAAAGGCCTCGAGGCAGCCGCGGTGACCAAACGGCTGCGCCAGGGAGAGCACCGGCAAGCGGACTTCTTGCAGCTCAATCCGCAGGGCTTCGTGCCCGCGCTCGGTTTGGAGGACGGCGTGGTGCTGACGCAGTCAATCGCCATCATCGAATATCTCGAGGAGATGCATCCGCACCCGCCGCTGCTGCCGCAGGCTCCTGCGGCGCGCGCGCGCGTGCGCAGCTTGAGCCTGCTCATCGCCTGCGACGTGCACCCGTTGAACAATCTGCGCGTGCTGCAGTATCTCGAAGCGCGCTTGGGGCTGGACCAGAGCGCGCGCGACGCGTGGTACCACCACTGGGTGCACGCCGGATTTGCCGCGCTCGAGCAAACGCTCGCACGCGATTCGCCCGCCGGCCGCTTCTGCCACGGCGGAACTCCATCCATGGCGGACGTGTGCCTGGTGCCGCAGGTGTTCAACGCAAGGCGCTTCGCGGTGGACCTGAATCCCTATCCGCGCATCGTGGCCATCGATGCGGCGTGCCGCGAAATACCCGCCTTTGCGGCTGCCGCGCCGGAGCGGCAGGCGCCGGAGCGGCAGGCGCCGTAGCGGGGCAGCGGCTTGATTTCGGTGCGGTGGGATGAGCCGACGCGCAGCGGCCTACTTCAGCGAATCTTTCACGCCTTCCTCGAGCTCACCGAGCTTCGCTCGAGCCTTGCCGAGGTTCTTCTGAACGTTGCCTTTTGCTTCGAGCGTCTGGTCGTCGACGAGTTTACCGGCGACTTCCTTGATGGTTCCTTTCACCTCTTCGACGCGGCCCTTCACTTGATCTTGGTTAATACCCATGAAATGCTCCTAAAAAAACAAATACCGGTAAGCGGCCGGCACGCCTTGCTTCAAAATTGTGGAACTCAACGGAGCCGCCAATCTAGGCCAGATCATCTGCACCGTCTGTACGGTGCGGTACGGACGGGCGATTCCCAAGATCGGTAGCCGGGCCCGCGGTGTGTGGGACAGCGCACCGACGCTGGTGTGCGGGCATGTTTAGCTGAAACCGTTGCCCGCGCGCGGCAAAGGGAGGCTTGGATGCTCGACTACTCAATCCACGACGTCTCTCCCGCGGGCCGCACCACGATCTATTAGCACGACAACGCCGGCTTCGATCCGTCCTTCGGTGTTACGAAGAAAGGCCCTGCGAACAGGGCCTTCCGGTGCATCCAAATGCTGAGCAACAGGCGGTCGTTAAGCGGCGGCCGCTAACAACTGCCAATGCTTGGGCATGATCACCGCATCGATCATATGGATGACGCCATTTGTTGCAGGCATATCGGCCTGCTTGACGTGTGCTCCATTGACCTGTAAGCCAGAAGGCGACATCACCGCGGTCAGCGTACTACCCTGCAGGGTCATCACTTCCCCCGATCTCACGTCCTTGGCAGACACATGGCCCGCAACCACGTGATAACTCACAATGGCCTTGAGCTTTGCCGTGTCTTTGAGCAATGCATCGAGCGCGCCCGAGGGGAGTTTCTTGAATGCCTCATCGCTGGGTGCAAAGACCGTGAACGGGCCCTTCCCCGTCAGCGTGTCGGTAAGGCCTGCCGCTTTGATGCCAGCAACCAACGTAGTGAATTTGCCCGCTGCGATCGCCGTGTCGACGATATTCTTTGAAGGGGGCGTATAAGTGCTGCCGCCATGTTGATTGGCAGAAGCGTTTTTTGACTGTTCCATAGATAGTGACCTTGACGTATAGCCTGCAAGAATTTGCCGGCCAACTCAGCTCGCATTGCGGCTGGGGAGCGGGAGTATGGGCCCTATGTGGACTGCGTGCGGGATTGGACGCAAATAAGCTGTGCCGGTGGCAAATGGTGCGTGAGACCTTGCAATCAACTTGCGTGACGCGATGCAGCGGCCGGCTTCGCACGAACGCGCCTCAGATGGGAGGCACGCCGCGGCGGATGTCCGCTGAAAACGTCTCGCTCGTATCCGCCTTTTTGGCGCGCTCGCTGATGTACCCGAGAGCGCGCAGCTCCTCGAGCGTAAAGCTTCGGTCGAGGCCGCCGACGCGGTAGACGTATTCCGGCATATATCCCGACAGCAGCACGCGATAGTCGAAGGGCAGGTGTCCGACGATGCGCTTCATCATCTGGTACACCAGCGTCGTGCAATTGACGGTGATGGTGTGGTAGAAGCGCGGCGCGCGCACCAGGGTATTCGCTTCATCGACGTAGGCCACAAACAACGAGCGTATGTCGGGCACCGCCATCCGTAGGCGATAAAGATAGGCATCCTCCCCGCGCACGTTGGTGCGCACGCGCACGACGTCGCGTTCGTCGGCAGCGACGATGCTGAGTTCGAACTCCTTGAAGAAGCCGCCGATCTCCGAATAGCTTTCGTGCCTTTCGCGGCGAATTTCCACGGAGAAGGCGACGTACTCGCCGTCCTCGAAGCCGAACGAAACCAGCATGTGGGCGATGGTGCGGCGGGACCAGTAGGACATGATCATGTCCACCGAGACCAGGCGTTCGAGATCGTAGCAGCGCGTTTCCCAGCGCGCGATGTACTCGTTCTGCGTGCGCCAGGCGAAGTTGCGCACGTTGCGCAGAGTGACGCGGTTGCCGTCGATCGTGCCGTTGGTCATCTGCGCCACGTCGTCGGCCCAGATGCGGTCGTTGGAGGGAATGAGCCGCCGCCACCAAACGAGGATCGCGCCGAACGTCAGACCGAAACCCGCGAGCCCAAACGCGAAGCGACCCCGCCACAGCGCGACGGTCCAGACGACGCACACGGCGCTCCACAGCGCCGCGCTGAAGGTGCGCAGCCGCGGGCCGCTCGGCGCCTGGTACTTGAGCGCGAGCGCGCCCCAAATCGCCGGAATCGCCAGCAGCAGCGTGGCGATGAGCTCTGCCGCGACGCGCAGCAGGGCGGTGGCGCCCACGGTCACGGCACGCCGCGCTCGGCCAGGAAACCGGCGAGTATCCGCGCCGTATGGCTCTTGTTCGGCTTGCGCGCGATGCCGTCGGGATCGCCCTGGGCGACTACGCGTCCGCCGCCTGCGCCGCCTTCCGGTCCCAGATCGACGATCCAATCCGCTTCCGCCATCACGTCGAGGTTGTGCTCGATCACGACCACGGTATTACCCGCATCGACCAGCCGCTGCAACACGTTCACCAGCTTCTCGACGTCGGCCATGTGCAATCCAACGGTCGGCTCGTCGAGCACGTACAAGGTGTGCTGGCCTTCGCGGCGCGCGATGTCGAGGCCGAGCGCGTCGGTTCGCACCTTCGCAAGCTCGGTGACCAGCTTGATTCGCTGGCTCTCCCCGCCGGAGAGCGTCGGGCTGGGTTGGCCCAGGCAGAGGTATCCCAGGCCGACATCCGCCAGCAGGCTCACCGGATGCTGCACGCTGCGATGCGCCGCGAAGAATTCCGCCGCCTCGTCGACCGAGAGCGCGAGAGTTTCGCCGATGCTCTTGCCCCTGAACAAAATGCCGAGCGTCTCCGGATTGAAGCGCCGCCCGCCGCACACGTCGCAGAGCACCTGCACGTCCGGCAGGAAGCTCATTTCGATGCGCTGCATCCCCTGGCCTTCGCAGGCCTCGCAGCGCCCGCCGGCCGTATTGAACGAAAAGCGGCTGGCCGTGAAGCCGCGGATGCGCGCCTCGGTCGTTTCCGCATACAACCGGCGGATCGCGTCCCAGAATCCGATATAGGTCGCTGGGCAGGAGCGCGGCGTCTTGCCGATCGGTGTTTGATCGACCTCGAGCACCCGGCTGATCGATTGCCAGCCGGTGACCGATTCGCACCCTGCGACGGCACTGTCGCCCCGCTGCAGCAGGCGCTTGAGGTTGCCCAGCAGCACGTCGCGCGCGAGAGAAGACTTGCCGGATCCCGACACCCCCGTGATCACGGTCAAGCGGCCGAGCGGGATGCGCGCATCCGCCTTGCGCAGATTGTGCAGCGTTGCCCCGCTGATGCGGATCGACGCAGTGGCGCCGTCGACGGTGCGGCGCCGCGCGCGCGAATGCTTGAGCGGTGCCGCCAGGCACCGGCCGGTCGCCGAAGTCTGCAGCCGGGCGAGCTCCGTCGCGGTGCCCTGCGCGACCAGGCGGCCGCCGCGCACGCCCGCGCCGGGGCCGAGGTCGATCACGTGATCGGCGCGGCGGATCGTGTCCTCGTCGTGCTCGACCACCACCAGCGTGTTGCCCTTGGCGCGCAGCCGATCGAGCGTGCCCAAGAGCACGATGTTGTCGCGCGGGTGCAGGCCGATGGTCGGCTCGTCCAGAACGTAGCACACTCCCTGCAAATTCGAACCGAGCTGCGCCGCCAGCCGGATCCGCTGCGCCTCGCCGCCGGAGAGGGTGGGGGCGGCGCGGTCGAGCTGCAGATACCCGAGACCCACATCGCACAAAAACAGCGTGCGCGCACTCAGCTCCGCGAGCAGGTCGCGGGCAATGTCGAGCTCGCGGCCGCGCAGCTGAAATTTGCGCACGGTGTCGGCGAACTCCTGCACCGGCAATCGGGTGAGTGCCGCGATCGATCGGCCGCGAAACAGCACGTGGCGCGCGACGGGATTGAGCCGTTCGCCGGCGCATTCGGGGCAACTCGCCGCAGCGGCGTCGTCCGCCCCGAGCCACTGCGCCTCCTCGCCGCTTTGCTCCTCGCCGAAGTCGACCAGCTTGGCTCCGGTGCCGAAGCAGCTTAAGCACCAGCCGTGCCGCGAATTGAAGGAGAAGAGGCGCGGGTCGAGCTCGGGAAAG
>Ga0181518_10003673_pt1 | contig 14042 bp, 13 predicted proteins | sample PEATcosm2014_Bin_28_FD_119751 | JGI IMG/M metagenome (GOLD analysis project Ga0181518, IMG submission 119751) | Peatland microbial communities from MTU Mesocosm Facility, Houghton, MI, USA - PEATcosm2014_Bin01_60_metaG | ecosystem: Environmental > Terrestrial > Soil > Wetlands > Peat | place... | reverse complement strand
CGCCCTTGGGAATGCGGCCGCCGAGTTTCTGAAATTTCTGCGGCTCACGAAGGAACTCGATGATCTCCTGCAACTCTTCTTTGGCCTCTTCCACGCCGGCCACGTCCTTGAACGTGACTTTTTTCTGTTGAGTGGAGTGCAGGCGCGCGCGGCTCTTGCCGAAACTCAACGCCTTGTTGCCGCCGCTCTGCATCTGCCGCACCATGAAGATCCAGAAGGCCGCCAGCACGATGAACGGCGAAGCCTGCAGAAGGATGGAGAGCCAGGTGCCGGAGGAAGTGTCCTTAATATCGACCTTGACGCCCTTGTCGTTCAGCTTGTCGTAGATATTCGGGTAATTCAGCGGGATGGTGGTGTGAAGATCATGGCCGTTGGTCAGCTTTCCTTTCACGTCGTTAGCGGCGATTGTGACCTCAGCTACCTGGCCGGCCGCGATATCGCTCAGGAACTCGGAGAAGACCAGTTCCGTCTTATTGGGCGCCTGGCCGGTCCTGACCACCGCGATCAGCAACCCTGCCAGAGCGATTAAAGCTCCCCAAAAAAGATAATGCTTGATATTCGAATTCACGAAACCTCCCGCCAGCCTTACCTATTCAATAGACGCCGCCGCGCTCAATCCCGATTCGTAATGTTCGCGAACCACCAGAAGGACGCGGCTGCCGGGACGAGCCGCAAAAGCTGCGGCGGGCCCGAATCTGCGGGCCCAAACGATGGCAGGGCCATCCAATAGAACCGGCCAATTCCGGCGCTCCCATACGGGAATACGAGCTTCCTGGAAAAAAGTTTTAATCTTCTCTACGCCGGCCGTGCCCCATGGCTGGTACTGGTCGCCCGGTCTCCAGTTTCTGAATTCCAACGGACCGGACAAGGAGCACCAGTCTAAACAACTCGTCTCACTATCATTATATACGGAATGCGCGCCGCCGGAAGATTCCGTTTTTTCAATTAGTTCCAGGGAAATCTCAACCCCGGCGGCGGGCACGCGCAGCACCCCCGGCACAGGGACCGCGGCCTGGTAATCCCGCGGTCTGGCGCCTGGACGGCTGAAGCGGAGCCATTCGAAGGAGCGGCGAATATCCAAACCGGTGGATTGCAGCCGTCCGTTGCCTTGGCGGGCGGCCGCCAGCGCGAGCACCTTCGCGATGTGGCCAAAGTCGATGCCGCGCAGATCGCCCTTGGCCCGCTGGATGGCGCGCCGCACCAACCGGCGCCCGGTGGCTACCGGCAGGGCGGCAAGCGCGGCGGCGCGCACGAATACAGCGCCGTCGCGTTCCACCAGCGCGCGCCCAGCCAAGCGGCCGATTTCGGCCTCCCAGTAGGCTTCTTCCGCCAGGGCCCAATCCGCCGTCCGCGACAGGGTTTCGACGATGGCCGGGTTCCACTCGCGAGCCAGTTGCGGCAGCAGGCGATGGCGGATGCGGTTGCGGGCGAAGTCCATGCCGGCATTGGTGGAATCCTCGCGCCAAACGATCCCGCGGCTGCGCAGGAAATCTTCCACCTCGGAGCGATCGGTTTCCAGAAGCGGGCGCACCATGCCGTCATCCGTCACCGGGCGGATACCAGCCAGGCCGGCTGTGCCGGCGCCGCGCAGGAAGCGGAAGAGCACGGTCTCGGCCTGGTCGTTGCGCGTGTGGCCCAGGGCCACCCGCTCAACGGCGCCCGCCGAGATCGTCTCCCGGAAGAAGCGAAGCCGCGCATGGCGGCCCGCCTGTTCCAGGTTGCCAGGCGAGGCGGTTAAATCCACCGTGCGAATGGTGGCGGGAAGCGACAGGCGCGCAGCCAGATGGCGCACGAATTCCACATCGCGCCGCGATTCCTCGCCGCGCAGGCCGTGATCCAGGTGCAGCACGCTGAGACGCAGATTCCACCGGGGCGCGAGTTCCACCAGGGCGTACAGGAGGCACACGGAATCGGCGCCGCCGGAGACGGCTACACCGGCGCCCTGGCCGGGATGGAACATGGCGTAGCGCTCGATGGTTGCGGCGATGCGGTTCAGCATGGGATCTCCGACTCAATTGTAGGATGTCCCGGCCGGGAACTGCGTTGGAGGGCCGACCCCCTGGTCCGCGACCGACGCCCCCGGGCCTGCCGGCGTTTGCATGAAGCTGGTATCGCTGATGTGGCTGCGGGACGAGGGCGTCCCGCGCGGACCCGGGGGTCCGCCCTCCAACTTACGTCCGGGCCAGCGTGTCTGGACCCCCGAATTGCCGCATGTTATAAAGAGAGATTGGCATCTGCAATCATCCAATTTTCCTCCCAGGAGCCGCATTATGGAACCAACCGCCGACATCGCCTTGATTGGTCTGGCCGTGATGGGCCAGAACCTGATCCTCAACATGAACGACCACGGATACACCGTGGTGGCGTTCAATCGAACCGTATCGAAAGTCGATGACTTCCTGAACGACGCAGCCAAGGGCCGCAAGACCATCATCGGCGCGCGTTCGATTGAGGAGACAGTGGCGCTGGTCAAGCGGCCGCGCAAAGTCATGCTGATGGTGAAGGCCGGCGCGGCGGTGGACGAATTCATCGAGCACCTGCTGCCGCACATGGAGCCGGGCGACGTGATCATCGATGGCGGCAACTCGCATTTTCCGGATACCATCCGGCGCACGAAGTACCTGGAGAGCAAAGGCCTGCTGTATGTGGGCACGGGGGTTTCGGGCGGCGAGGAAGGCGCGCGCTTCGGCCCGTCCCTGATGCCCGGGGGCAGCGCGAAAGCCTGGCCGCTGGTGAAAGGAATTTTTCAGGCGATCTGCGCGAGAACGCCGGACGGGGAGCCCTGCTGCGACTGGATGGGCGAGGACGGGGCGGGCCACTACGTCAAGATGGTCCATAACGGCATCGAGTACGGCGACATGCAAACCATCTGCGAGGCTTACCAACTGCTCAAAGAGGGGCTGGGCATGAGCAACCAGGAGATGCACGACGTATTCAACGAATGGAACAAGGGAGAACTGGACAGTTACCTGATCGAAATCACCCGCGACATCCTGGCTTACAAGGACGAAAAGGGCGACTACGTGGTGGACAAGATCCTCGACACGGCCGGACAGAAGGGCACGGGCAAGTGGACCAGCGAAAGTTCGCTGGACCTGGGCATGCCGGTGACGCTGATCGGCGAAGCGGTCTACGCGCGCTGCCTGAGCGCGCTGAAAGAGGATCGCGTGGCGGCATCCAAGATCCTCACGGGGCCGAAATTCCAGTTCACGGGCGACCGCAAGGCTTTCGTCGAGGATATTCGCCAGGCGCTGCTGGCCTCCAAGCTGGTCTCTTACGCGCAGGGTTTCATGCTGCTGCGCGAGGCCGCCAAGGAATACCACTGGAATCTCAATTACGGCGGCATCGCGCTGGTGTGGCGCGCGGGGTGCATTATCCGGTCGGCCTTCCTGGGCAAGATAAAGGAAGCCTTCGACCGCGATGGGGCACTCAGCAACCTGCTGCTGGACCCGTATTTCCACGAGCTGATCGACCGTTGCCAGCCATCCTGGCGGCGGGTGGTGGCGCAGGCGGTGGCTGCGGGCGTGCCGGCGCCGTCCTTTACTACCGCGCTGGCGTTCTACGACGGTTACCGCAGCGCGCGGCTGCCGGCCAACCTGCTGCAGGCCCAGCGCGATTACTTCGGGGCGCATACCTACGAGCGCGTGGACCAGCCGCGCGGCAAATTCTCCCATACCAACTGGACCGGCAAGGGCGGCAACGTTTCATCCAGCACCTACACGGTATAAGCATGAATCCGGACATCCCGCGGCGCGCGGCCAAAATCAAGATGCTGCTCATGGACGTGGATGGCGTCCTTACCAACGGCAAGCTGTACAACGTGCCGGGACCCGACGGGCACATGGTGGAGAGCAAGGGCTTCGATTCACAGGACGGCATCGGGCTGCAATGGTTGAATTGGAAGGGCATCAAGACCGGGGTCATCAGCGGGCGGGTTTCGCCGGCCACGGCGGAGCGGGCGCGTCAGTGCAAGATGGCGTATGTCTATCAGGGGCACATCGAAAAGGTGCCGATCCTGGAAGAGATCCTGGCGGACGCCAAGATCGATCACAGTGAAGTGGCCTACGTGGGCGACGATCTGACCGACGTGGTGATCATGCGGCGCGTGGGCCTGGCGATTGCGACGGCGAATGCGCGGCCCGAGGTGAAGAAGGTGGCGCACCACGTTACCGGGGCGGCGGGCGGGGAGGGAGCCATCCGGGAAGTGGTGGAACTGCTGCTCGTGGCCCAGGGGTTGTGGGGCGAAATTCTGCGTCATTACGAACTGGGGGAATAGGCGAAGCGTTGACGCGGTATGGGGCAGTGCATCAGTGTGCATGCCTCACGCGCATGCGGTAGGATTACGGACATGCGGCGCCAATCCGGCAGCTCCATTCGGGTTTCTTCCTCGACCAGAAAACGTGTGGGAGAGTTGGCGGTCCTGCTAAAGGCGGCGAGCCGGCAGGAAGTGGATTACCGCGCTCTCGACAAACTGGAGCACACCCTGTTCTGGGAAGGTTTCGAGGAGGAAGCAAGGGCCTACCTTGCGGCCTGCCCGCAAGAACTGCAAGACCGCAAGCGATATGGAGGCACTTCCGCCGATGGAATGAAGGGGCGGTTGAGATGCGGGAGAATAGAAAGCAGGATCGCGGCATGGACAAGTCCACAATCATAGCCAAACTGCGGGAACATGAAAGCGAGCTGAAAGCCGCCGGAATCGAGCATCTGTTCCTGCATGGCTCTTACGCGCGGGGGACGGCTATCCGCGAGGTATCGGATGTGGATGTCATAGCCGAGTTCGCTCCCGGACGGCGCCTGTCGCTTCTGGACATGGTAGCCATTGAAAACCAACTCGCGGCTATGCTGGGTGTGCGCGTCGATCTTTCCCCGGCAAAAGGGCTGAAGGAACCGGTTGCCGCCAAGGCCTCCCGCGAGGCCGTCCTTGCCTTTTAGGGAGCCGACGCTTTCCCTGCGAGATATTCTCGACAGCATCGACATGATCGTCCAGTTCGCACGCGGCATGGATTTCGAAGCGTTCCGGGAAGATCCGAAAACGGTTGCCGCAGTCGAGCGCAAGCTTCTGTTGGTCAGCGAGGCTGCCATGCGGCTGGGAGAGGATGCGGAACGTCTGTGCCCTGGTTTGCCGTGGCATAATATCCGCGGCATCGGTAACTGGCTCCGACATCGCTACGACAGGGTGGATGTCGAAACGGTGTGGAACACTGTCGTCGACGATCTACCGCCGCTCAGGTCCGGGGTCTTACGTGCGCTGGCGCTGCCTCCGGCGAACCCCACGGGGTCGGGCTGAGAAACGGCCAACCCGGATCTAGCCGGCCTGAGATGGCCCGCGGAGTTGGCAGGCGAAAGCGCCTGCCCCACGTTCCTACTCCCAGCTCAAAACCACTTTGCCGGAATCGCCGGAGATCATGGCGGCGAACCCCTTCTCATATTCCGTGTAATGAAAACGGTGCGTGATCACCGGAGTGATGTCCAGGCCGGACTCGAGCATCACGCTCATCTTGTACCAGGTCTCGTACATTTCGCGTCCGTAGATGCCCTTGATGGTGAGCATGTTGAAGATCACCGTGCGCCAGTCGATGGACATCTCCTCGGAAGGAATGCCGAGCATGGCGATCTTGGCGCCGTGGCACATATTGGCCAGCATGTCGCGGAAGGCGGCCGGGCTGCCGGACATCTCCAGGCCCACGTCGAAGCCTTCGGTCATGCCGAGTTCTTTCTGCACTTGCGGCAACCCGGTGTCGCGGACATCCACGGCGCGGGTCACGCCCATCTTGCGGGCCAGTTCGAGGCGGTAGGGATTGACGTCGGTGATGACGGTGTAGCGCGCGCCGGCATGCACGGCCACGCCCGCCGCCATGATGCCGATGGGGCCAGCGCCGGTGATGAGGACGTCTTCGCCCAGCACCGGGAAAGAGAGCGCGGTATGGACGGCGTTGCCGAAGGGATCGAAGATGGCCGCGACATCCAGCGGAACGCCAGCGTGGTGGTGCCAGATGTTGGCCATGGGCAGCGCGATGTATTCGGCGAAGGCGCCCGGGCGGTTGACGCCCACTCCGCTGGTATGGGCGCACAGGTGGCGGCGTCCGGCGAAGCAGTTGCGGCATCGTCCGCAGACCACATGGCCTTCGCCGCTCACGATATCACCGGGGAAGGAATCGGAGACGTTGGAGCCCACCTCGACAATCTTCCCGACGAACTCATGGCCGATGGTCATCGGCACCGGAATGGTCTGCTGCGACCAGTCGTCCCATTTATAAATGTGGACGTCCGTGCCGCAGATCCCGGTCCGCAGCACCTGGATCAGCACATCGTTGATCCCGATTTTGGGCACGTTCACGTCTTCGAGCCAGAGGCCCGGCTCGCGGCGGCTCTTCACCAGAGCTTTCACATACACTACGATAGCAACGCGCGAGAATGGAAGCAGTGCCCAAGCGCCTTCTTCTTTTCGCCGCCACCACCGGCTACCAGATCCGCGAGTTCGCGGATGCCGCGAAGCGCCTGGACCTGGAACTCACGCTGGCGACCGATCATTGCGATCGCCTGGGCGACGCGTGGGGCGACGGCGCGCTGGCGGTGAAGTTCGACCACCGCATGATGGGGTCGCTCGACGCGCTGCGGGGCCTGGAATGCGACGGCGTGGCGGCCGTGGGCGACCGGCCGGCGGTGGCGGCGGCGGAGACCGCGGAGATGCTGGGCATCCCGTTCCATCCGGCCGCCGCGGCGCGCGCCTGCCACGATAAGTACCTGGCGCGGCAGCTATACCAGGCGGCCGGCCTGCGGACGCCGTGGTTCTGGCGCGCGGCGCTGGATGACGACCCGGCGGCGGCGGCAAAGCGCGCGGAGTACCCGTGCGTGCTCAAACCGCTGGGGCTTTCCGGAAGCCGCGGCGTGATCCGCGCCAATGATGAAGCGGAATTTGTTGCGGCCTTCCGGCGAATCGCCAAGATTGGCGAGCGGCACGTTCAGGTGGAACGCTATATCCCCGGACGCGAGTTCGCGGTGGAGGGCCTGGTCACGGCGGGCCGGTTCCAGGCGCTGGCGATTTTCGACAAGCCCGATGCGCTGGAAGGGCCGTTCTTCGAAGAAAGCATTTATGTGACGCCATCGCGGGAAAGTTCCGAGGCGCAGCGCTCGCTCGTCGAGACGGCGGCCCGGGCGGCGCTAGCGCTGGGCCTGCGCCACGGTCCCGTGCACGCCGAGTTGCGCCACAACCGGGAAGGCGCGTGGATGCTGGAGATGCACGCCCGCCCCATTGGCGGGCTGTGCGCGCGGACTTTGCGGTTCGAGGGCGGCATGCCGCTCGAAGAACTCATTCTGCGCCACGCGGTGGGAGAGGATGTTTCGGGCGCGCGTCCGGCGAGCGGCGCTTCGGGAGTCATGATGATTCCGATTCCCAGGGGCGGGATCTACGAAAGCGTGGAAGGCGCCGAGCGGGCTCGGGCGGTGGAGGGAATCGAAGACGTGATCATTACCGCGGCGGCCGGGCAGCGGTTGGTGCCGTTGCCCGAGGGCGCCAGCTACCTGGGATTTTTGTTTGCCCGCGGCGGCTCGCCGGCCGCGGTGGAAGAGTCGTTGCGGCGGTCGCACGCGGAACTGCGGTTTCACATCGCGACTGCTTTGGAGACGTTCAGGCCTTAGTCCTGGGGGGAACGAAATCCGGCGGCAGCGCTGCCCCTTCGCCGAAGAAATAGCTGTCCATCTGCTGGATGAGGAATTCCTGCGCTTGCTGGGTGCCAAGGTTGAGGCGGTATTCGTTCATGAGCATCTTCATGTGCTCCACCCACATTTTCCAGGCCTCTTTGGAGATGTTGTCGTAGATCTTCTGGCCCAGCGGGTGACCCTCAAAGGGGATTTCGTCCAGGCCCTCCATTTCGCGCTGGAATTTGGCGCAAAAGACCTTGCGCGCGCCGGGCCGGATCGTGTTTTGGATATTGTCGGGGCCACCGCTGCCACAGGACATGCATGAATCTCCTCTGCTCAGGATACTACGGCGGGTTCCCGATCGAGCGTTGCCGCGATTAGCGGCGGGCCAACATGGCGCCCAACCAAACCGCCAGATAGCCCAGGCAGACGCTCAACACGACGTTGAGCATTCCGGCCCAATGCGCGCCGTCGCGGACCGAAGCGAAGGTTTCCCATTCGAAACTGGAGAAGGTGGTATAGCCGCCCAGGAATCCGACGATCAGCAGGAAGCGCCAGCCCGCATCCAGATTCAGGCGCTCCGTCAGCAACGTCATCAGGAGGCCGATGAGAAACGATCCACTTACATTGATGAGCAGCGTGCCCAGAGGAAACCGTCCGCCGAAACGCGTCATGATGGCGGACCCGGCCACGAACCTCACCAGCGAGCCCGTGCCTCCTCCAATCAGCACCAACAGGTATCTGGTCAATGTCCACTCCTCCGCAAAAGGTCAGGCAACCCGACAGTATACGCCGCTTTCGCTCAGGCCGGTCCTGCCTCCGCCGATTCCGAACTGCGTATTACGAATTTGACAATGGTATTGCCACATGAGAATCTCTCAGTAGCACGGAATATAAATTCGTAGCACCGAGCGGTATTTTGATGATCGAAGCCGTACCAGCAGCCGCTGTGTTCGTCATGCTGAGCTGGCTGCCGGGCAACTTCCCGTTGCCGGCGGCCGACGGACGCGTAGCGGGTCAGTTAACCGATCCGCAGGGCAAGCCCGTCGCGAATGGCCGAGTGCGTCTCTCGTCGAACGGCGATTCCCAGAGCCGTGAAACCATCACCAGCCCGGAGGGTGAGTTTCTGTTTGCGCCGGTTCACGGCGGAACGTGGAAACTGACGGCTTCCGCCTCCGGGCTGGTGGATATCAGCCGGACCGTCAACCTCGCCGATTCCCAGGAGTTGACGGTCAACCTGCAGTTTGGCCTGGTGGCGCCACACAGCGACGCCGTAACCGTCACCGCAGACGTGAAGGAGGCGACCATCGAACAACCGGACCCCGCGCAGCGGGTGCTGGTGCGCGACGAGATGCTGGATGCCAATCCGGGACGGCCCGGCGCACCGGTTTCGATCCCGGGCTTGCCGGTGGAAACGGCCTCCGGCGGGATCAAGGCTCCGCAATATTTCGCTCCCGGAGTTGCCGGCGATCACGGCGAACCCATCGCCCAGTTTCTGCAGGTGGGCAGTTTTCTGCTGCCGAACAACCTCAGCGCCAACGCTCACGGCAACGGCTATGCCGACCCGAACATCATGGTGCCCGCCATTATCGAGAGCGTGCAGACCGACGGTGGAGCTTTCAATGTCCGCGAGGGCGACCATTCGGTCAACCTGGCGGCCACTTATGTGCTGCGGCCCGGCCTGCAACCGTTTATGACGCTCACGGGCGACAATCGCGATGCCGATTTGAGCGCGGGATGGAACTGGCTGGCGGTGGAAGCCTCCTATGGCAACGGCTTTCTGGATGCGCTCGAGCATCGCCAACAGTACAAGGCCAACGCCATCAAGGGCTGGGATTTGGGAGCTCATCGGCTCACGGTGCTGTTCCTCGGCTACCACGGGCAATCCAAAGTACCCGGCCTGACGCCGATCGACGTTCCGAATCTTCATGACACCATCGACCCCCGACAACGCGATCAAACCCACACCGGCGAAATCGCCGCCAACGATGTCTGGCGCTTGAATGCGGCGAGCGATTTGCAACTTTCCAGCTTCTTTCGCACTTATAATTTGTCGCTCGATTCAAACTTCGGCGACGGCCTAATCCGGCAGAGCGAATTCCGCACCGAGACCGGCGGCAACGCCGCTTACATCCGCCGCTTGGGATCGCACCTTTCGTTCCTGACGGGCTTCGATTTCTTTCGCGAGGCTCCGCGCCGAGACGATCTGGACCACTACGCTTCCACCGATCCCTCTTACTACGGGCCTTTTCAGAAAGTCACCGCGAACAACATCACGCTGAATTTTCTAACGCCGTTCGCGGCGGTGGAAGGCGATGTTGTGCCGTGGCTTCGGTATTACCTGGGGTGGCGGCGCGACCAGATCGGGTTCGACAACACCGACCTTCTGGTCCCCGCCAATTGCTTCCATCGATGGGTGGGAATCAACTCGCCGAAAGCCAGTTTGAGCATTCTTCCTCCAAAGGGGCTGTTGCTGCCATCCGTCTCGTTGAGTTTCGGCCAGACGTTTTTCACGAACGATCCTCGAATCGGGACGGGAAGGCAGCAAGGCAGCCTGGTGAGCCAGGCGCATGCTTACCAGTTGGTGGTCAGTAAGACCGTTCTGAAAACCGATCTGCGAGTTACATTGGGACGCGTGACTCAGGAAGCATCTTTCGCCAAGATCGACCCGGATACGGGTTTGCAATACAACGAAGGGCCAAGCCGCGACCGCTACATGACGGTTTCGGCGCGCCGCTATTTCGCGGCAGGCTTCCTGCAAGCTTCCGTTTCCAAGGCCGATTCGAGAGATTTGTCCGATGGCACGCCGGTTCCGGAGGCGCCGCGGCTCATCATCGATGTCCTTGGCACCTTGGACCGGTTGCCGTTCGGGCTGCACGCGCGGGTGGAATTTGAAGAAGTCGGGCGGAAGCCTCTGGGCGATGGATTTACGAGCGTTCCGGTCCAGGAGTTTCGGGGCGCGCTGGTGCGCAGCTTCCAAGAAGGCAAACTGCAGGCCGGTGTTCACTTTCAGATCGCGCGCGGCTATAGCGGCCAAACCACGGAAGTGCTGGCGCTGCCCGGAGAAGGCGACGCGTTCGAAAGGGTTGTGGGCGTGTTTATTCCCTCTTATGCGACGGTGTCGTTCACCTGGCATTGCGGGCGCCAGGGCCGTCCGTAGCCCCTCACCCGAAAGGATACCGGCGGCAAGACCCCCGGCGCTACCAGTTGGTCTTAGGGGGGCAGCAGTTTCCTGGCGGCGCCGTCGCGGAAGATCATCACCGGCCGGCCGTGTGGCCGGCGCTGTCTTTCAGGATGACCAGGTTCCGCGTGAACCACGGACCATGCGCGCCGCTGAGATTCAGCAGCATGCTGTCGTGTCCCGCCACCGGGACCACAAGCATTTCCGCCACCGTTGGCGTCATGCCGGCTCCTTGCGCAGCTCCACCCGCTGGATGTCGCCGACCACGAACAGGTAGCAGACGATGGCAGCCACCGCGTTGGCGGCGACAAAAACGAGAGCGCCATTGAACGACCTGGTTCCCTGGACGATGTATCCGATCACGGTGGGCGTGGTGATGGCCGCGGTGTTGCCGAACATATTGAACAGCCCGCCGCAGAGGCCGGCGGCGTCCTTCGGCGCGGTATCGGACACCACGGCCCATCCCAGGGATCCGATTCCCTTGCCAAAGAAGGCCAGGCTCATGATGCCGACCACCAGCCAGACCGCGTGCACGTAGTTGCACACAATCATGCTGACCGAGAGCAGCATGCCCGCCACGATGGGCACTTTCCTGGCGAATGCCAGGGAGTGGCCGCGCCTCAGCAGATAGTCCGAGAACAGGCCGCCCAGCACGCCGCCAGAGAATCCGCACAGGGCGGGAAGGGAAACGGCAAAACCGGCCTTCAGAACGGACAGATGGCGTTCCTGCATCAGGTAAATCGGGAACCAGGTGAGGAAGAAATAAGTCAGGGTAGTGATGCAGTACTGGCCGAGGAAAATGCCCAGGAGCATTCGGTTGGCCAGCATTTGTTTCACGTGCGACCAGTTCGGGCCTGTGGTGTGGGCGGCGATGGCCGGCTGGTCCATGTCGATCAGGCCTCCGCCCCGCTGGATATACGCCAACTCGGCTCTGTTGACAAGCGGATGCTCGCGGGGGTTGTAAATCGACTTCACCCATAGGAGCGTGAGAAGGACGCCCAGGCCGCCCATCACCCAGAAAACGTATTGCCAGCCGTAAGCGTGGGTAAGCCATCCGGTGAGCGGGGCGAACACAACCGTCGCGAAATACTGAGCGGCATTGAAGATGGCAGAGGCGGTTCCCCGTTCGCTGGTGGGAAACCAGGCGGCGACGATCCGGCTGTTTCCAGGAAACGAAGGCGATTCGGCCAGCCCCAGCAGGAGGCGAAGCGAGAAGAGCGAAATCAAAGCCGCGGCCGGTCCAAAGTAACCGACGAAGCCCTGCAGGGCGGTGACCACCGACCAGGCCAGGATGCTCAGCGTGTACACGTTCTTCGAGCCGAAACGATCCAGCAGCACGCCGCCAGGTATCTGGCCAAACACGTAGGCCCAGCCGAACGCGGAGAACACATATCCCATGGCCACCGCGCCGAGGCCGAGTTGTCCGGCTGCCGCGGGCCCGGCAATCGAGAGCGTGGCGCGGTCGGCAAAGTTCAGGGTGGTGGCCACAAACAGCATGGCGAGCACCAGGTAGCGAACCCGGGTGGGCGCGGGTGACGCCGCGGTTTCAGGCATGCATGAGAATCTCCGTGCCACTAAGCCGCCGTGCGCCGGGAAACCCGGGGCTTACCGGCGGCCACTTCGCAGTTTCGCACATCGTCCGGCTGGAGCGACGGACCTGCGGCGCGCGGGGGGCCGGGCAGAGTCAAGCGATCACTTCGCCGGAACCAGCCGCAGCGTCACCAGGTAACTTGACCGCTAACTATGGCTATATAATCGAAGATCAGGAGGTGTTGCGTTGGCGGTTCGCATGAAAGACATCGCGGAGGACCTGGGCGTGTCGTTGATGACGGTGTCGAAGGCTCTGCGCAACCACAGCGATATCAGCGAGAAGACCCGCGACCGGGTGCTCAAACGGATGCGGGAGCTCAATTACCAGCCCGATTGGATCGCCCGCAGCATGGTCACCGGCCGCACTTATCTGGTGGGCCTGGTTTTACCGGACCTGATGCACTCCTTCTTTGCGGAGGTGGCTAAGGGCGTCGCCCGCAAGCTGCAGCCCAGGGGCTATCAAGTGGTGATTTCCGACACTGAAGAGGACGGCGGAATTGAACGCCGACAGGTCGGCGTGCTGGTCAACCGCAAGGTGGATGGCTTGATCATCGCATCGGCTCAGCACAACGGCCGCCTGGAGCTGTTTCAGATGCTCGAACGCAACAAGATCCCTTATGTGCTCATCGATCGCATCCTACCCGGGACCCAGGCCAATTTCGTGGGCGTGAAGGACGACGATCTGGGCGCGCTGGCCACCGAACACTTGATCGCGCAGGGGTGCCAGAGGATCGCGCACATCCGAGGTCCCGCGGTCGCTACGGGCACCGGCCGCCTGCGCGGTTATCGCCGCGCACTGGCCCGCCACGGAATGACGGCCCGCCCGCAACACATTGCCAGCGGCGAGTACGGCGATAACACCGGCTATGAGGCCATGCAGCAGCTTCTGCGCACCAGCCCGCGGCCCGACGGGGTGTTTTGCTATAACGACCCGGTGGCTGCCGGCGCCATCAAGGCAATCCTGGAAGCCCGGCTGCGGGTCCCCAAAGATATCGCCGTGATCGGCGCGGGCAACGTCCACTACTCGGACCTGCTGCGGGTTCCGCTTTCCACGGTGGATCAATCGAGCTCGACCATCGGCGAAACCGCCGCGGACCTGCTGCTGCAGGCCATGGAATCAAAGAAACCGGCGGCTCCGCAGCGAATTTTCATTCCCCCGCGGCTGGTAGTCCGCGATTCCAGCCGCCGCAGGGGTTGACGCCCTTCCGTTCCGCGCAGACCGCTCCCTTACGGTCGCGGCTCTGGTCGCCTCCGTTAGCGCTATAGTCCTTACGCGAGCTGGGCGCTATAATCGAGCACGTGGTTGTATTCACTATGCGTGATCTGGCGCGTCCACTAATCTAATGCGGCGCAGGGACTTTCTCAGCAGCGCAGCACTCGCCGCCGCCGCCGGTCGCGCGCGGGGCGCCGAAAAGTTCGACCTTGCCTCGATGGAACGGCCCCGCGTGCTGCGCGCCGCGGACCGTTATCTCGCCGGCCAGCCCGTCACCGTGACGGCTTCCAGTTCTCCGCGCAGCGCCGGCGGTCCACACGATTTCTTCTCCGAAGCCGACTATTACTGGCCCGACCCGAAGAACCCCAGCGGCCCCTACATCAACCGCGACGGCATGAGCAACCCCGACAATTTCCT
>Ga0181518_10003672_pt1 | contig 14042 bp, 13 predicted proteins | sample PEATcosm2014_Bin_28_FD_119751 | JGI IMG/M metagenome (GOLD analysis project Ga0181518, IMG submission 119751) | Peatland microbial communities from MTU Mesocosm Facility, Houghton, MI, USA - PEATcosm2014_Bin01_60_metaG | ecosystem: Environmental > Terrestrial > Soil > Wetlands > Peat | place... | reverse complement strand
GTGTTGACTAAGTCCATGACTAAGCTATAATCAGCTCATGGAAGTCAATATCCACGAGGCCAAGACCCACCTCTCGCGCCTACTGGAGCGGGTCGCGATGGGCGAGGAGGTCATCATCGCCAAGGCCGGGAACCCCGTGGCCAAGCTGGTGCCAGTTAAACCGGCAAATCGCAGGTTCAAGTTCGGGTCGGCCAAGGGAAAATTTGTCGTCCCCGATGATTTCAACGATCCTCTTCCGAAAGAGATCGAAGACCTTTTCTGGTGATGAACGTCCTGCTTGATACCCACGCTTTTCTTTGGGCGATCACAGACGAGAGGCGACTCTCTCCGAGGGCGCGCAGTCTGATGGCCTCGTCCGATTCATGGTGGAGCGTGGTAAGTCTGTGGGAGGCGCTCCAGAAAGTGCAGATAGGAAAGCTCTCGCTGCCGTTGCCGGCCGGTTCCTTCTTGACGGGTGAACTGAGCTCCAACCATGTTCGACTGTTGCCCGTGAGTCTAAGCCACGTTTTGCAGCTCGAATCCTTGCCGCTCCACCATCGCGACCCGTTCGACCGCATGATCATTGCCCAGAGCATCGAAGAAGGATGGCCCATCGTCACCGCCGATCCCTGGTTCAACCGCTATCCTGTCGATGTGATCTGGTGATTTGGCTCGTGAGCCAATCGCTAAAATCCCAGTGAATCGTCCGCCGACGGCCCATAAGTCGCGGGCACCGGCTTTTCATTCAAGCGAAGATACACGCCTAGTTGCGCTCGGTGGTGCACGAGATGATTGAGGAACATTTGCCGGTAGGCCAGGAAGCGCGACCCTTCAAAGATGGGTTTGCCCTGAAAACTGAGCTTCCAGTTTTGTTTCCAGGCTTCATCCGGTGTGTTCTTGAGGGCGGTGCGCACCTTGGCGGCTCCTTCATCAAGGACGCCGACCAGTTGCGCTGCGGACTCGAAGGGCACGGGCTTGTAACTTCCCTTGGAAAAATCCAGTTCAGGAGTGGTGAGCACCGACAGGCCAAAACCGGCTAATTGCGCCACATGAGGCGCAAGCTTGCTGAGCGGCATGGATTTGGGGTGCGGCGCGAAGTCTTTTTTATTTTCCGGAACGCGTTCCAGCATCGTGCGGGTCTTCTTCATTTCTTCATCGAATTCGACCAAAAGCAGTTCATTGATGGGCATGTTGATCCTCGGCGATAGAATCGTACACCAAGCCGCCCATTCGGGGCGGCCACTGATTCGATGCGCGCCCCATTTGAAAAGCTTCGTGTCCTCCTATAGATTCTTATTGAGTCTATTTTCAGCGCCGGAGCCTGCCCTGAGCGGAGCCGAAGGCGCCTCCGTGGTGGATTTTCTCTCGGGAACCAATAGCTAAAAGCCAACAGCCAGGAGCTAACAGCTAATTATGCCTCGTCCTAAACCTCTCGTTCTCATCATCCTCGACGGCTGGGGATACCGGGCCGAAACCAATGGCAACGCCATCGCGCTGGCGCGCAAGCCAACTTACGACCGGCTGGTGCGCGAGTATCCCAACACGCTCATTCACACCAGCGGCCCGTTTGTCGGGCTGCCCGAAGGGCAGATGGGGAACAGCGAAGTGGGCCATCTGAATATCGGCGCCGGGCGCATCGTTCACATGGACATCACGCGCCTCGACCTGATGGTCATGAACGGAGAACTTTTCTCGCATCCCGTGCTCGTCGAAGTGATGAAGAATGCGCGCAGCAGCGGACGCAAGCTGCACCTCTTCGGCCTGCTGTCGGACGGCGGCGTGCACTCGCGCCAGGAGCACCTCTACGCGCTCCTGAAAATGGCCAAGCAGCAGGGAGTCGAGCGCGTCTTCGTGCACGCCTTCATGGACGGCCGCGACACAGCGCCCACCAACGGCGCTCTCTATCTCGAACAACTGCAGCAGAAGATGCGCGAGTATAACTCCGGCAAGATCGCCACCGTGAACGGCCGCTACTATGCCATGGACCGCGACCGCCGATGGGAGCGCGTCAGCAAGGCGTTCGCCGCCATGGTCGATGGCAAAGGCGAGGGCGGAACGCGCGCCGACGCCGTGCAGGGCATGAAAGATTCGTACAACAAAGGCGTGACCGACGAGTTCGTGCTGCCCTTCGTCTGTACCGATTCGCGTGGCGAACCGTTGGCCAAAATCGGCGACGACGATTCCTGCATCTGCTTCAACTTCCGCGCCGACCGCGTGCGCGAGATCACGCGCGCCCTCTGCCGCAACAGCGGGCTGAACGCTACAGGCGGTAGCGATTTGCCGGGCGCGGCCGAACTCGACGCAACTATCCCGCGCGATCGCGCGCCCAAGAACCTGAAGTACGTTTGCATGACGCGGTACGACAAGAACTTCGACCTGCCGGTGGTGATTCCGCCGGAGTCGATGGCGAACATCCTCGCGGACGTCATGGGTGGACTGAAATTGCGCAACCTGCGCGTGGCGGAAACGGAGAAGTATGCGCACGTAACTTACTTCTTCAACGGCGGCGTGGAAAAGCCGTTTCCGGGAGAAGATCGCGTGCTGGTGCAATCGCCGAAAGTTGCGACCTACGACCTCAAGCCGGAAATGAGCGCCGCCGGCGTGGCCGAGGCCATCGTCAAAGCCACCAACGAAGGCACGTTCGACGTGATCATTGCCAATTTTGCCAATGCCGATATGGTCGGGCACTCGGGCAAACTTGAGCCGACGATCAGGGCGATCGAAGCGGTCGATGCCTGCCTCGGTGAGGTTGACAGAGCGGTGCGCGCCAAGGGCGGGGCGATGCTGATCACCGCCGACCACGGCAACGCCGAAATGATGATCGACCCCGAAACCGGCGGTCCGCATACCGCGCATACCACAAATCCCGTCCCGTTTATCGTGATGGCGGAGGATGCGAAACAGTACACATTGAATCCGAACGGCTCGCTGCGCGATATTTCGCCGACGATTCTGGGAATGCTCGGAATTACCGAGCCCAAGGAAATGACCGGCGGGGACCTTCGGATACTGCGAAAACCTTGAACCGCCAAGGACGCAGAGAACGCTGAGAGGATATTAAGATCACCCGATGACCCGATCACCCGATGACCCGATCCGAACTCACCCGATCCGCATCTTGATCTGTATTCGCCATCGGTTTGACCTTTGGAACGCGCCAACCTGGTTTGCGGAACGGCTGCGGACGGAATTTCCTCAAGTCAGCGTCGTTCACCTTGCCGACTATAAGCGGATGGACGAAGAGATCGTCGACGCCGAAATCGTCATCGCGTGGTCGATCCGTCCCCAGCAGATCGTGGCGGCCAAGAAGCTGCGCTGGATTTACTCTCCGGCGGCAGCGGTCCATCAGCTGATGTTTCCGGAACTCATCCACAGCGACATCGTCCTCACTAACGCGCGCGAAGTGCACGGACCGGTGGTGGCGGAGCACGTCATCGCGCTCATCTTCGCGCTGGCCAAGAAAATTCCCGGCTCGGTGCGACTGCAAGAGCAACACGTTTGGGGACAGCAGATTCTTTGGGATGAACTGCCGCACATTAGGGAAGTTGCGGGCGCAACCCTTGGAGTGGTTGGTCTCGGAAGCATCGGGCGGCCGCTGGTGAAGAGCGCGAAAGCCATCGGCATGAGGGTGATTGCCGTGCGCGAGCATCCGGAGAAGGGAAACGAAGGCGCGGACGCCGTGCTTGCTCCGGCCCTGATCGATGAAGTTTTTCGCCAGGCGGATTACATCGTGCTGGCTGCGCCGGTGACCGCTGACACGAAGGCCATTGCGAACGCCGAACGCCTGGCGCTCATGAAGTGCGACGCCTGCCTGATCAACGTCGGACGTGGCCCGCTGGTGGATGAGGCCGCGCTCGTCTCCGTTCTTCGAGAAAAGAAAATCGGCGGGGCGGCGCTCGACGTCTTTCCAGAAGAACCGCTCCCCGCCGACTCGCCGCTATGGGACATTCCTAATCTGCTGATTACTCCGCACACCGCCGCGCTGACCGATAAATTGTGGGAGCGGCATTACGCTCTCTTCTCGGAAAATTTGCGCCGCTATCTGAACGGCGAACCGCTGCTCGCGGTGGTGGATAAGCGCAAGGGATACTGAGTTTTTCTCACCGCACTCGGCGATCTCTGCGGTGGAGATTTTGATCTACCGTGTATCCACTCCAAACCCCAAAATAGCATTCACTTCGATAGGTTCATTCCCCCGAAATGCGGGACGGAATTTCCAGCTGCGCAGAGCTACCAGAATCTTTGAAGTCGTGTCGGCGGCGCCGGGCTCGAGTACTCTCAAGTCTCTCAGCGTTCCCGAGCGGTCGAGGATGCAGGCGATGATCACGCGCGTGGGGCGCAGGCTTTCGGGGAGATCTTTGTGCATGGCTTCTGGGGCGGTTAATTTTTCCGAAGATGGATGCGCCGCCGACGCGGCGTCGGCGTACTGCATCACCGCCGTGCCGAGCGAGGTTTCGATGTAGATGGAGTAATTGCGGTCGCCTTTCAACACATCGTAGTAACCGAATACTCCGCCGGAGCGCGGGGTCGCTTCGATGGTCACTCCCGATCCTTTGTGAGCTCCGGTGGAAGAGCGTTCGGGGCCGAAGGAAACCGTGTCGCCGTCGGGCGATCCGAAACTGGGCAGCGTGATGGTGGTTGTGCCGCCCTGCACGGACACGCCGGGGACGGCGGGAGTGCCGCTGACGCCGCTCCCCGCGCCGCCGGGCCCAGGATACGGCGAAATCCCTCCGTGCGCATTGGGATCGGAGCCGCGACCCGCGCCTTCTCGGCCTGCGCCTGAACCTTCTCCTTGCAGGCCGCTGCCGGGACCATTGCCTTTACCGATGCCCGAGCCGCCGCCGCTGCCGCCAAGTCCGCTCTTTGCCGTGCCGCTCGGCGACATGGCGATAGCGCCAGCGCCGGTCGAGTTCGGCAACCCAGCTTTGGTTCCCGGCTGGCTGGAGACGATGACTCCCGCTCCGGCAGCGTTTCCTCCGGCGTTAGTCGGTGGAGCTACGGAAGAACCCAAGTCCAACAGACCGCCGGTTCCGATTCCCTTGTTGCCGCGTCCGCTGCCAGAGAGGGCTTTGCCTCCGCCGAGACCGGGCGGAGGCGGCACGACGTCAGGCGAGCCGAGGAGGGTTGCGGATTGCGCGGCGCCTCGCTGAGAACCATGGCTGTCGATGCTGGCGGGAGGCGGCACAACCTGGGGCGTAAGTGCGTCAGCGCTGCTTTTGCGGAGCGAGCTTCCAACGGCTGCGGTGGGAGGCGGAGGCACGGGCTTGGTGGTCAAGTCGCCGGTGGCGGAGCGTCCCCAGCTGTTGAGATCGCGGCTGACCTCGGACGGAGGAGGCGCGACGACGGCTGGCGTTGGCAGTGTCAGTTTCGCGGTGGACGACAAGTCCAAGTTGCGCTGGGGCGCGGAAACCGGCGGCGCAACCGCGTCCACGGTTTGCGTCAGCGGGACGCGGGAGCTGGCCAGGTCGCGCTGCGCGTCGTGAGGAGCGGGCGCGACAACCAGCGGCGCGAACGGATCAACGTTCCGCATCTTAGCGCGCGAGGCATCCACTCGTGAGACATCCGGAGCGGGCGCGACGATTGTCGGATTGACGATGGTTGGATTCAAGTCCTGCGAAGGGCGCGTGCTGGCACGAGGAACGTCGGGCGCGGGAGGGATGATGTCGGTCGGCAGAGTCATTGCCGCACGGTTGGACGTTGAATTCAATTCCGGAGTCGGCGGCACGACGGTCATCGGGGGCAGCGTGAGCGCGGGATGCGTAGAGCGCAAACCTTCGGCGGGCGGAGGTCCGGGATTGGATTTGAAAGCGAGCAGATTGGCGACGGCGGAATCGGAATGCGGCAGATTGAGTTTGGGAGCGTCCACAACCTTTTCGACGGGACGATCGCCGCGGGCGACGCGGATGGCCTGGGTGCGATGGTGGGCTTGCTCGCCGCCGGCGCGTCCGGACTTGCCGGACTCGGCGCCTCCGCGGTCTTCGGTTTGCGGCAGTTCGTCGCCGGAATAATAGATGACGTCCCATTGCAGATGAGTGGAAGGAGGGGGAACGCGAAGGCTCTCAATGTGCTCGGGGAGCACGATGACCGCAGCGAGCACGAGGCATTCCATCAGCCAGCAGAGGATCATGCCGCGGAACGGGAACATGCCCACGGGCGCTTCTCCGGCCAGATGCTTGGGAGAGCGGGCGAGCGCGGGGCGTATCGAGGAGGTGAACTCTTTCCACGGAGACGACCATTCGACCAAAAGGCGCGGAGGATCGGGCCAGCGATCCTTTGGCCGACGATCGACACCTTTGGGAATGGGGGCAACTTTCCACATTGCTTCAGACTACGTTTCTGGGGGACTGGTACTAGTGTAGCGTGCCAGAGGGATGCTTTGATTATCGCCGAGACTCCGGTCTTTTTTCGCTTTTTTTCTCGGACGCTGAAACCGAGTAACTCAGAGGCTTCGGAAGTTTCTCGGCCAGTTCGAACGTGGGGGTGGGAGTCTGTTAGGGGTACCCCTCCCCCTACATCCCGGTATATTAGAATCATTGACTTAGGGGAGATTTCCTGCCAAAGTCTTCAAGAATAAAGAGTTATAGGTAAAGTATTCAAAAATAATTAGTTAGGTTGATTCATTGCCAATTCGATACTTTCTTGCTGGCGCCTGGTACAGGAAATCAATGACTTAGCAGGGGTCTCTTGGTGCTGGCGATCAGGCCGCTTTCAAAGTCTTGAAAAATATGGAGTTATTCGCAAGAAGCCGTATAAAAGTGGCGAAGAGGCGGGCCACTGCAAGAATGACCGATTGCAGGTCGGATTAGTTGTCAAGGAGCAGGTGGTGCCGAGGCAACGCTTCGTTTGCTATGAATCTATTTTAGCAGGCGAGTCAAGGGCGGTTGCGGGAGGGGTCATTGGGGCATTTGTTTTACGACACGAGGCCGGAATCTCTGGACAGCTACGCCAAGCGAATCCTGAAGAGTCGCTGGCACCTACCGCGATTGCCAGCGCCTCGGATTGCGCCTGCCGTGGAAGCAGGCGATTACCACAATTCGCTGCTCCTGAATCTCGAAGAATATTCCGTATGGGAAGCGCCGAACTCCCGCACGCCGACGGCCTCGGTGGACGACAGGGAATTGCAATGGAGTGTCTGCGATTGCCGCAACCGCGGCCTCGACTGCCAGCGCGAAGCGCTGCCCAAGCTCCGGGCGAATATTGTCATACCAAGCCCGCGCTTCCAGCAAATCCTCGTTTGCCTCGAGCATCCAGACAACCGGGAGGGTCACGGTCTCTTAAACAGGCCCGCCCTGACCTGCTCCCAGGGGATGACAGAGGAAGGATTTTGCTCATGCCGAGCAATGCGGTGATCAAGTTCGGCCCGTTGGGCACCCGTCAGCGATACTGCGTCCGCTTCCAGGCTTTCCCAAACCGTATCCAGCAGCTCTGCCTTCTCCGCAGCGGAGAGGCTATTGATCTGGCTTCGCAAATCGCTCATATGCCTATAACCCTAGCGCGGTTTGTTCGCACTGGCAAGCACATCGCTAGTGACTCGATGCGTCCTCACTGGTACCCGCCAGACCTCTCCCAGGCTAGCACCCAAAGGATGGGCGCGAACCCTTCGACAAGCTCAGGGCAGGCTCTGGGGCACCGTGAGATAGGGAAGTCTGTGCGCACTTTCGGGCAGCGGAGCCGAAGGAGAACCGACTAATTCCGCCCCTAGTGCGGTTTAGCCGCTCCTTCATCGGGTTTGGTTTCGTCGCCCCTGTGCAAATCCGCGGTCGGAGGCATGATTTTTTCAAATATCTTGAATACATCCTCGACTGGCGTCATCCCGGCAATATCCGCTGGTTCGAGCACATCGTTCCCGCCTTGGTCTGAGCGGGCGATAAGTGCGGAGGACTGAACCCCGATTAGCACACCTCTGGTCACAGGGCTCATGTTTGTGTGAAGAGGTGCAGGCGCATAGAAGATCGGGGAGCCGCTATTGCCACCGATAAGGTTGGCGGCAATGAACCACACGCGCTCCTTGCGACACCCTACCTGCGTTGGCTCGTCAGGTATGTTTGAGATTTCCCCGAACTTGAAGAACGGATAGTTGCGCTTCTCTCCCGACCTGCCCGGTACAAGACCGGCGGACGCAATAGAGTCGCCGATTTTGAACTTTCCTATCTCATCGGAGCTGGCGAAAACGTTAAGCTGCATGGGCACAAAGCTGTATTCCTCCTGCATCTTTCCCCAGTCTCCCCAAGGCACAGCAACAACAGCCGCATCCACTTTGTCATCGTCGTCACGAACAAAGTAGCTCTTTTTCCCGTGCGCGACCAAATCAATTGGCAAGTAGCTCACGCCAGTCTGGTCGCTGTCAGGATCGTATCGTTTGTTGTTTAGCCTTATGTAGAAGCGGCGGTCGGGCTGTGCTTGGGGCTCTGGCGAACATTCCACCCAGTAGGGGTCGACCATGTGGCGTGCGGTGACGAGAGCAAGAATGAGTCTTTTTTTAGTTTCCCCGGGAATAGTCACGGGGACTGCCACAAGGAACCCCGTTCCTATCGACCTCGTTTCATCCGCAGAGATGCCATCCGGGTTGGAGGCGTCAGCCTTGGCCGCATAAATGAACACCACGGCCTTCTTCACGGCCTCTGTATCAAGTGTGGTGTCGGACCGCAGTAGTGGGCACAAGCAAAACAGCAATAGTAACGTTGACGAAGTGAGACGCATCATTTTCTCCCTCCAGGTTTTGGGCATAGCAAATTGCCCTTGCAGGACACTTTACCATATTCGCCGTTTGTTCGCCATTGTGGTTTGGCTCACTAACGTCCGAGTTTTTGTTACTGAAGTTGCAAGGTACCCCCAGGTTAGCGTCCACAGAACGGGCGCGAACCCGGGGACCCCTGCTACGGGGTTGTCCAAGCGTAGGTTGAACGGGCCACCCTCGTGGGTCAAATGATTGTGATGGCCCGGGCACCCGCCCCCGAAAGGGTTTATCCAAAGGAAATAATCACTTGCCTGCTGCGCTTTCCTCGACTCCAATAAGATGTCCGAAAAACCCGAGGCCCCAGCCAATGGTGTAAAGGAAATAACTTAACTTCGTATAAAACTGATAGTCCTTTTCCATCTTTTCGTGTTTCTCCGACGCTTCTTTCAGAACTGCCGAACCAAGATTCGACTGCTCAACTACCAGCGAATGCGCCGCGTAGCTCGCGTCGGCGGTACGGAGGGCAAAATCGCCGGAGATTTTGTCCATTTCTTCGGGCTTCCCACTTAATCCAAGGTTGGCCTGGTCGTACATTTCCGCCGAAAGTTTGTCGGCTGCAGCTTGGAGCTCACTCCATCGATTTTCCTGCCGAGTCATTTCTTCTTCTAGCTGTTTATTCCCGAGTTTAGCTGTGGTGAACAATTGACGGAGGTGGTATTGCATCGTTCGTACGGTATAAAGCGGCCAGCGCGCGTTCGCGTCAAGGATGAATGCAAAGTCGTAGTAAATACCGTGATCATTGGGCCCCAGTCGAAGCCCTTTGCCTCGCGTTTGCAGTTCTATTCTGGACAACTGGTTCTGTAGGTTTTCATGGTCAAACCGCAACACGTAGAAGGAAGAGTCGGATTGCAGGGAATCAGAGCTGTCTTTGATGCGTTCCCGCCAGACATCCTTTGTGACAAACGTCATAAAGACAATTAACGCTCCTAAGAAGGTAACTATTCGGCCATGTTTCCTAACAAATACCAGGACTCTTTTACGTTGTTTTGAAACAAACGTTATAGCCTTTGCCATAGAGAATGACTTCCTTTGCGAGTTGACGTTGACGCGATACATTGTACGACTTGGGGAACTCCCCAACAATTACGGGGCTGATTGGATAGCGGTGTCTGCTCCTTTCCTCCGGGCCTTGGTTTCCTTGAGCGTTGCCAAGTCTGCTCGGCAGCAGGGGAGCCGACACCACTATCCAATCGGACACTTCGTGGCTCGGTTCACGCGGCTGCGGTGTGGATGGGGCGTTCTTCAAAAATGATATCCACTTGATCGCCTAGCGCGGTTTGGGACTCGTGGATGGTGCCGGCGGGGAGCTCGAGGACCGAGGCGGCGTGGATGCTGATGGCGGCCATGCGCCAGGGTTTTAGAGCCTCTTCTATGTGGACGACCTTCCGGTCGCGGTCGAGGTACACGGCGTCGATGGGGAAGCGCATGGCGAAGGTGTGGATGCCGTGGGAGGGGTTGATCCAGAGTCCCTGTCCGCGGGCGAAGCGGGAGGGATTGGTGGCCATGAGGCCGCGAAAGCGGGACCAGTGGGTGCGCGCGATCAGCAGGTCGGTCGCGAGATAGGTCTTGCGCGTGCTGTTAAAAGCGTAGCCCTTGGGCATCGGGTGATCGGATGATCGGGTCATCGGGTCATTTGAAAATCAAACACAGTTCTTGTCATTGTCATTGCGCGATTTGGTCTTTCGATCACCAGATGACCCGGTCGTAGGATCACCCGATGGTCTTTCACCGTTTTCCGCCGGAAACGGGCATGAATATGTGCAACAACTGGATTACGGCCGGGCCGATGGTGACGAATAGCAGGCTGGGCATCACAAACAAGACCAGGGGGATGATCATCTTTACTGTAGTTTTGGCGGCTTGCTCTTCGGCGCGCTGACGGCGTTCGGTGCGCAGGGAGTCGGAATGCACGCGCAGGGCCTGGGCCACGCTGGTGCCGAAGCGGTCGGTCTGAATGAGGGTGCCGACGAGGGAGCGAATGTCGTCAACTCCGGTGCGCTCGGCGAGATTGCGGAGGGCCTCGACGCGAGGCTTGCCGGCGCGAGTTTCGAGGTCGAAAAGATGGAATTCGGCGCTCAGTTCGGGGTGAGCGGTGCCCAGGTCCTGGCCGACGCGCATCATGGCCTGATCGAGAGACAGGCCGGCTTCGACGCAGATTACGGTCAGATCGAGTCCATCGGGAAGACCGAGGCGGATGCGGCGCTGGCGTTCCTGCAATTTCTTTTTCAGCAAAAACCGCGGAAGGAAAAATCCGAATGCGGTGATGCCGACGAGCAGCAGCGGCGACTCGAAGCGGGTGAAGGAAAACACCGACAAGAATCCCAGCGCGGCGAACAAGACGCGCAAGCCGCGATAGATGGTGACGTGCTGGGGGCTGCGATATCCGGCTTGAATCAGCCAGAGCCGGGTTTTCGAGACCTCGGAAGGGGAGACGGGCAAGGCGCGGCTGAGGGGATCGAGGGCCTGCTCCATGCGTTCGCGCATGGCGGGCTTGGCCTCGGCTTTGGGACGCTGCCATCCGATTTCGCGGAGGCGCGAACCGAGCACCGACGAAGGCGCAACCAGGGCCGCTCCAAAGGCGAAGACGATCACCGCGACGGTGAGAAAAGCGACAATCGAGAGTAGGAGTGGCAACGGCATAAATAAAACCTCAGGGTAGAGGTTAGAGGTCAGATTGCGGAGGTTAAGACCTAAGACCGAAGACCTAAAGCTCTTGCCTCTGCAATCTCACCTCTGACCTCTGACTTGTACTTCACACCTGAATCCTAATAATTCTGCGAATGACAAAGTAGCCTAGCGTTTGCAAAGTAATGCCTCCGACGATCAAAGCGTGCCCGATCGGATCGGTGAACAGCGGCTGAATGAAGCCCGGGTTCAGGACCAACATGATGACTACGATCATGGGCGGCAGCGCCATGAGCAAGACCATGGTGAGGCGTCCCTGAGCGGTGTGGACGCGGACCTGGCGCAGGATCTTGAAGCGCTCGCGGATCACGTAGGAAAGGTTGTCGAGAATTTCGGCGAGATTGCCGCCGGTTTCGCGCTGCAACATGACGGCGGTCACGAAAAACTTGACATCAACCAAAGGAATGCGGTCGGCGAGATTGAGCAGAGCGTCACGCACGGGAAGGCCGAATTTCTGTTCTTCGTAGAGCTGGCGGAATTCTCCGGCGACGGGCTCGGAGACTTCGTTGGCGATCATTTCGAGGGCGGTGGTAAAGGCGTGTCCGGCGCGGACGGCGCGGGCGAGGGTGTCGATGGCCTCGGGGAATTTTTCCTCGAATTTCTGGAAGCGCTTGGTGCGCATGTGGGCGGCGTAGGCGTAGGGCATAAAAAAGCCGAGCAGAACGCCAGCCCAGGCGAACATCAGGTTGCCGCCGGCGACGGCAGCGATGGCGCCGAAGAGGAGGGCCGAGACGACGCAAAGCATGAGGAAGTTACCGGCGCGAGCGTCCACATTGCCCTGGGCCAGCATTTTTTGCAGGAGCGAGACGCGTTCGGAGCGGCGCAGCCAGGTGTCGAAAGCCGGAATGCGGCTGAGCACTTCGTCGCGCAGCAGGGCGAGGTCGGGCGCGGCTTGTTCGGCTGGCGTCTGCACGTTGGCGAGACGGTCGCGGAGAACGCGGGCCTGGGCCTTGCGCAGATCGAACAACGACAGGGCGGCAAAGACCGCCAGCGAGACCACGACAAACACCAGCAAGGCGACAGCGAGGGGCATGCGCTAGACCTCCGTCCTGGACTCAAAGAGAGAGGAACTGAGCCTGCAACCGGCGATGGCGAGGCGCTCGGCGAAATGCGGCGGTTGGCCAGTGGAATGGAAAGCGCCGCGCACCTTGCCGCTCTCGTCAACTCCGGTACGCTCGAAAACGAAGACGTCCTGCAGCTCGATCGTGTCTCCTTCCATTCCCGTGACTTCGGAAACTGTGATCACCTTGCGCGAGCCGTCGGAGAGGCGCGCGACCTGGACCACGGCGTGGATGGCATTGGCGATCTGCTGGCGAATCGCGCGCTCGGGAATATTCAGGTTGGCCATGGAAACCATGTTTTCAATGCGGGCCAGGGCATCGCGGGGCGAGTTGGCGTGGACGGTGGTGAGCGAACCTTCGTGGCCGGTATTCATGGCCTGAAGCATGTCGAAGGCTTCTTCGCCGCGCACCTCGCCGACCACAATGCGGTCGGGACGCATACGCAGGCTGTTGATGACGAGCTGGCGCATGCGTACAGAGCCTTTGCCCTCGATGTTGGGAGGGCGGGTTTCCAGGCGGACGACGTGTTCCTGCTTGAGCTGCAATTCGGCCGCGTCTTCAATGGTCACGATGCGCTCGGAATTCGGGATGTAACCGGAAAGGACGTTGAGGACCGTCGTTTTTCCCGCGCCCGTGCCTCCGGAAATGATCAGGTTCAAGCGGCCCTTGACCATGGCGGAGAGGAGTTCGAGCATGGGCTCGGTGAGGGTCATGTTCTCGATCATGTTGCGGGCGGTGATGGGATCGCGGCCAAAGCGGCGGATGGAGAGGCAGGCTCCGTCGAGGGCCAGGGGCGGAATGATGGCGTTGACGCGCGAGCCATCCTGCAAGCGGGCATCGACCATGGGCGAGGATTCATCGACGCGGCGGCCGATGCGCGACACGATGCGGTCGATGATCTGCATCAAGTGCTGGTTGTCTTTGAACGACAAGCCGGTGATTTCGAGCTTGCCGGCGCGCTCGACGTACACGCGGTCGAAGCGGTTGACGAGGATGTCGGAAATGCTGGGATCTTTCAGCAGCGGTTCGAGCGGGCCCAAGCCGAAAATTTCGTCGAGGATCTCGCGCGACAACTGCTCGCGCTCGGCAAAACTGAGCGGGACGGCCTCGCTGTTCACCGAACTGCGGATGAGGATGAGGACTTCCTCGCGGGCCGAGTCTCCGGCGGTGCGGCCGAGTTTTTCGAGATCGAGGCGGTCGAGGATTTTGCGGTGCAGGTCGGCCTTGACCTGCTGGTAGTCGCCGCGCTCGAAGGTTTGCAGATTGGCCATGTTTTAGTTCTCAGTTCTCAGTTCTCAGTTCTCAGTCTGATCGCTGAGAGCTGACAGCTGAAAGCTAACTTACACCGTCTTAAACAACGACCAGGCCGTGCGCTTCACTTCCAGATCGTCCTTGGTCAAATATTCCGCCAGGCCGGAGATGGAGCGGGAAATCTCGGTGGTTCCCTGCTGCATCAAGGGCACGCCGCGATCGATGGCGGTGGAGACCGCGAAGTATTGGTTAGGAATGCGCCAGAGCACGGGCGCGCCGATGGCGGCCTCGGTCTCGGCTTCATTGAAGCCAGCCACTTTGCGATAACG
>Ga0181518_10003668_pt1 | contig 14054 bp, 7 predicted proteins | sample PEATcosm2014_Bin_28_FD_119751 | JGI IMG/M metagenome (GOLD analysis project Ga0181518, IMG submission 119751) | Peatland microbial communities from MTU Mesocosm Facility, Houghton, MI, USA - PEATcosm2014_Bin01_60_metaG | ecosystem: Environmental > Terrestrial > Soil > Wetlands > Peat | place... | reverse complement strand
CTGGAGGAGGCCTCCGTGGCGGAGACGGAAATGCAGACGAAGGACGCCGGCGAAGAACCGCAAACGGCTGCCGCGGCTGACCCGGCTGAACCGCCCGCTGATTTGGACTTTGACCCGGCCGCCGAGAAGAACGCCAGCGAGCCGGTGGACGACTTCCAGGCGGAGGTTGAGCGTTTGGTGCAGCTTGACCAGGAATGGCGCGACCACTTTGCCCAAACCAATCTGCCCATGCGCGCCTCCGCCGAGGACGAAGAGAAGCGGCAATTCATGTTCGATTCGCTGGTTGCTGGAACCTCACTGCAAGAAATGCTGCTCGAGCAGGTCCGCGAATCTGCCCTGCCGCAGGAACAGTGGCCAGTAGCGGAGATGGTTATCGGCAACATCGATGAGTTTGGCTACCTGAAAGCTACCGTGGAAGAGCTGGCGGCGACCACCGGGCTCCCGCCCGAACAGGTCGCCAGCGTGCTGAAAGTGATTCAAACGTTTGATCCTTCGGGCGTCGGCGCGCGCGATTTGCGGGAATGCCTGATGATCCAGCTCGAACGCTCGAGCCAGCAGAACACTCTCGAATACCGCATCGTCAACGAGTTCATGGAGGCCCTCGGCAAGCGGCGCATCCCGGAGATCGCCCGGGGCACAGATCAATCGGTGGACGAGGTGCAGAATGCGCTGGAGCGCATCGCCCGGTTGGAGCCGCGGCCCGGACGCGCTTATCTGCCCGATAACGATCAGTACATCCTGCCGGAAGTATTCGTGCGCAAGTCCGGCGACGATTACGTGGTCACGACCGACAACGATCATATCCCGCACCTGCGCATCAGCAATACTTACAAGGACTTGATGGCGCAGGGTGAAAACTCACCCGAAGTGCGGAATTACATCCGGGAGAAGATCCGCGCCGGGAAGTTCCTCATCAAGAGCCTGCATCAGCGGCAGCAGACCATTCTCAACATCGCCAGGGAAATTGTGAATCGCCAGCGCGAGTTCATGGCCAAAGGCGTCCCCGGCCTCAAACCACTCACGATGGTGCAAGTGGCAGCGGTAGTCGGCGTGCATGAAACCACGGTCAGCCGCGCAGTCTCCGGCAAGTACATGCAGACCCCGCAAGGGATTTTCGAGATGAAGTATTTCTTCACCGCCGGCATCCAGACCGCCAGCGGCGACGGCGTGCCCACTGTCAGCATGTCCAATACTAGTGTGAAGAATATTATCGCGGATATCTTCAATGCCGAAGATACCGGCAAGCCGCTCTCGGATCAGGAGGTAGTCCGGATGCTCAAGGAAAAGGGCATTGTGATCGCCCGCCGCACCGTGGCAAAGTATCGCACGGAGTTGAACATCCTGCCCTCCAATTTGCGGAAGGTTTACTGAACGGACGGGCCGGGCGTCAAACCGAACGCTTACGCCCGACCGTTGTGTTACGCTTGTGCTTTGCCATCTGCCATCTGTCATTTGCCATCTCAACGAACGGTTGCACCCGTCGGTCGTTTAACTCTCGCGCGGCGCAACGTCTCCGCGCCAATCCGCCATGAAATCATACTTCTCTGCGGTGTCGCTTGTCCTCGGCTTCGTCTTCCAGGTCTGCCTTATCGCAAACGCCGAGGGTACCGATGCTCAAAACACTCCAATTGCAGCCGACGCGACCATTCCCCTATGGCCCAAACCCACCGCGCTGCCATCCTCTCCCAAAGTCGCTTCTGCTCGTTCAAAGGACCTCGATCTGCTCCACTCCCCCGCCGCGCCCGGCGCCTTTGACGTCCGGGTCGCCGGCGAACTGTTTGCCTTCGGTCAAAGCGAACCGTTGATTGGCTATGTGGCCAGGGGCGAGGTGCGTTGGTTCAGTCTCGCCAATGCCGCCCAGGCGAAACGCACCCTGCAGGCCCAGCGCAAGTCCGCTCTGGTGACCCTGGAAGGACGCGACGCGGACGGCGCGCTTTGGAAGATTCAGCAGCAATTCAGCCCTGGCCCTGTTGCGGGGTCCGTTGCCATCAGGACCGAAGTCACGGTGGATCAGGACCGCTCGATTGCGTTTCTGCCTATGCTGATGGTCTTCCCCGGCGCCGGGACCTTCGACGCAGCCAAAGGACAGGGGTTGTTCGCAGGTTTAGAATACCTGGACGACGAGCCGAGCAGCTCGGAAGCGGACGTCATCGGTCCGGCCTCGAAGCGGCAAGTGCCGGATAGCCTCAAGATCACCTTCCCGCTGATGGCCGTTCAACACCACGGCCGCTACCTCGCGCTCACCTGGGAGACGCAAGCCGACGTCTGCGCCGTCTTCGATTCCCCCGACCGCATATTTGGCTCGGGAGGTCACGTGATGGGGTTGATCTTCCCCGGCTCGGATGGACAGAATCGCGAGGAAGGCAGCCTGCTCCCGCGCGTGAGCAAGGTGCTTCTCGCCAATCAACCCCTGGTGTTACGCGCCACCCTGCTGGGCGGGGTGGGCGAAAGCGTGGTTCCCGCCGTTGAACAATACGTCGCTCTGCGTGGTCTGCCACCGCTGCCGGGCGCGAACATTGATTTGCAGAAATACGATTCGCTTGCTGCCGGCGGCTGGCTCAATTCGAAGATCCGCGAAGGCCAGTTGTTCCGCCATGCGATCGCGGGCGATAATTTCAAGCTTGGCCGGGCCGCGGATGCCGCGGTGTGGATGGACTGGCTGGCCAGCCAGAGCGCCGTGCCGGCCCTGGCAGAGCGCCTCCAGCAGACCGCCAAAAACGCCCTTACCTCAATCTCGCCGCAGGATTGGAACTCCGTGGCGATAGGCCACGTGCGCTATCCCGTGACGTCGCTCATCTACGGCCACGTGGCGGAAAACGCTGCCCGCGCACAGCAGATCGGTCGGCAAGCGCTCGGCGGTTTCGAGCCTGACGGTTCCGTGCGCTACCATCCGCAGCCGGGCGGGCCGGATTACGCCAAAACCCATTCCACCAATGAGGCCAACGGCTTGACCTCATCTTCCGTGGCCAGCCTGCTGGAAGCCGCGGCCTTTTGCGGCGACCGGGAGCTGCTCGACGCCGCGTTGGCTCGTCTCCGCGCGATGAACAAGTTCCGCCGCGGCGTCCCCCGCGGCGCCCAAACATGGGAATGCCCCCTGCACACGCCGGACATCCTCGCTTCCGCGCACCTGGTCCGCGCCTACACCCTCGGCTACGAACTGACCGGCGACCGCGAGTTCTTCGAGCAAGCCCGTTACTGGGCCTGGACCGGCGTGCCCTTTGTTTACCTCGTCAACCCCACACCCCAGCCGATTGGCCCTTACAGCACCATTGCCGTCCTCGGCGCCACCAACTGGCGCGCGCCCATCTGGATGGGCCTTCCCGTCCAATGGTGCGGCCTGGTTTATGCCGACGCCTTGTATCGCCTCGTCCGCCACGACCCGAAAGGCCCGTGGAAACAACTGGCCGATGGCATCACCCTCTCCGGCATTCAACAGAGCTGGCTCCCCGAAGACCGCGACCAGCAAGGCCTGTTGCCCGACTCTTTTGTCCTCCGCCCGCAGACCCGCAACGGCCCGGCCATCAATCCCGCCACCGTGGAACCCTGCGCCACGCATCTGTTCAACCAGCCCGCCTACGACTTCTGGGCCTTCCGCAAGAACAGCTTGCGCGTCCATGCGCCGGGCGCAATCAAGCTCGCCAAAGAAAGCGCTGGCCGCGTCAGCTTCGACGTCGAAAGCTGGGTCAAAGCGCCCTATTATGTCCTTGTCAATGGCTTGGCCAAAAAGCCAGGGGTCGCCCTCAACGGCCAGCCCATGGACCTCTCCGGCGGCAACCAGTTCCTTGAGAAGGAAGGCTGGCTTATCTTGGAGCTGAAAGGCAAAGCGCGCGTGGAGATTATGCTGTAAGTTAAGCCAGGAATCATAATGCCATGAATGCTCAAAAGACACGCTTCCTGAGCGCCCTCGCCGCCGTCATCCTCTTCTCCAGCATCACCTCTGCCCGGCCGCAATCGGACAATCCCTGGACGGAGAAGCAATTGAAAGATCCGGCGATCTTGGCGGCCACCATCGCGGACCCAAAGGCCCCCCGCCCTGTGATCTTCAACATCGGCCCGGTCCAGCAAATCAAAGGCGCCATCGCTATCGGTCCAGCGACCAAGCCGGACAACCTCGAGAAACTGAAGCTGCAACTTGCCAAGCTCCCCAAGGATAAGGAGGTCATTATCTATTGCGGCTGCTGTCCCTATAGCCGTTGTCCAAATGTCCGCCCCGCCTTCGAACTCCTCCAGAAGCTGAAGTTCAAGAACGCAAAGCTGCTCAACCTCCCAAGCAACCTCAAGGATGACTGGATCGACAAAGGGTATCCGCTAGAGTAGCCTCAGCGACCCGTGGAACGGTGGCCGCCCCAGCCATCAGCCTGGTGGCGGGCGCCGTCAAAAGGCTTGGCAAACACAGCACAGCAGAAGCAGAGCGCCATCAGTCGAGGACCAATCGAGGAACAATCGAGGACCAGTCGAGGACCAATCGAGGGATACACACGGGCACATCCCAAGCTCCTCCCAATCACCCCCAGGCTGCCAGGCTGGTCACCTGCCTGCTCCTGACTTACCGCATTAGGGCTTCCTAAAGAGCCCGAACCGTACCCTGCAGAATCTCGGGCTAACGAGAGGCCAACCGTGCAATCCCTCAGCGACGCCGGACCGCCAAGCGTTGACTCTCGCGGGCAAACGCGGACACTACCACTGAAATGACGGCCACCAGCCTTCCAGCAGTTGAATTGCGCGGGCTGACGAAGCAGTTCGGCAGCGTGCTGGCCAACGCTGGCGTGTACCTGCGCGTCGAGGCCGGCACGATTCACGGCGTCATCGGGGAAAACGGCGCAGGCAAATCAACCGCCATGAAGCTCCTCTACGGCATGCTGCAGCCCGACGCCGGGGAGATCCTCATTGCCGGAAAGAAGTGCGTCTGGGCCTCGCCCTCCGATGCCATCGCCCGGGGCATCGGCATGGTCCATCAGCATTTCATGCTGGCCGGGCCGTACTCGGCGTTGGATAACATCCTGCTCGGAGCCGAGCCGCTCCGCTGGCGGGTGATTGATCGCCCTGAAGCCCGCGCCCGCTTGGAAACCCTGGCCCGCCAATACGGATTGCCGGTCGATTGGGACCGCCCCATCGAGCAGCTTCCCGTCGGCGTGCAACAGCGCGTCGAAATCCTCAAGCTGCTCTTTCGCGAGGCCAACATCCTCATTCTCGACGAGCCGACCGCCGTGCTGACCCCGCAGGAGACGAATGATCTCTTTGGCAACCTGAAGAAGCTTCGCGCCGAAGGGAAGACCGTGCTGCTGGTCACGCACAAGCTCAAAGACGTGATGTCCTTCACCGATCGCGTCACTGTCTTTCGCGCCGGCAAAGTGACCGGCGAAGTGGAGACTTCCCGCACCAATCCCCAGGAACTCGCAAACCTGATGGTCGGCCGAAGGGTGGTGCTGAATATTGCTGTCCCCCCCGCTCACCCACGCCCTGAACCCGCGATCGAAGTTACGGCGCTGAGCCTGGCTGGCCCAGCCGGCAGCCGTCGCCGGCTATCGGATGTCAGCTTCTCAGTCAGGTGCGGTGAAATACTGGGCGTCGCCGGCGTCGAAGGCAACGGCCAGTCCGAGCTGCTGCAAGCGCTCCTGCACCCGCGTGATCCCCATTGTAGAACTACCGGCACTGTCCAGTTCCTGGGTGCAGATGTCACTACCTGGGCCCCGTTGAGAATCCGTGGCCTGGGAGTCGCCGTCATCCCGCAAGATCGTTTGCAGGAGGGCCTGCTATTGGAGCGCCCCGTCAGCGAAAACTTCCTCCTGGGCCTGCAACGGAGTCCTGCCTTCAGCCGTGCCGGCTTCCTGGATCTTGGAGGCCTTGCCCAAACCGCCGCGCGGGCAATTGCAGATTACGATGTCCGGCCGCCGGACCTAACCCTGCCCGCTGGCAAGCTCTCCGGCGGCAACCAGCAAAAGCTCATTGTGGCGCGGGAATTCCAGCGCCAGCCAAGAGTATTGATCGCCGCCCAGCCCACGCGTGGCGTCGATGTCGGCGCAATTGAATTCATTCACACCCGTATCGTCCGCGCCCGCGACGAAGGCGCCGGCGTCCTGCTCGTCTCCTCTGAGCTGGACGAAATCCTCACCTTGTCCGACCGCATCCTGGTGATGTTCGAAGGCCGTATCGTGGTCGAATTCCGCCGCGGCGCAGTCACCGAACGTGAGCTGGGACTGAAGATGGGCGGGGCGTGAAGAACAATCTATGAGAACTCTCCCACTTATATTCCTCTGCCTGTTCGCCGTCCGCATGGTCCCCGCCGCCGAAGCCCCCGCGCCGACTCTGCAGTCTATCCAACAAGTGGACCTAATCCACTTCTCGCATACCGATTACGGGTTCACCGATCACCCGGCAGTGTGCCGCGACATGCAACGGCGTTACCTTGATATTGCGCTTGACGCCGCGTTGGCGTCCGCCACCGCACCGGAGGGAACGCGGTTCAAGTGGACCGCCGAAACCACCATCGCCGTCAACGATTGGTGGCAAGCCGCCAACGCCGAGCGCCGTGCTCAATTCCTCCAGGCCGTCCGCGCCGGACAGATCGAAGTCTCTGCACTACCGCTGAATAACACGCCGTTCCTCAACCAGGATCAATGGCACGCCATGACACATTGGCTGCCGGAGGACCTGTGGCAGGAACTTCAGCCCCAGAGCGCGGTGCAGAATGACGTGAACGGCTTTCCGCGCGCCGGCGCCAAGGAACTCCTTGATCGCGGTGTGCGCTTTCTCTTCTCAGGCATCAACAGCGACAGCGGCGGCCCGCCGCTCCCGCGCCTCACGGCGTTCTGGTGGAAGCAGCCCGATGGCCGGCGGCTCTTCGTCTGGCTGAGCTTAAGCTACGGCGACGGCTTCTTTCTGTTCGATCCCGTCGAATGGCGGCGCGGCCCAGTGCCGCTTGCCGCCGATGGACGCTATCGTCCGCCGCGCCCCGGCGACATCCTCAAGCCCGACGAGGTCTCCGTGCGCGCCGCCCACCGGCATTGCGTGGAGCGGTTGAAGCAGTTCGAGCAGCAGGGCTATCGCCATTCCATCGTGCCCGTGTCCATGACCAGCATGTGGCGCTATGACAATGACCCGCCGTTCCCACCTCTCGCGGATTTTGCCGCCGCGTGGAACCGGCTCGGGTTGCGGCCGCGGCTCAACCTCGTCACGGTGACGGAAGCAATGAAGGACTTGGAGAAGGTGGCCGGCCCGACTGCGCCCGAATACGCCGGCGAATGGACTGACTGGTGGGCCAACGGGACTGCCTGCGCGCCACGCGAAGTCGCCGCCAGCCGCGCCGCCAAACGCTCTCTCGCCGCCGCGCAATCCCCGCTCTGGGGACCGCTGCCTCCGTCCGCGCAGCGCACTATCACCGACCTGACCAAGGACTTGTCCTTGTTTGATGAGCACACATGGGGTTCGAGCATGAGCGTGGCGCTCCCCTATAGCCTCGACGCCCAAGGGCAATGGAACGAGAAGAGCCGGCTCGCCTGGCGTCCGATGGCGTTGGCGGAATGGCTCCTGTCCCAACGCGCCCGCACCCGGCTCATCGGCGAGGGCGAAGGCTTCTGTGTCGCCAATCCCACCCGGGCCCCCTTCAGCGGCTGGGTCACCATGATCAGCACCTGCCTGCGCGATGACTACCGTTCGGTAACCGACCCAGCTACCGGCGCGCGCGCCCGCCTGGAGTTCTACCCCGGTGTCCAGCCGTGGGGCCGCCCGCAAAGTCCGAAAGAGTTCAGCCGCGAGGACATATCCGCCGTGTTCCCGGACCAATCGCCGAATCGCCATGCCCGCTTCTGGGTGGAACGTCTCGACCCTGCCGCCATCAAGCGCTTTCAGCTCAGCAAGGAAGAGGCCCAAGACTCGCCGCCCTCGGCGGACGAGCCAACCGTCAGCGTGGATGAAAACGGCTGGCCAGTCTCGGCGGTGTGGCCGGGTATGAAAAAACCGCTGTTTACCACAGGCATCGGCGATTTCCTGTCGGTGAAAGTTAACGCCTTCGCGCCGCGCTGGGTGCTCTCGGACATCTGGAACACTGGCGACGCGACGAAGCGCGATACACTGCGCCAGGAGAAGTTGGAAGAAGTGGCCGCCAAGTCCGGAGGACCCGCGACTGTAGAGGAGACAGTCCATACGATTCGCTATACGCAGCCACTCGAACATCCGCGTCTTGGATGGGCCACCCGCCAGATTGAGATTTGGAAGCGTGAGCCACGTGCGCGTCTCACGTTCCGACTCAACCGCCTGTCCTCCTTTGCCCCGGAGATATTCTATATCACCACCCCCCTGCCCTGCGACGGCGCACTGCCGAAGTTGAGCAGCGGCGGTCAGCCGTTCACGCCTTTTAGTGATCAACTGCCCGGCTCATGCCGCGACTATTTCGCCATTGATGGATGGGCCGATTACTCGATCCCTGACGGCCGCTGGCTCTGGGTCAGTCGCGACGCCCCCTTGCTCACCTTCGACAGCCCGCAACCCCTTGCGCGCCTTGATCGCCCTCCCGCGCGCACCGGGCGCCTCCTCGCCATGATCTACAACAACTTCTGGTACACGAACTTCCTCGGCGACGAACCAGGCGTGATGGAGTTCCAGTTTGACCTGCTCTGGCGCGGAGACGCCTCAGGCGACCCTGCGGCTCTTGTCGAAGCGCTGACGAGCATGCCCGTGGTGGTGATCAACCCCGCTTTGCCGGAGCAGCCCTCGTTCCTCAAGCATCTCTACGAGCCCTGAGCGTGCCAAGTCCGCCTCTTTTGCCGCCTGACAGGGTTGGGTAAGTCCATTCACTTGAGCAAAGCAGTATGGATATGGTATGATGCATACCAGCGGAGCAATGCGTTCTATGAATAGGCTTAAATCACTATGGAATAAGCTGGGCGCCGCCGCCGCGGGCGGAGGGGAGTATTCGGGTGAGTCCACGCCCAACTTCACTCCCCGCGCCCAGCAAGTGCTGGCACTCGCGCGCAAGGAAGCCGACCGCTTCCACCACAACTTCGTGGGCACCGAGCACCTCCTGCTCGGGCTCATTATGTTGGGTCAGGGCGTGGCGGTGAACGTCCTCCAAAAACTCGGCCTCGACCTGGAAACCGTCCGCCGTGAGGTGGAGAAACAGGTTGGCACCGGGCCGGACCAGAAGATAATAGGCAATATTCCCTATACGCCGCGCGTGAAGAAAGTCCTGGCCCTTGCAACCAAGGAAGCCAAAGCGCTCAATCACACTTACGTCGGCACCGAGCATATCTTGCTTGGCCTGCTTCGTGAAGGTGACGGGGTCGCCAGCCGTGTGCTGCAGCACTTTGAGGTCAATATCGAGCAGACGCGGCAAGAGATTCTGAAAGAGCTCGATCCCAATTTCCAAACCGCAGATGCGCACGCTGGATTTGCAGCCTCGAACGCTGACTCCAAGCCACAGCCACCTGGAATGCTTGGGAACGTAACCCCACCAAAGCCACAGCGCGACTTGGTTGACACCAGCAAGCGATACGACGTGTATTGCACCGAACAAACCCAGGAAGTCGTCATTTATCGTAACGCGCTTTTCAAAGGGGCGAAGAGCCTCTTCCCTAAACAACAGGATGACAGTCTTTCTGAGTTCGTGGAGCTCGAACAAGCCGACGGCCAAACCATCTTCATTGCCAGGTACTCAGTCATCAAATTCTGCGAGCCAGGCGTCCCGCCAAACTCCGAGACCATTCCCAGCAAGAAAGCTTAGGTTCTTTCCGTTCTTGGTCACGAGGTCAACCGCGTAGCCCATTGCCTGAAGTCACACAAATCCGCGGTCGATGCTACGACGCTGCCTTGTGCTGTAGCCTGAGTCGCCGCGCCATCCAATCGCAAATATCCGCCAGGTCGGCTACTGGCGCCTGTGTGTACGGCAGCGTGTGAAGATACGGCGCAGGGCCGAACTCCGGCGTCACGGTCGCCACCGCCATCCCGCGCTGCTGCTGGGAAACTCGAATGAGCTCCCACCACTTCTCATGCGCCGCAAGGTGGCGGGACCATTCGGGCGCGCGGGGATCGGGCACTTGCGGCCCTTCCTCATAACCGACGCGGGCATGCAGATGATGACAATGCTGCGCGGCCGTCTGGATGATCTCGCCGCAGTCCTCCAGCAACCGTTCCGTGACACACACCCAATGGCTCAAATCACAGGTCAGCTTCAGGTCGGGAAAGCGCTCGAGGATGGCCCGGGTGGTCCAGGGATTACCAAAGCAGCGCATGCGGTGCGTTTCGTGGGCAATCGCCAATCCGACCCGGCGCTCCAGGTCGAGCACGGCGCCATAGAAATCCTCCGCCTCCGTCAGGCTCCAGGCGTCCGAGCCGCTGTGCGCGTTGAAGAACAACGGTTGTGAATCCAGAGACTCCTCAATCTGTTCCTGCAAGGAATCAAGATGCTGCCGCACCGTGCCTCTCGGCACAAACTCGCGGCTGAACACCTGCGCAATCCACTGCCAGCCGCTGTCCCTGAGAAAGCGCAGAAAGGCCGAACGATCCGGCACGAAACGCAAGGATACCTCCACCGCCTCATAGCCAACCTCCCGCCAGCGCGGAAAGTAACGGTCGAAGCCGCCTGTCAAATCCACGCCCCACATGTGGCGCACGAGCTTGAGGTTCATTGCAGGAAAGGCTCGGCTCAGAACTCGTCGAACGCAATCTGGGCCGCGGGCACTTTCAGACCCTCGAGCACCTTTATCGTAGCCTGCACCATGACCGGCGGGCCGCACAAGTAGTACTCAACTGCGGCGGGGTCGGCGTGATCGTTCAGATATTCCCTCGCCAGAACTTCGTGGATGTAGCCCGTGGGGCCAGCCCAATCGTCCTCCGGCTGGGGCTCGGACAGCGCGAGGTGAAAGCTGAAGTTGGGGTGTTGCCGCACCAGGCGCTCGAAGTACTCCTGGTAAAAGACCTCCTGCCGCGAGCGGGCCCCATACCAGAAGCTGACGCGGCGGCTGGTCTTCATTGTCTCAAATAGGTGCGACAGGTGCGAGCGCAGCGGAGCCATGCCCGAACCGCCCCCCACATAAACCATTTCCGGGCTGCCGGGTTTGATGTGGAAAGCGCCGAAGGGTCCGATAGCTGTAACCTTGTCGCCTGGTTTGAGCCGGTGGACATACGCCGAGCCGATACCAGCCAGGCAATCCTGCCCGCGTGGCGGCGTCGCGATGCGAACGTTGAAACGAAGCTGCTTGTCCGTGGCGGGATTGGTAGCGAGCGAGTAGTTGCGGCGGATGGGCAAGGCGTTCTCCGAACGATAGTCGAACACGTGCTGATCGTTCCAGACTTTGGCAAAGCGCTGCTGCACCGCGATTTCATGGAACCCGATCTCGCCATAAGCCGGAATATCGAGTTGCAAGTAATCCCCGGGTTGGTAGGGCGGCAGTGCCGAGCCGGGCTCAGGTTCCATTACCAACTCTTTGATGAAGGTGGCGACATTCTCATTGCTCACGACCCGAAGCTTGTAAGTAGTGGAAACTTGCGCGAGGCCGCAGCCACCCGCGGAATTGAGGTCCAGGAAGATCTTTCCGTCGTGCTCGCGGGCTTTGTAAGTCTTCAGCGCCACGCACACCGGCTGTCGTTTCGGCGACCCATCGGTGAAGTCGAAGCGCCCATTGTGTTTGGGGCACTCGATGAGCTTCCCTTTTACAAAGCCGTCGGCGAGGTGGGTGTTAGCGTGAGTGCAAATACCGTCGGTGGCATAAAGCTCGCCCTCGGCGGTGCGGTAGATGGCATAGGTCTTCTCGTCGTGATCGAACCGGATGACGTCTTCCGTCTTCAGGAATTGGCTCACGCACACCTCCGCCCAGCCGTTCACTGGCCGCCCCTTCGCGGTGAAGATGTGCGCGGTGGCCGGGGCATCAGCACGGACGGTTGGAGTGGGGAGTTTGCGTTTGACGAAATAGCCCGGGTCTTTCACCTGCCGCAGCACGGCCGGAAGCAGCTCGCGCCACGCCTCCAAGGTGCTCGCGTAAGGAGTTGGCATGTCCGCCTTCACCAGCTCATGCAGCCTCGGGAGGTTGTGATACGGCACCAGCGGAAACATGTGGTGCTCCACGTGGTAATTCATGTTCCAGTAGAGGTAGCGGTTGATGGGGTTCATATTGACCGTGCGGCAGTTCAGCCGGTGGTCGAGCACATTTTCCGCCAGGCCCGCGTGCTGGGTGTTGCCATAAATCTGCGTGAGCCATGAGCCGTAGAGCGTCGGCAGCCCGATAAACATGAGCGGCAGAATGCTCCGATAGTGAACGGCGAGGCCAATAACGCCTGCATAGATCGCCAGGCAAATCCGCGCCCGCAGGTACACCTTCGCATACTCGGATTCCGGAATGTAGGTCTTCTCCTCCGGCGTGAGCCGGCCCGTGCAATGGACCATGACGTGCCAGAAGTAGCGAGGAATGACCTTCAGGCCAAAGAAATTGAGAATGAGGGCCAGGATGCTCGGCGGACGTGGGACGGCGATCTCTGGGTCGCGCCCGACGATGATGGTATCGCTGTGGTGACGGGCGTGGCTCCAGCGCCAGGGCGTCGATTCCCGCATAACCATGAAGGAAGCGATCTCATAGAGCACATTATTCATCCAATCGCTCTTGAAGGCCGTGCCGTGGCCGGACTCATGCCAGCGGGAGTCCGAAGTGGATCCATAAAGAGCGCCGTACACCAAAAACGGGACCACCGCCCACCAGCTTCCGGCCTGCCAGAGTTGGTAGCCAGCCCAGCCCGAACCGATGATCAGGGCAAACCAAAGGATGGTGTCGCGAATAGCGGTCCGGTCCTGCCGTCGCAGGAGTTCGCGCATTTTCTCCTTCGGCACGGGCGAGGCATACCAAGTGGCCTCGGCCAGCCCCTTCTCGACGGCGAGCGGTGTATCTCTGCCGACGAGGCTGTAGTCACTGAGGCGGATTGCGACGGCGGCAGGCATAGTATTGGATCAACATGGCTTAATGTCGGTTACCATCGTCCGAAAACCCGCTCCGAGCAAGTGCCCTCGATGTTGAGACTCTTCTTCTGACGGCGCACGAAAGCGGGCAAGACGCACCGGTAAACCGCTGCGTTCAGGGATGGCAGTGCGGAGGGGTCTTGAACTCCTTGCCCCTTGCTCAGTTTGTGGTGTTGGAACAAGCGGGCCGCCCGAGGATACCGTGCCAAAACCCAGCCTGTCGAATCATTTGGGTAACCGGGCAGTTCCTATCGCTTCCAGACGTGTATGCTGCCGCCCATTGTTTCCAGCTTCAGTGAGGGCCCTCCGCCATTAATCTTCCCGCGCAATGTGCTTCCTTCAATCGCGCCTGCGCTCTGCACCGGCAAATCGGATTTGACCCCTCCGGCCACAGTGTGCGCGTCCAACGTGACCGCCGCAGCAGCCGGGAGCCGTACGGTGACGTTACCGCCCACGGTGCGCAACAGGGAATCCGAGGTGGGTGCAGCGGCAAAGTCCGCGGTGACAGACCCGCCTTGAGTAGTCCCCTGGACGGAAGGACCAGCGAAGGCGTCAACGGTAATACCCCCGCCTTGAGTCTTAACCAGCAATTGCCCCTTACACCCGGTGGCGCGAATGCCGCCACCCTGGGTCTGGCCGTCCACATCTCCTTCCACGTCGTCAAAATCCAGGCGGCCCCCTTCCGTACGCACATTGACCCCGCCCTGGACGGCGACCACCTTGATACCGCCGCCCGCGGTCTTCAAGCGCACCTCGAACTTGCGCGGTACGCTAATCTCGTAGTTCACATCGAGTTCAGGGCGCACCCATCCCCACCACGAACTACGCTCCAAGCTGGGAGGATTTTGCGCGCTGACGGAGACTTGGTTTCCCACCTGGCTCAACACCAGCTCTTCCTCCGCCAGTATTCGGTCCGCTTCCGACCCGTTGGCGCGCCGGACGTTACGGCTCACGCGCACGTCCACCGTGTCCTGGTCGGCGCCAATAATGCGAATGCCTCCGCGATCCACGTCCATTACCAGCTTGCCGTCGCTGCCCACGGTGAACGACTTGGAAAAGCTGGCTTCGCTACCGCCCTTCACCGTGCGATGGATGGGCGGCGGGCTCGCCGCAG
>Ga0181518_10003667_pt1 | contig 14055 bp, 11 predicted proteins | sample PEATcosm2014_Bin_28_FD_119751 | JGI IMG/M metagenome (GOLD analysis project Ga0181518, IMG submission 119751) | Peatland microbial communities from MTU Mesocosm Facility, Houghton, MI, USA - PEATcosm2014_Bin01_60_metaG | ecosystem: Environmental > Terrestrial > Soil > Wetlands > Peat | place... | reverse complement strand
CGTGTCCCGTGTTGGTCCGCCTCCGGAGCGCCTCCGCCATGCCCCACAGACTCCCCACGTCCCCACGTCCCCAAAATTCTTCGACATCACATCGTGAAAATTCTTCGACATCACATCGTGGAGAAGACGATGTCTTATTCAAACCCCGCAGAGCTGCGGGAACGGCTGAGACCGCTTCGTCAGTCCAGTGCTATCGGGTCATGCTCATCGGACCCACGACGGGACGAGCGGTGCCAGGCGGGCGGGGTCGATTAGGGCGTCGATAGATCGCACTAGGCCGTCGGCCACGGTGAAGGACATCAGCGAGATAGGTCGCCCCTCGACGGTGATGATGACGCTGGCGGCGTTGCCGACACGTGCTGGGAGGAGTTGGGAGTCGGGCCGGGCGAACATCAGGGCGCGCTTGGCGGCGTCTGCGCCGCGGACGAGGTCGACGGTGGCCGGACCGTCGACTCGTAGGTCGATTTGGGGGTCGAGCAGCGCTACCAGCGCGTCGAAGTTGCCGGCCCGGGCGGCAGCGAAGAAGGCGTCCACGACCCTACGACTGGCGCGGACATCCAGCTCAGTTACGTCGACCGAGCCGGCAACACGCACTCGGGCACGAGCGCAGTGGGCGAGACCGTCGCCGTCGACGGGCCGGTCACCATGACCCAGCCCTCAGGGCAACCGTCCAGGCCACCGACCGTTGGCTCCATCGGTATGGCCTATGCCGACTTCAGCTCGGTCGCCAGGTGCTCCAGCCGGGAGGCGTCGCCGCCGCGGTTCAGGGCCGACGCCCGCTCGATGTCACGCCCGATGACGTCGGACGCCGACGCGGCCGAGAACGCCTGCACCTCCAAGCGACGGCTGAGGAGGTAGTGCCAGGTGTTCGCGCCGACGGCCTGCGAAGTCGGGGTCAGCCGCTCCCGACCGTTCTTCATGGTGATCGTCCGCGATTCGAGGAGCCAGTCATGGGGGTGGTCCCCGGCCTTGAAGATTCCGGTGCAGAAGTCGCACTCGCAGTACCGGTCCCGGTACTCGTCGGCGGTGAGTGACCCGCCGAGCCTGGACGCCTCGGGGAACCGGACGCAATGGCGGACTCCGGGGACGTACGTCTGGCAGGACCGCATCATGAATGCCTGCTCCTCGGACGGCTCGCCATGGTCCACCCAGCCGAGGTGATGGGTGGCAGCGGCGAGCCCGACCTCGTGCAGTGCGAAGATGGAGTAGTTCGCGTACTGGTGACCCACTGGCACGCCCCGGTCGACAAGAGCGGTCACCAGGCGGAGTAGGGAGACGAAGAGTTCGTGGTCGGCGAGGAGCCGTTCCTCGGTCACCTTGGGCGTCCAGATGAAGTAGGAGCTAACGCCGTCGGTGGGGATCGAGGTAACGACGGTGCGCAACTCGCGTCCGTCGATGAGCCGATCAAACGGAATAATGACCTGCGCCGCGACGGGCTCGCCCGCTGCTGTGGCAGCGGTCTCGACCATGAGGCGGTTGATCCGGTCCTCTGTGCGGGAGAACGCCACGAGCGCCGGAGCCATGAGACGCGCCGGATGCAGCTCGCGCAGGTCGGCGAGAAGTTCGAGCTGCGTCGGGACGTCGGTGAGGCGTCCCTGCTGGTACGCGATGACGTTGGCGGCCAGGGCTCGCCACTGTTCATCGGTCGACACAGTCTCCAGCAGTGGGGTCGAACCGAGGATGAGATCGGTACCCTTGCTGTACTCCAGCCCGAGCCTCTGGTAGTTGCGCTTGGTGTCACCCTTGGCGTTGCGGGACCACGCCGGTACCTGGAACCGCCAGAGCACCGGGTCCACGGAGTACGGGAGGTCGGTCCGCCAGAGGCAGGCGGCGGTCGACTGGACGCTGTTCTCCAACTGGTTGGCATTGACGACGACCTCATCCATCAGCCCGCTGCGGACATACGTGAGGTCATCGGAACTTCGCACGCGAACGATGTGGTGCAACGGGGTCCGGGCCATGGTCAGTGCGAGCGACGACCCCTGCGGCCTCGGCGCTCAACCTCCTCTCGGATGACAGATTTCTCGGCGTACTTCGGATAGGTCTCGTAGACACGAGCAACCAGGTCGGTGACGTTGGGCGTGTCCCACTCCTTCTTGATCGCTTCCACGAACGTAAAGAGCTGCTCGTACGCAGGGCTGGACTGCCGCAGGCGTTCGGCGGCTTCATGCCCCCTCGTGCTGAGCGCGAACTCCACAATCTTGGAACCGCCCTCGTCGGGGGTGGCACGCTCCGTGACCGTTGCCATCATCTCCTGGAACGACGGCGGACCCGACGCTTCGGGCTCAGCGCTCTTGATGAAGCCAGCCACTTCGAGCGCCCGCTCTGCGTCGTTGACCTCTTCGTTGAAGGGTCCGAAGTTGTACGCATAGAAGGCGCTCTGCGACGCGAGCTTCTGCTCGACGACGAAGAGGAGCTTCTGGAGACGGGTCATTCCTCGGACGGCGCTGTCGCCCTGTTGGTTGGCGGCGTGGAGGAGGAGCACCATCAGCTCTTTAATAGGGGGCTGTGACGCTGGAGTCGAATCGATGCCGAGCGCCAGCTCAGCCTGCGTGGTCTCCCACTCGATCCACTCGCGGGCGATGCGGTGGTACGGCTGACCCAGCTCGTGCCCGCGCTTCTTGAGGTCGTCGAGGACCGCCTGGTCCAGCTTGATGTTGAGCTGTTCCGTCTGCGCAGCGGCCTCAGAAGCGACGAGGTCGGGAGCACCCGGCTGCCGCAGAGCGTCAACGAGCCAGGATCGGGCAAGGACGTGGTACGGCAGCGCGCGAACGTGCGCCACGCGCTTGATCCGAGCGAGCAGGGTCGCCGGAAGGCGCAGCGTGATCTGCGCCGTCTTGTTCCGAGGCACCAACTCCGGGGCCTCGGGAAGCGTCTCCCATGCGTCGGACCAGTCCCGGTCCAGCAGAGTGTCCCAGCGGTCTTTGGTCATCGTGCGTTCTGGCGGTACACCGCCCGCTCCTTCTCGGTCATCTCCCGGGCGCTGTACACCCGGACCACGCCGTCCGCTTTCTGCTCGTACACCAGGAGCAGCATCCGGTCGCCGTCGGTCTTGCCCAGCATCACGAGGTCGTCCCCATGACGACGCTTGGTATGGGGGTTGGCGAAGCACTGCTCCGCCTCGTACGCGGAGACGCCGTGCCGTTCGATGAGCTTCTCCTCGTTGTGCTCATCCCACTCGAAATCGGGCAGGCCGTCCCCACCACCTCCTGACGATCCGACCACTGGTGCTGGCTCACCACACGGAGGGGCTTGCGCCCGTTGGTCGGCTGCGTTGGCATCTCACAGACATGATGCTACCGTATAGCTCAGAGATATACAACGATGCACGAGTCAGGGAAGGGCGGGGCCGTGAGCCTGGAAGAAGAGATCATCACCTGGACGACAGGCCGACCGACCTGGCAGCAGCAAGCGGTGTTCCGGATCGCCACCGGCGGTCCGGACCAGGCCCCGGCCGCCATCGCCACCGAGCTGGCCGCGGGAAACGAGCCCCCGGCGCAGCCGCTCACGCCCGCCGATCTTCCCGGTGGCGGGGCGTCGGGGGTCTGCGTGCAGTTGCGGTCGGTGACGCCCCTGGCCCACGTCAATGCGCTCCTCGACGGGCAGTGCCTCACGCTGTCGCCCACGGGGATCACCGTGGTGTACGGGGACAACGCCAGCGGGAAGTCGGGGTACGCCCGGATGCTCAAGCAGGTCGTGCACGCCCGCGTCCGTGGGGAGGTGCTGACCGACGTCTTCGAGGATCGCAGGGGTGACCAGCCGTCGGCGCTGATCGGGTACGACGTTGACGGCGCGGAAGACAAGGACACGTGGCCCGAGGAGAGTAACCCGGTCCTTCGCCAGATCGGCTTCTACGACGACGCCTGCGGCGAGGCATACATAACGCACGACACGGCAGTCTCGTATCGTCCGTCGACGCTGGTCCTCTTCGACCGGCTGATCGAACTCTGCGACGCCGTGAAGGCGGAGCTGGACATCCTCCTGAGCGACAACACGCAAGCCAAGGTCGTGCTCCCGGCGGCGCCGGAAGGGACGGCCATCGCCACCTTCCTGGCCGGGCTCACGGGCACGACGAAGCCGCAGGCGATCGACAATGCCCTCACGGTGCCCGCCGATGTCGATGAGAAGATCGCTGCGCTCGCTGATGAGGAGGCCCGGCTGCGGGCGACCGATCCGTCCAAGGAGCGGACCCGCCTTACCGACCTCGCCACCAAGCTGGCCACCATCCGGGCGCACCTCGCGTCCCTCGACGCCAAGCTCAGCGATGAAGTCAACGAGAAGCTCGCGGAGGCGGAGCAGAAGGCTGCGGATCACCGGGCCGCAGCCAACCTGGCGTCGTCGACCTCGTTCGATGGTGAACCGCTGACCGGCGTCGGGTCCGAGACGTGGCGGGCCATGTGGGACGCCGCCCGCCGCTACTCGGAGGCGGAGGCATACGAAGGTCGCGATTTCCCGGCGACCGAAGCGGATGACCGATGCGTACTCTGTCAGCAAGCGCTGTCGGGGGAGGCCGGAGACCGGCTTCACCGGTTCCATCAGTTCATGGCGGACGACACGGAGAAGCTCGCGACCGAGTCGCAGCGTGCCTTCGAGACCTTGGTCGCCGCAGTACGCACGGTCCAGCCGGAGCCGACGACGGTTGCCGTGGCCCTTGCCACGGTCGAGACGAGCGACGGGGACCTCGCGGAGAAGTGCCGGGACGCCATTGGAGCATTCAAGTTGCGCCAGGATGCTCTCCTCCGGCTCTATGCCGGGGAGGAGGTAGAGGTTCCTGTTGTGCCGGACTCACCGGTCGCCGCTCTCCAGACGGCGAGTGAATCTGCTACCGCGGCAGCGGCAACGATCAATGACGCCGAGTTTCGCCAGACCGTCGGAGAGCTGGCTGCGAGGCGTGCGGAGATGGAGGGACGAAGGACTGCCGGCGCGGCGCGGGACGACATCACCAGAGAGGTGGCACGTCTGGCCGAACGCCGGAAGATCGAGGCGGCCAAGAAGCAGACCGACACGAGCGGGATCACCCGGAAGTCGACGGAGTTGGCGCGTGACCACGTGACCGCCGTCATCCTCGACCGCTTCACCCGCGAGTCGCATGACCTCAAGCTGGAGCGTGTCACCCTCGATCACCCGGGCGGCAAGAAGGGCCAGTTGATGCAGCGGCCAACGCTGCTGGCGGCGAAGCAGGACGCCCAGATAGATGCGGTGCTGAGCGAGGGAGAGCAGACCGCGCTCGGTCTCGCGGGATTCCTGACCGAGGCGTACTTCGATGAGACCAAGTCCGGGATCGTCTTGGACGACCCCGTTACGTCGCTCGACCACATCCGGCGGTCGCACGTGGCATCCCGGCTCTGCGACTTCGCCCGGGACCGCCAGGTGACGGTCTTCACGCACGACCTCACGTTTGTCGGGGACATCCGGAAGGCCGCCGAGGAGGCGGGTGTGCTGTTCACGGAGCGTGCGGTGGAGCGGCACGGTGACGGGTCGATCGGCATGTGCCGTGACCAGCATCCGTGGAAGGCGAAGGATGCTAAGGCGCGTCTCGCCCAGCTTGGGGTCGCCCTCAACCGGATCAAGAAGGAGAAGACGGGATGGGACACGGCCACCTACGAGCGTGAGGTCGCCGATTGGGCGGGGAGCCTCTCGGAGACGTGGGAGCTGATCGTCGACATGGACATCGTGAATCAGGTGGTGGACAAGGGAACTTCCGAGGTCCGCCCGAAGATGTTCCGGGTGCTCGCGCAGATCACCGACGACGACGACAAGGAGTTTCAGGCGAGCTACGGCCGCTGCTCGAAGTGGCTGCGACGTCACCGCAAGAGCACGGAGGTCAACTACGTCGCCCCGGATGTCGACGAGATGGAGGCCGAGCTGACGTTGGTCCAGACGTGGCACGACCGTGTCCGGAAGTACGCCAACACCTGAATCTCTGCCGGGTGCCTCCGCCTATCGGCCGTTCTGCTTGGCGATCACGGTAACAGTAGCGTCATAGAGCCAGCTCGCTCGCCAGATCCAGGTAGCCCTCTCCGGCCAGTCGGGCATGATCGCCGACTCGGCCCCATCGACCCTCGAAGCACAGATCGTGCAGGCGGGCTTTCCTCAATGGGACCGACGCCAGGGCCGAAGCCCTTCCCCAATGGTCGGCTACCTCAGTGGGAACTGCCGCCAACTCGGGCGGGTACCGGGACCCACCCTCGTAGCCGAGCAACCTCGTGAAGTACGCCTCACCTGGCTTCGAATCGCGGGCTTGGCCGTGCTAAAAGGCCATCACCAGGGCACCCATCGGGCCCTGCCGCTCATCGTCGGTCAGGTCAATCCGGGCGACCAGACCGTAGGTGTCCTTGACCCCGGTCGCGGCGGCATCCAAGCGTTCGGCCAGCTGCTGCAGTTCGTCATCAGATGGTGGGACCGGGCCCGTAGGCACCTCGGGGGTGGATTCAGGCGGCGCTGCGTCCAAGCGCGACCACTGCGGCGGTAAAGAGGCTGGCACCAACGATGGACAGAGCCACCTTCCCAGCCACCTCCTGGCCAGCCTGCTGCTGGAGGCGGGCGGCCAGCTTCAGGCCGTCAACCGCAAGGTCATACTCGGGCTTGTAGATGGGAGGGATGACCATGCCTACGGCGGTCCCGATGACCTCCCCATCAGTGGTGCCGAGCCAGGTCCCAAGTTGAAGTGAACGGAACTCAGCATCAGCCACCAGGTCCTGGGCAAACTGTTCGACACCTGGCAGTTGTTGCTGCCAGGCCGTCCGGCCCCACGGATGCCCGGAGATGTTCGGGATGAAAGTGATGCGCCGGCGGAGGAAGTCGGCGATCTGGTTGCACTTGGCCAGTTGCGCTTGGTTCATTTCAAATGGTTCCCTTTCGGAATAGCTCTTCCAAGGCGACACCCAAAATGGCGCCCAAGGCAATGGCGAGCAGGACCTTTGGTTCACTCGAGCCCTTCTCGATGTTGACGACAGTCTGACGGCTGACCCCTAGCTCACGAGCAAGAGCTTCCTGGGAAAGGCCAGCTTTCTGTCGGTACTCCCGGACGTTCGACTGGAACGGAGGCACTCCGCGAGTCTGCCCTCAGGTAGCCTGGGATGTCAAGTACGCTTTACAAAGCCGGCTTGACAGTCATTCAACCGGTTCTGAGGGTCGATTGCTGCTGCGACCTGTGATCTCGACCCTGATGGCGTGGTCCCACCGGCCCTCGGAGACATCAGCCGAATTGGCCTGACCCGACACGAGGTCGCTACTCCAGAGCCCGGCTCGCGACCCATCGAGTAGGTCCGGGATCACCAGAATCGTCACACCCCGGAGGTACGGTCAAGCTATGAGCAGTCGTGCCCCGCTTGCGTCGCCCCCTTCACTCACTGACCGGCACCGAGCCGACCCGGTGAAGTCGGGCGGGGTCCACTACACCCCGCCCCTCCTGGCTGCGTTCGTAGCCGAGCAGGCGGCAGCGGCGCTCGGTAGCTGCCCCCGCATTCGCGTCTTGGACCCTGCGTGCGGCGACGGGGCACTGCTTGCCGCCGCGGCGGCCGCACTCTCGGCCACGTCGGAAGTTGACATGTACGGCTTCGACCTCGACGCGATGGCTTTGCAGGCGGCTCAAGCGCGGCTGGCCGATCTCCCAACCAATTGTAAAGCGTCCCTGGAGAAAGTTGACTTCATCGAGGCGGTGCTCGACGAGAAGGAATCGCGAGATTCGCTCTTCGGAAACCCTGACGCAATCCAGGTGGCGGGCCAGTTCGACTTGGTAATCGCGAATCCTCCCTACGTGCGAACTCAGGTGTTAGGGGCCGAGATGTCTCGACGCCTGGCTGCAGATTTCGACCTAACGGGTCGCGTAGACCTCTATCAGGCCTTCACGGTCGCGATGGCAGTGGCCTTGCGTCCGGGTGGTGTACTCGCCCTCCTGTGTTCTAACCGGTTCCTGACCACGAAGACGGGGATCACCCTTCGTTCGATGCTGGCCAAGAAATTTGAGATCGTCGGTATTTACGACCTTGGAGACACCAAGACGTTCGAGGCAGCAGTTCTTCCTGCCGTCGTGATCGCGCGCCGAAGTGATGATGGCAGTTCCCAATTCCCGATGATCGCGGCCTACGAAGACCGATCCGAGAGTGCTCCAGAGAAGGAGGCTACCTCGGTCTTCGAGGCGCTGGCCGCCTGGAACGATGGCGTCGTGGCCGTCGGCGGCAGCACCTACCAATTGCGGTCTGGGGACGTTGACGCGACCGATCCTAGAGCACCCTGGGTTCCGAGGAACAGCTGCGACGACTGGGTCGCGAGCGTAGAAGCGGCGGCGGCGATGCGATTTGGCGACGTCGGAAAGTTCAGAGTGGGTGTCAAGACGACCGCAGACAATGTGTTCATCCGTGGCGACTGGAGCCAGCAAAAGGTCATTCCGGAGTCGGAGCTGCTACTTCCTCTATTCACGCATCATGTTGCGCAGCGTTGGTCAGGTGGCACTCCTCAGAAGCAGATTCTGTACCCCTACGACCGGTCTGAGTTGCGACGATCGCCTGTTGACCTCGCGGAGTGGCCGGCCACTGCTGCATATCTTGAAGAACACCGCGGACAACTTGAGGGGCGGAAATACGTGATCGAAGGCGGGCGGCGCTGGTGGGAGATATGGGTGCCTCAGCAGCCGGCAAAGTGGGCGGCGCCGAAAATCATCTGTCCCGACATCAGCGAGGAGCCCAAGTTTTTCTACGACACGTCCGGAGCGGTTGTGAACGGCGACTGCTATTGGCTCGTCGTCGACGACGAGAAGCTGGCATTCTTGATGATGGCAGTGGCAAATTCGAGCCTCGGACGTGCTTACTATGACGCAGTGTGCGGCAACAAGCTCTATGCCGGCCGGCGCCGATACATCACCCAATACGTCGAACGGTTTCCCATTCCGGACCCGAGCCAGAAGGCCGCCAAGGAAATCGTCGAGACCGTCAGGACGCTTATGACCGACCCGGTCGCGCGACAGAGCCACGATTCAGAGGAGCGCCTCGACCACTTGGTGCGCAGCTCATTTGGGCTCGAATAGGTCGGGAGGAAGCGGTATTTGGAGCTTGCGGTTCTGCACTAGCCCCTCGAACCGCTGGAACTCATCGAAGAAATCCGCACCGGTTGCCACGACGATTGCGTCGACCCGGATGGTGGAACCACCAGTTCGAGATCCATAAGCCACGGCATACCTCGCGTCGCAGTGCCGGAGTCCATGCCCCACTTCCTGTGCCGGTTCCGTGCTGTCGGGCGAGACGAGTCCGAGATCGACCGTGGGGCTCGTCTGCAGTTTGATTTCGACGACCTGACTCAAGATGTCCGGAAACTGGCCGGCGTCAGCGTACGACCCGAGCCCAAGTGCACGGCAGGCAAGCCGCTGAAATGCGATGCCACGGCTACGTTCTTGTACGAACCCGGGGTCATCAATGACTACGCCTACGAGCTGTGACAAGCGGCGCGCCACGGCCGCTATCGGCAACACGATGCCGGGACGAGGGCGTACGGAGGGTGACAGCTGAGAGAGGACGCCTGGTGACACGTCCGGATGAGGATGAAGCGCGGCCACAAACTCGGCGGTGTCAGATGGCGACACTAACTTGGAGCCCGTTGATCCCGCGCGACGCTTTGCCTGGAACTTACTCGTCAGCGTCCCGGTCCTGTCCAACAGAGCAACGGCTTCTCCGCTCAGAACGCGCACGGCCGTCACGATCCCAGCTGGGTCAACTCGGACGAACGCGTAGCGGCGACTCGGGTCTACTTCCTCATTCCAGACCTGAAAGTTGTTCGCCATCTGGACGTACACATCGAGATTCTGGCCAGGGAATCTCGGCCGCGACTTCGCGAACGTCCTCGGAACCGGATAGCCGAGGATCTCCGCGATCGTGGATTTTGCGATCTTCGCTCGGGTCCGGATCGGGTAGTCGAGGTTGAGTCCTCCGAGAAGCGCGTCAAGCCTCAGCTCCAAGGTCACCAGGTCGTAGAAGCAGTCCGGTCTGTCAGCGAGCGCGTCGTAGATAGACCTCCCCGACCTCGAAACCCGATCCGCTATGTCATCTCCCGGAGCTGCCATGGAGTCGTACGGTAGGTCTTTCCGGACGTCGCCGTCGTCATGCAGACCACCGGGCTCTGATTTCGGCCGCAGGCTACACAAGGTCTTGACCGAGGCAGAGCGTGACGGTCTGATCCCCCGGCATCCGGATGTCGACGACATTGAAACGGCCAGGCTCTACGAGTTGACCGCCCTGGGCCGGTCGCTGGGTGACCCCGAACGCTGGTGTCTCCGGGCACCATGATGAACTGGGCGCAGCCGGTTGGTGCACCCAGTTACGCGTTCGCGCCCTGGTCGGGTCGTCGCGTTTGTGCTGGTAAGACGGTCTTTCTGCCCATAGAGAAATTAGTTTGTGGAAATCGGGCCGAAACCCCTTGTTCTTATGGGTGAAGGACGTCGGTCGGCTGCCGGCGGATGACCGCCAGGCGGCTCCCAAAAAATCCGGCGCTCCGGAAAAAACCTGTGTCCGATTTCCGCCTCTACACCCTTATTTACCGGCTGGAGCGCGCCGGCCTGCGCCTCGGCGGCGGGATCGCCGTCCGGACGGCGGCCGATGCCTCCAGGTCGTTTGTCCAAATCCAGCCCGAAACAGGGTGTTCTCACAGTGAAGCTTCGTTTTTCGACCCCGAGGGAGGTCCATGAGCCCGTCCACATCTTCTGACTCAACGTCTACGTCGGTGCCCGGTGGTCCGCTCGGCCGCTACCTGCTCCATCCCGGCCCCGACACGTCGACGGTGATCCACCACGTCCTCCACGTGCTCGGCGGTGTCGGCCGAGCGGCCCACCCGGTCTTGGTTGCTGTAGTGGCGCTCGTCGTCGTGGGCCGTCTGGTGCTGGCGGTGACCCGCCGGCAGCGTGGCGGTGGCGGCCACGTGGTGAGTGTGGCGCCGGGGCCGGAGGTCGAACCGGCCGGGGCCGGGGCGTTGTGGAACGGGCTGCACGGGGTGCTGCGCCGGGGTGGCCTGGCCGCGATGGTGTTGGGCCGGCCGCACGTGGCCTTCGAGGTCGGCTTCTCGTCGGGGCGCCTGCGGTTCGGGCTGTGGGTGCCGGCCACCGTCTCGGCGACCCGGGTAGCCCGGGTGGTCGAGGCCGCCTGGCCGGGTGCGGTGACCGAGGTGCTCCCAGCGGTCGGCCCGTTGCCGGGTGGTGAGGGGATGGCGGGGGGCGAGCTGCGCTTGGAGCGATCGGAGTGGTTCTCGTTGCGGGTCGACCAGCCGGCCGACCCCTACCGACTGCTCCTCGCCGCACTCGGGGGCTTGGGAGCAGGTGAGGCCGGGATGGTCCAGGTGCTGGCCCGTCCCGCCACCCGGCGCCGGTATGCCCGCTGCCGGAAGGCCGCCGTCGCACTGCGCACCGGCCGGCCACGCTCCAAGGTGGTGCGGTTCGTCGACTTCTGGATGAGCAAGGGCGTGCCCCAGCGGCCGAGCCTGTCGGCCGATCCGACCCGGGCTGGCGATGTGCGGGCCATCACCGAGAAGGCGTCGTCGTTGTGCTTCGAGGCGACCGTCCGCTACGGCATCGTCACCCCCACCGGCGGGCACGGTGCCCGGCAGGCGTTGAAGGCTGAGGGGCATGGCCTGGTCGGCGCCTTCGCCATGTTCGACGGGCGCAACCATCTCACCCGACGCCGTCTCGCCCGGCCGTGGCAAGCGCTCTGTTCCCGCCGTCTCGGGAAGGGGGACTTGTACTCGGTCGCCGAGCTGGCTGCCCTGGCGCACTTGCCGGTCGATCGTTCGGTGGCCGGCCTCTCGCGGGCCGGGGCGCACGCGGTGGTCCCGCCGCCCGAGGTCCGCGGCGACGGCAAGGTGCTCGGCCGTGCCGAAGGTGGGAGCCAGCGCCCAGTCGGGCTGGCGGTGGCCGACGCCCGCCAGCACCTCCACGTCCTCGGCGCCACCGGGTCGGGCAAGTCGACGCTGCTCATCAACCTCGTCCTCCAAGACGTGGCCGCCCGCCGCGGCGCGGTGGTGATCGACCCCAAGGGCGATCTCATCAACGACCTGATCGACCGGCTCCCCGCCGAGGCCGCCGGTCGGGTGGTGGTGCTCGACCCCGACGACGACACCGCGCCGCCGGCCATGAACGTCCTCGACGCCGCCGAGCCGCACCTGGCCGTCGATCACCTGGTGGGCATCTTCCACCGCCTCTTCGAGGCCTACTGGGGGCCGCGCACCGACGACGTGCTGCGCGTGGCCGCCCTGACCGCGCTACGCCAGCCCGGTGCCACGCTGGCCGACATCCCACGGCTGCTGACCGAGCCGGGGTTCCGGGCCGGGCTCACCCACCGGCTGGACGACCCAACTCTCAAGGGGTTCTGGGACGCCTACGAGAAGATGTCCCCAGCCGCCCAGTCCCAGATGGTGGGTCCGGTCATGAACAAGCTCCGGGTCGTGCTCACCCGCCCCTTCGTGGCCGCGGTGCTGGGGTCGGCCACGTCCAGCTTCGACCTCGGCGCCGACGTGCTCGACGGCGGCCTCCTCCTTGCCCGGCTCCCGAAGGGGACGCTCGGGGAGGACTCCTGCCGGCTGCTCGGCTCGTTCGTGGTGGCCAAGGTGTGGCAGACCGTCACCGCCCGAGCCCGCCACGGCCAGATGGCTCGCCGCGACGCCGCGCTCTATCTGGACGAGGCGCAGAACTTTTTGACCCTGCCCGGTTCGATCGGCGACATGCCGGCCGAGGCCCGCGGCTACCGGCTCTCGGTGGTGGCCGCCCATCAACACCTGGGTCAGCTCCCGAGGGAGCTACGCGACGCGCTGTCGGCCAACGCCCGCAACAAGGTGTTCTTCAACTGCTCCCCCGAAGACGCCCACGTCCTGGAGCGCCACGTCGCACCAGAGCTCAGCGAGCACGACCTGTCGCACCTCGGCGCCCATCAGGCCGCAGCGCGGCTCGTGGTCGACTGGGAAGAAGCCTCGGCCTTCACCCTTCGCACCGAGGCGGCGCCCGAACCAAAGGGCTATGGCAACGCGGTGCGGGCGGCGGCCCGGGAGCGGTTCGGGCGCAGCCGGACCGATCGCCACGACGAGGACGTGCGCCGCCGATTGGCCGGCCGGCACGGTGCCGGAAGGCATCGTAGTGACGGTGACGTTTCGCCCGGCAGATCGGATGGCAGACCGGTCGGCAGGTCCGGCGGCAGCCCAGAGTTGCCGAGGTCCCCGTGGGCGAACCGCCAGCGTGACCGCTACCCCACCCCGGCAGGCGGTGACCCCGACTCCTGGAGTGATCTGTGAGTTCCGCTTTCGCTTCTGTCCGGCCCGCCGGCCGCCGGCCTACGGCCGTGCGACCTCGGGCCGATCATGACCTCGTCTCTGCCGTTGCTCGTCGGTTGACCCCACGGGACCGACTGCTCTGCCAGATCCTCTTCGACCACAAGGTGCTGACCACCGAGCAGGTGGCCGACCTGTGCTTTGCCAACCTGACCACCGCCCGCCACCGCCTCACCACCCTCTACGGGCTCCGAGTGCTGGACCGGTTCCGGCCGTTCCGCCCGGTCGGCTCGGACCCTTACCACTACGTGCTCGACACCCTCGGCGTCGAGGTCGTCGCCGCCAATCGGGGTATCGAAGTCCCGCGACCGGGACTGCACCACAGCCGGGCTCTGGCGCTCTCCAACAGCCAACGCCTCGCCCACCTGCTTGCCACCAACGGCCTGTTCTGTGCCCTCGCCCGCTGGGCCAGGACCGTCGAGGACGCCGAGCTGGCCGAGTGGTGGCCCGAGCGGCGTTGCGCCACCGAGTGGGGCGAGGTCGTCCGCCCCGACGGGTTCGGCACCCTCCGACAGGGGGACAGGGTGGTCGAGTTCTTCGTGGAGGTCGACCGGGGGACCGAGACCCTGGCCCGTCTGGCCGACAAGCTGACCGGCTACGCCGAGCTGGTCCGGGCCACCGGATGGTCGCCGCAGGTGTGCTTCTGGTTCCCGTCAGCGGGCCGGGAGGCCGAAGCCCGCCGGGTCCTCGCTCACCCTGAGGTGTCGGTGGTGACCGGAGCGGCCGGGCTGAGCGACGATACCGGCCCGGGCGGCCCGG
>Ga0181518_10003666_pt1 | contig 14059 bp, 12 predicted proteins | sample PEATcosm2014_Bin_28_FD_119751 | JGI IMG/M metagenome (GOLD analysis project Ga0181518, IMG submission 119751) | Peatland microbial communities from MTU Mesocosm Facility, Houghton, MI, USA - PEATcosm2014_Bin01_60_metaG | ecosystem: Environmental > Terrestrial > Soil > Wetlands > Peat | place... | reverse complement strand
TGACCTGACCACCTCGAGGGACTGACGGGACTCAGGGAGTTCGGCCGGCGCCCAGGCCGTATCCGCGAGGTCGATGAGGCAGACGTGTAGCGTTCGCGCAGTGTCTGATTCCGCTGCGAACGGCGCTCGCACTCGGGTCAAGCCGAAGGACGTTCCCTACCATTACGGGGGCGGGAGGGTCACCGTGGCAGATGCTCTGTGGGAGCGTGCAATGGCCCATCTCGAGGCGCTCCACGTTCCTTTCGCCCTCCTCGATGATCTCGAGAGTGCGCACAGTGCACTGATGTACACCGCGGTCCAATACGGGACGGAACTCGGTCCGGGCGTTGACCCGCTACTCGAGTCCCCGTACTGCGCGAAGCACCGAGGCCCCAATGATCCGAAGCCTTGACCCCGGCCAGCATCTCGTGGCCTTGCGCACAGTCCGCAGCCGGTTCTACAGCCCAAAGGGGTCGCAGCAACCGGCGCACGACCCGCTTGCCGTAGGCAGGCGGTCCCTTCTCGGACGCTTCGACGTTGCCGAGCTGCGGGCGGCACGGTAGAGCTGGCTGCGGAGGATCAGTACTTCTCGACGAGGTGTGCCCGGTTTGCGGGTAGCTCGTATGGATCCGGCCAGAAGTCAGTGATCCGAACGATCTCTCCGTCATCTTGGAGCTCGAAGAAGCACAGCCCTGGTTGGATGCTTCCGTCGGCGTTCGTGAACTCGATCCAGCTGGAGGCGTAAAGTCCTTCACCGATTATCTGAATGATCTCCAGGCGCCAGTCACCTGGGAACCCTTCGACATTGAACCGCACGTAGTCGGCACGACCCCGTACACGTTCGCGGGTCTGGGGTCCTTCGTACACCACGTCTTCGGCTAGAAGTCCGCCAAAGGCACCCCAGTCTCTGGCATTGGCTGCCGCCCAGTATGCAGTCACAACTGCGTTGGCATCCTTCACCAGTGGGAACGCTAGATCCTGGCTGTCCCGACGTGCCCCTGTTCGACAGGAAGGTGGGACAGTTCGCCACCTGGGGGCATGGAGCGCGAGACCTCAGACTCAAGGCTTCGCAGGGTCCCAGCGGTCGTCGTAGCGACGTCGCGGCTGGGGCCCGTCCGCGGGATGCTGGCTGCCGTGGCGTCCGCAACGGCCGACACTATATTCATGCCCGCCATGTCTGACACCGGATCGAGTCCCGAACCCGTGCCGTGGGCACGGCGTCTGCAGGTCTGGCGCTCGCCGCCCGGACAACCGGCCTGGGCGCGTCCGGGCCTACTGGCGGTGGCCGCGTTGGCGTCGTTGGCCTACTGCTGGCAGGTCGGCGCGACCATCGAGATCTACTACGCGGCCGCCGTGCGCTCCATGTCGCAGAGCTGGCACGACTTCTTGTTTGGCGCGTTCGACCCCGCCGGCACGATCAGCGTGGACAAGCTCCCGGGTGCCCTGTGGGCCGAAGCCCTCTCGGTGCGGCTGTTCGGCTTCCACGAGTGGGCGATCATGCTGCCCCAGGCGGTCGAGGGCGCGCTGACCGTGCTTGTGCTCTTCCACGCCGTGCGCCGCTTGGCTGGACCGGCGGCCGCGCTCATCGCCGCGTTCGTCCTGGCCGCCAGCCCGGCCACCATGACCCTCGACCGCGGCAACATCCCCGACAGCCTGATGATCCTACTGGTGGTGCTGGCGGCAGACTCGACGGTCACGCTGATCGAGACCAGCCGTTGGCGCAGCGCAGTGATGGCGGCCGTGTGGATCGCTCTCGCCTTCCAGGCCAAGATGCTCGAGGCGTGGCTGTTCCTGCCCGCCCTCGGCCTGGCTTACCTGGTAGCCGGCCGGGGGACGACCGGCCAACGCCTGGGCCGGATCGCCGTCTTGGGGGGCACGGTGTTGGTCGTCTCCTTGTCGTACATGACCTTCGTGACGCTGACCCCGGCGTCGCAGCGCCCCTACGCGGACGGCAGCAGCACGAACTCCATCTACCACCAGGTCTTCGTTTACAACGGCTTCTCGCGGGTGGGGCAGCGCTCTTCCTCCCCGGACGAGTTGCTCGGCGACACGCTGGGCACGCCGATCTTCACCCAGGCCGCGCCCCCGCCGGCGTGGAACCGGCTGCTCACGGCGTCCTACGGGCGCGACACGGGATGGCTGCTGCCTGCCGCGCTCATCGCGGCGATCACCATCGTGGTGGCGCGCCGCCGGGCGCCGCGCACCGACCCCTGGCGCGCCGGGGCGCTGTTGTGGGGCGTCTGGCTGGTCGTCCTCGGCATCGTGTTCAGCGTCAGCACGACCATGAACTCGTACTACGCCGGCGCGCTCACCCCGGCCGTGGCCGGGCTCCTCGGCCTCGGTGGCGCCTTGGCCTGGGCGCACCGTGGCCGCCAGAGCGTGGTCCTGCTGAGCGCCGGGACCGTGCTGATCACCGTGGGCTACGCGACGTGGCTGCTCCCTCCCCAGGGAACGGGACTCCCGCCGTGGCTGGCCCCCACTGTGGTGGTCGTCGGGCTCGTCGCGGTCGCGCTGCTGGCGTGGCTGGCCTGGGAGCAGCGGAACGGCGGCCGGGCCGAGGACACGAGGGAGCGCATCGGACTGGGCGGACCGGGCGGGCCTAGCGCGCGCACCTTATCTCCCCTCGCCGTGACCGCCGCCGCGCTGGGCGCGCTGGCCCTCGTGCTCGTGCCGTCGGTGGCCAGCGCGTCGGTCGTGGCTCTTAGGCTCGGTCCCTTCGACACCCCCTTCCAGCCGGCCGTCGTGACGACCTTCATACGACACGCCTTCGCCCCCCAGTCCCCGCCGCCGGGCCTGGCCAAGATCGAGTCCGTGCGGCGGGGCGCGCCCTACCTCATGGCGACCCAGACCTCCGCGGTTGCCGCGCCCTACATCTACGCGACCGGACAAGAGGTGCTGCCCCTGGGCGGCTTCACGGGCACGCAACCGTCGCCCACGTCTGCGAAGGTGCGGAGGCTGGTGGCCAAGAGTCGCTTCCACCTCGCGCTGGTTGCGACCCCCTCTGCCTCGGCGTCCGCCGCGTTCGTGAGGGCGCATTGCCTGTTGGTTCCCCCGCCGCCGGGGCAGCCGGCGTCGCCTCTGGCGCCGAAGATCAAGATCTACTACTGCCTCCCGTAAACGGGCCGGCTCCCGTGACCCGCCATCCAAGAGAGCAAACCGAGCCCAGGGCACCGTTCGGGCGCTGAGCTGTCATCAGCATCGGGTTCCCTTTCGGGACGGCCAGCCGCTAGTGCAGGACAGACGGGGCCCAGAACGCCGGGCTGGTGGGATCGTCTCGTGGTTCGATAGTGCCCACGCTGGTAGGTAAGCCTTGCCCTCGACCACACGGCTAGGAGGATGGGCGTGTGAATCGAAGCAGGACCTTCTCACGGCTGTAGTAGTCCAACCACGCGAGGAGATCCCTCCGATGGTCATGCCCGTGCTGATGCGCCGAGACCGGGACGAAACCGAGCTTCAAGTTGGCCACAGACACCGAGAAGCCGGCGCCCTCGAAGGCCCCGGTGACCTCGTCGAGTCCGTAGAGACGCGGCAGTCCTAGCTCGCCTGCACTTTCCGCGTGCCACGCCGACATCATGGGGCTGCCTTCGTGAACGCCCATGACTGCGAAGTACGCCCCACCAGGCCTCAGGGCGTCAAAGAGACTGGCCGCATGGGCCATGAGGTCCTCTAGCAAGTAAAGGACCTCATGGCTGAAGGCCACGTCGAAGTCGCCCCATCCGTCTGGCACGGTGTCGGCAATCTCGAAGAAGAGCGGCCTATCGCCGGCGAGGCGGCGGGCGTCTGTGATGGCGCCTGAGGCTGGGTCGTATCCGTAGCCCTCGGCGATACCAGCGGCGTCTACGAGCAAGCGCAGAAAGCCCCCACGGTTGCAGCCGGCGTCGAGGACCCGCCTGTCTGCCAGGTCGGTGTCGATGGTGTCGAGCATCGCCTTCCATATGAAGCCGTGCTCGTCTTGCATGGCCTCGTCTTCGGCGGCGCCACGCCAGTAGGAGGTACTCATGCCGGCACGCTACGCCGACTTGACCCGAGGGTGCCCCTGCTAACGCCGGTCTCGAGTGCGACCGCTGGCGCCGCTATCGGCGCTTCAGCTCCCGCGCCGGGCCTGCCTGCCTTGCACGCCGGGGTCGAGTCCCCAGGCGGTGACCCACGTCGGCGTGATCCGGATGACCTCACGACTCATGAACGAGACCGGGGGGTCGACGTCGGAGAGCGCCACCGCGGTGCCGCGGATCGCGAGGCCCCGCACCATCCAGGGGTCCGTCGACACAAGGTCGTCGATCACCGGGGCGACCTGGGCATTGGCCTGCACGTTGCGGAACTGTCTGGTCGCGTCCATCGCGTGCCCCCCGATGATGATGGCGCCGGTCTCCTCGTCGGAGGACACGCCGACCGGGTTGTTCTGAGGAGCACCGCTGGCGTCGACGGTGGCGAGGCGGCCAAGCGGCTCCCGTTCGCCGGGAGGCGGTCACCAAGTGGGCCCTGGCGACGCCGGGGCCGCTCACTCGGCATACCGCCATCCGCTCAGGCGGCCACGAACTCTTCCAAGGCCCAATCAAGGTAGGAAGGCGGGAATCTCGACAAGTTGGATGCACCTGGAATATCGCCAATCGAAACGGACGCTTCCGCTGCATACTGGCGGGCAATGTCGATGACCTCGTCGATTCGACCGGACTTGACGATCATTTTGGAAGCCTGTTCCAGGTCGGCAGCCTGCCGTCGAAGCAGCAGCGCACGGAGGTCGCCTCCACTGGGCTGTGCCAGTTCCAGAAGTGCCGGCATTGTGAGAACACCGCTTCGCATGTCGGCACCCACTGGCTTACCCAACCGATCAGGGTCACCGATCAGATCGAGCACGTCATCGATGAGCTGGAAGGCCATGCCGAAGTTCCTTCCGAACTCACCGAATTTGTTGACGTGCTCATCCGGTAGCTCTGCGCTGAGCGCCCCCACTCGACATGAGCAGGCGAAGAGCACGGCAGTCTTTGCTTCGATCGTGAAGAGATACCGGTCGATCTCCTGGCCGATGTCGAACAGATGCTGGGCCTCAGTTGTCTGCCCGACGCAGAGCAATGCCACGCTGCGGGCGACGTCGGACGCCACCTGTTGGCCAGCTGCCGCGGCTTCGGCGGCCGCCCGTGCCATCAAGTAGGTCCCGGCCAGAAGCGCCTGGTTTTGACCTTCGACCGCGTTGATGGTCGGTGTCCCCCTCCGAGTCTCCGCATCGTCGAAGATGTCGTCGTGAACCAACGAGCCGACCTGAACCAGCTCGACAGCTACGGCCGCCGCGACAACGCGGGGATCGAACACCTTTCCGATGTCGGCCACCGCCAGGGTGAGAGCAGGACGAAGGCGCTTCCCGCCCCCAGCCACCACTCGGAGACAGGGGCTCGTAAGGTCTGGTGCACCGATCGTGCAGGTCGCAGCGAGTCGATCACCCACTGTCTCCAGATGCTCTGCAAGTTCCGACGATCCCAAGAGGTCGAGCGGTGACGGCCGCATGTATGGACGCTACCGCAGCCGCCCACTGCAAGAGCAGATAAAGAGCTGAATGAGCGTGCGCATCTCGCTTCTCTCGGCTTAGTGAGTCGGTAACCATACGCCTGGCCCATCAAACTTGACCATTACGGCTCCAGTGAGCGGAGTGTGCATTGTGGGGAATTCCGTCGAAATGGTCCCCGGCAGCCGTGATTACGTCGGCCAGGTGAGACGAAGCCATGTGTGCGTCGATGTCTTCCTGCGACGGCCACTTCTCGATGGTGACGAGTGTGCCCGGCGCCGAATCGGAGGCGAAAAGATCGTTGGTTCGGCTTCTGCGTACCGACAGCTATGGGTCGCGGGTCACGCCCGAGGGGACCCAGAACAAACCGCCAAGCCGACGAGGAGACGGCACGAAGTCGGGCAGTTGAATGGCTGATGGTGCCGAGAGCGCGCCCGACATCGATGAGTCGCCGAGCAACTCGTCAATCGGCCGTGGTGGCACCGGTGGGCGGCGTCCCGAGGGACGGGTACGAAGCTCTTATTCTACAGCCGTCCCCTAGACCCACTACGCCAAACTCTCCGAGCGCCCCCGACGTGAAGGCCAACTGCACACTCAACCAGTGGAGCTACAACATCTACGGCGTGGCCTGGACGCCCGCCTCCATCAGCGTCCTCGACAACGGACGGGTCTGGCTGATGGACCATCCGATCGGCGGGCCGGCGCCCTCCAACGAGGCTTTCTGCATCGCCCTGATCCAGTCGCTCGGGTAAGGGATCGATGCCGTGAGCGCCAAGAAGACGTTCCCGGTGATCGACCAACATCGACTGGGTCCTTGGGGCTTCTACCCCTTGCCCTGAGCCCTCCTTCCGGCGTATGATACGCAGTATTCTACTTCGAAATGAGGATGTATGAGCATCCGGCATGCCCTGTTGGCGCTGCTCAGCGAGGGCCCCAAGTACGGGCTGCAGCTGCGCCAGGAATTCGAGGCACGGACCGGCGAGGTGTGGCCGCTGAACGTCGGACAGGTGTACACGACCCTCCAGCGACTCGAACGCGACGGCCTCGTCGAGTCGGACGACTCCACCGCGGACGAGGGACCGCAGAAGGGCTTCCACATCACCGAGGAGGGTGCGGCCGAGCTGGCCGAGTGGCTGCGCACGCCGCCCGACTTCTCTTCCCCACCGCGCGACGAGCTGGTGATCAAGGTGCTCGTCGCGCTCGAGCTCCCCGGCGTCGACGTACACGAGGTGGTGCAGGTGCATCGACGCTACCTGGTGGAGCTCATGCAGCGATGGACGCGTCTCAAGGAAGACGAGTCCCGCTTCGACCTGAACTTCGCTCTGGTCGTCGACGCCGAGCTGTTCCGCCTGGATTCTCTGATCCGGTGGCTCGACACGGCGGACGGGCGTCTCAAGCGAGCGGCGGTGGAGGGCGACGCGCCGGCCCCCCAGCCATTCCCCCTCCCCAAGGCCCGGCGCAAGGTGGGAGTGAAGCAGTGAGCTACCTCGAACTACGCGACATCTCCAAGGTCTACGGAGAAGGGGCCACAGAGGTGCACGCCCTGCAGCGCATCGATCTGTCGGTCGACGCCGGGTCTCTGGTGGCCGTCATGGGCGCCAGCGGCTCGGGCAAGAGCACGCTGTTGACCATCGCCGGCAGCCTCGAGGACCCCACCAGCGGTGAGGTCTACGTCGGCGGCCGGCCCCTGTCGTCGCTGTCGCGCAACGGCAAGGCCCGGCTGCGCCGCCAGTCCGTCGGCTACGTCTTCCAGGACTACAACCTGCTGGCCGGGCTCAGCGCGGTGGAGAACGTGTCCCTGCCACTCGAGCTCGACGGCATGGCGGCCCGCAAGGCCCAGGCGGCGGCGCTCGAGTCACTCGAGGACTTCGGGCTGGCCGACCGGGCGTCGCACTACCCCGACATGCTGTCGGGTGGCGAGCGGCAGCGGGTCGCCATCGCCCGCGCCGTCGTGGGCGACCGCCAGCTGCTCCTGGCCGACGAGCCCTCCGGCGCGCTCGACTCCACCAACGCCGAGACCGTCATGCGCCTGATCCTCGCCGCCTGCCATCGCGGCCTGGCCGCCGTCGTGGTGACCCACGACGCCCAGCTCGCCTCGTGGGCCGACCGCGTGGTCTTCCTGCGTGACGGCAGGGTCGTCGACCAGACGCTCCCGGTCGAGAGCCCGGACGCGCTCCTCGCCGACCTGCCGCACCAATGAGCGTCGGCGTCCTCGAACGGCCGGCCACCGGGTCGGCCCCCGATGGCACCACCGGCGGCGTCCCGGCCCGCCGGGCCATGATCCGCTGGGCCTGGCGCCTCTTCAGGCGCGAGTGGCGCCAGCAACTGCTCATCCTGCTCCTCGTCATCGTCGCCGTGGCCGCCGTCGTGGTGGGCGCGGCCGTCGCCACCAACACCCCGCCGCCGGCCAACGCCGGCTACGGCACGGCCGGCGACCTGGCCACCTTCACGAACACCGGGAAGGCACCCCCCAACCTGAACTCGGTGAACGCCCAGATCGCGGCGCTGGAGCACCGCTTCGGCACGGTCCAGGTCATCGAGAACGAGGGCTTCCGGGTCCCCGGCAGCACGCAGACGTACCAGCTCCGGTCCCAGGACCCCAACGGCCCCTACGGCGGACCGATGCTCCAGCTGCTCTCGGGGCACTACCCGACCGGGCCGGACCAGATCGCCCTCACCCCCGGGCTAGCGTCCGAGCTCAACCTGTCGGTGGGCGACACGTGGCCCCAGGGCGGCAAGACCGTCGTCGGCATCGTGCAGAACCCCCAGAGCCTTCTCGACGAGTTCGCGCTCGTCCCGCCGGGGCAGGTCACGCACCCGACGACGATCGACGTCCTCTTCGATGCGCCGGGCGTGAACGCGGGGCGCATAGGGAACAACGTCTCGACGCCGGGATCGCTCAGCAACAACCCGATCAACCCCGCGACCATCGTGCTGGCGCTGGCCACGGTCGGCATGCTGCTCATCGCACTGGTGTCGATCGGTGGCTTCACCGTGCTGGCGCAGCGCCGGATGCGCGCCCTCGGGATGCTCGAGTCCATGGGCGCGACGGACCGCAACGTCCGTCTCGTGCTCGAGGCCAACGGTGTCATGGTCGGGGCCGTGGGCGCCGTCGTGGGCTTCGCAGTGGGCTTGGTGGCCTGGGTCGCCTACCGCCCGCACAACGAGCAGAGCGCGCACCACCTCATCCCGCTGTTCGCCCTGCCGTGGACCGTGATCGTGGTGGCGATGGTGCTCGCGGTCGTCGCCACCTTCTTCGCTGCCGGCTATCCGGCCCGCGCCATCACCCGCGTCCCGGTTGTCGCCGCACTGGCCGGACGGCCCGCGCCGGCGCGCCAGATCCACCGCTCCTTCGTTCCGGGAGTGATCGCGCTCGTCCTCGGGTTCGTCTTCTTCTCGCTCTCCGGCGCCGGGAGCCAAGGCAGCGGTGTGATCTGGCTGATACCCGGGTTCGTGGCGCTCATCACGGGGATCATCCTCGTGTCGCCGTTCTTCCTGGCCGTGCTGGCCCGGGTCGGACAGAGGTCGCCCATCGCCACGCGACTTGCCCTGCGCGACCTGTCGCGGTACCGGGCCCGGTCCGGCTCGGCACTCTCGGCCATCAGCGTCGGGGTCCTCATCGCGGTGGTCATCTGTGCCGTCGCCGTCGCCCGCTACAGCAACGTCTTCGACTACGTCGGCCCGAACCTGGCGTCGAACGAGCTCGCCGTCTGGAGCCCGAACGGTCAGAACGGCAACAGCCCCAATCCCAGCGCGCCGACGCAGCAGGACATCGAGTCGCAGGAGGCCAGCGTCCACGCCATCGCTTCTGCTGTGGGCGCCACCGACGTCGTGGAACTCGACAATCCCGCGTCCTCAGTCGGCCTGCAGAACCCCAGCGCCTCGGGCCGGCAGTGGGACGGACAGATCTACGTGGCCACCCCGGCGCTGCTGCGGGCCTACGGAATCAACCCGTCGTCCATTCCGTCCAACGTCGACATCCTCAGCTCGCGCCCCGGGCTCTCGGACTCAGGCGTGCAGCTGACCTACGGCGGCGGAGGGAAAGGCGGCGGCTTGCTGGTCGGCCCGGGCGCGGGCGGCCCGAACGGCGGAGGGGGTCCCGGTCCGGGAACCTCGAACAACTGCTCGCCCGGCTCGTGCGTCGCCCACCCGGTCATCCAAGGAGAGAGCCAGCTGCCCACGGGCACGTCGGCACCGAACACGGTGATCACCGAGAGTGCGTTGCGGCGGCTGCACCTTGCGAGCGAGAACAGCCTCGACGGCTGGATCATCCAGGCGAACAGCCCGATCACTTCCGCCCAGATCACGAACGCCCAGGCACAGGCGGCCACCGACAACCTGAGCATCGAGTCGAAGAACGACGCTCCGACCTCCGCCGAGATCGTGAACGGGGCCACCCTGTTCGCCATCGCGCTCGCCCTCGGCATCCTGGCCATGAGCATCGGCCTCATCAGGAGCGAGACGGCGAGCGAGCTGCGGACGCTGACGGCCACAGGCGCGAGCTCTCGCACCCGGCGTACCCTGACCGCGGTGACCGCGGGCGGCCTCGCCTTCCTCGGCGCCCTGCTCGGGACGGTGGCCGCCTACGTCGGGCTGTTCGGCTGGTTCCACACGAACGCGCTGGAAGGTGGCGTGTCGGACATCATCGATCACATCCCCTGGGGCAACCTGTTCCTGATCGTGATCGCCATGCCCGCCGTCGCCATGGTCGTCGGCTGGGCGTTGGCGGGACGGGACCCGACGGGGATCGCCACCCGGCCGATGGAGTAAGCCGATTACCGAAAGTCCCCGCTGGCTCCGAGGCGGGGTACACCGAGAAGTGACCGCAGTCGACGAAAGTCGAACCCCTCTGGCGAGTGCTCCACGGTGCAGCCGGGAGCTCGTGCGTCTTCCAGCTTGACCATTTCGTGTGCCGCCGGTGGTTCGACTGCGAGTCCCGTCTACAACGACACTCGCTACGAACCGCTCGCTGCGATGATCGGCCCGTTGAGGTGCGTGGCGGACATGTCGCCGTCATTGGGGGCGTCACCGAAGGTGAAGACCTTGCCGAGCGCGTCGGCCACCCAGCAGCCGCCTCCGTCGGATGTTGCGAAGATGGCCGTGGCGGGATTGAATCCTCCTGTCGCACCCGCCGCCACGTTGCCCAGGTTGGCAGCGTCACCGTAGGCGAAGACCTGCCCGTCCCCATCGAGGATCCAATAACCCTTGCCGTCCGGGGTGGCCACCGCCGAGGTGATCGGCGAGACCTGCCGTCCAGGAGCGCCAAAGTAGGGGGCGTCGCCGAAGGTGTAGACGTTGCCAGTGGCGGTGACGAGCCAGTAGCCGTTGCCGCTGGCATCGGGCATGACCGCCACCGCTGCGCCCGAGCACCCGCCAATGCCCGGGCAGCTGCCGGCGAACTTGGCGTCACCAAAGGCAAAGACACCACCGTCAGAGGCGACCATGAAGTAGCCAGCTTGGTCGTGGCTGGGCACCATGCCGACAATCGGCGCGTTGAGCGAGTTGGAAAGTCCCGAGCCGGCCGGGTGAAGGCCGAGCCCCGGGATCGATCCGTAGAACTGGGTGTCGCCGAAACTGAACACCCCGCCGTCGGAGGCGTCGAGCCAGTACCCACCGCGATCTGCCGTCGGCACGATGCCCACGACCGGGCGCTGCAGGGTGATGCCGCCCATGGAGCCATGGAAGCCAGCGGAACCGAAGGAGAAGATGCCGCCGTCGGAACCCACCAGCCAGTAGCCGTGGGTGGGAGCCGGCGGCGGCGGGGGTGCGCTCGCGACTTCGATGTCAAAGGACTGATGGGCGTCGGGCGCAACGCCGTTCGTAGCCGTCACGGAGATCGAATAGACGCCTGCCGCTCCTGAGCCGGGAGTGCCCGAGAGCACTCCGCCCGAACTGAGCGACGTGCCCGTCGGCAGCTGGCCGGTCTCAGTGAACGTGGGCGGCGGCGAACCCGTCGCCGTGAACGAAAAGGTGCCGTAGGCGCCCACCGTGAAGGTCGTGCTCGTGCCACTGGTGATCATGGGGGCTACTCCCACAGTCAGTGCGTAGGCTCCCATGTCACACGGAGCACCCCGGGGGACGCCGCGCTGGTCCGCCTGACGGCAGGAGGCGACGGGTTCCCCGAAAGGGGTAAAGATGAGCGGAATGACCGCCTGAGCCGGATTGTTCGGTCCGCTGCTCAGGGCGATGGTGTCGGTCGGCCCTCCGTTGTTCTGGAGCGGCCCGAGGTAATCGCCGATCGTCGCCGAGTCGCTGACGCTGTGGAACGCTGCGGACAGCCCGCACGTACCGTCGTCATCAACGTTGTAATCCAGGTCGATGGGCGCGACTCCCTGGCACTCGGACACCGCCGGTGGACCACCGGCATCAGCCAGGATGTCAGCCGCCAGACTGACTCCGTTCACGCTCTCGATTGCCGCCCCATAACCTGTGGCCGAGTTGCCTGAGATCGTCGAATCGGTGATGGCGACCGAACCGGCCTCGTCGCTGACGCCCCCTCCGCCGCCATTGGCTCCGGTCGCCGTATTGCCCGAAATGGTCGAGTTGGAAATGATCTGGCTGCCGCCGACGTTGACGATCCCGCCACCCTCTGCGCCTGAACCGACACCTCCGGCCGTGTTGCCTGAGATCGTGGAGTCGACGATGTCGTCGCCGCCGGCAGCACCGGTGATGGCGATGCCCCCGCCGGCGCCGCCTATGAAGCCGGAGCCGAGCGCTGTGTTTCCCGAGACGGTCGAGCCGATCAGGTTGAAGAAGCCGTCGCCGCCGATACCCCCGCCCGAATTGGTGGCTGTATTGCCCGAGATGGTGGAGTCGGTGAACTGCGCATCTCCGCCCTCGAGATAGACGCCGCCGCCTATCGGGGCGCTGCCGCCGGTGATCGTCAATTGGTTCAGCGTCAGAATCGTGAAGCCCTCTACCGTGATCACGGGGCCCTTGCCCGTACCGTTGAGCTCGGCTGGGCCTCCGCCGGGATCCTGCGCGATGGTGACGTCCTGGTTGTTGACCACCACGTTGTCGTCGATGGTCCCCGAAACCAGGATGGTGGGAGAGCCCGCCTGGGTGAGGGCGTAGGTCACGGTCGCACAGGGTGCGGTGGATGACGTGCACGTTCCGCTGTCGGTTCCGGTATTTGACACGTACAAGGTGCTGGTGGTCGCCCCTGCCGAGCCACCGGCGCCGAACACTGCCAAAGGGCCGGCCAGCAGCAGCACTACAGCGGCAACCTGGACTCGGAACTGACTGATTCCCGAGAGGCCGTGCCGTCGTTGCTTCCGAGACGCACCGTTCACCCGCTCTACCCCCTTCGACTCAGTTCAGAGAATGACAGTCCAGCGCCAATCGTCGGCGAGAAATCTATACGGCACACCATGTACCGCGGCGGTAATGGCGCGGTAAACACGGCGCCGAGCCCAAGGCTCCGAGAGCGTCCAGATCACCCTGGCGGCGGCCAGCATGATCACCGATAGGGAGTCGAATTTCGGTTCCCTGCTACTCCACCACGGTCTTCGGCTACCTTCAGCACCTCCCGGACTCCGCCGGCCGACCTGCCATGCCTCACGCCGTTCCGGAACTCCCGCCCGGCCGCGTTTCGATGTGGTCGGGCCAGCAGGCCTCCGAAGGTCTCCTTGGTCAACGGGATCCGTCCATGATCGGTTTCGTTCAGCTGACTAGCCGCGGCCGCTGGGCGTCGCGCTTGGTTCCTCGCACCGTCGCCGCTGCATACGGGTACCGGCCGGACGCCGGATCACGCCCGAGGGGCACCCTGACCTGCCAAACGCCAGACCGGTGTTCACGTAGGCTTGTTGGACGGAGCCAGTTGGCGACCATGGCCGGAATAAGGACAACGGTCCAGGTCGCAAGGTGGTGCGAGAGGGGCCGAATCGGACTCACTGCTAACCAGCCACAAGCAGTCCACTCGGTGCCGGACGATCCAGCGACACGGCTTTGACCTGGAGACCGATCCAGTCCGTTCGCCTACGTCCAACCGGTTCCGTCCGCGTTTATGGACAAGGAACTCGGTGGATTCTTGTGTCAAAGAATCTCCGCGGTGTTCCCGCTCGCGCCGCTTAGGCCTGCTTGCGCACCGGCCGGCCACCCTCCCTGCGACCCTCTGGGCCGGAGCGGTAGAGCGCGAGCGACTGCGCTCGGCGTTTCGCCTGTCCCAGCGATCGCACGGTCTGGGCCGCGTACGCGTCCAGATGGGTGGCAAGTGCGATGAACACCTGGGCGGTGGTGAGTGCGTCGCCCAGGGCATGGTGCGGCCGATGGACGGGGAGATCGAGACTGTGGGCGAGGCCGCTGAGCGAGGTCGGTCCCGCGGTCTGCCCCCGCTCGAGCGCCAACAGCTGCCCAAGGTCGCGGGTGTCGATGATGGGCCGGTGGAGCCTCAGGCCCAAGTGCTTCAGCACCGGTGCGAGGAACGATTGCTCGATCCACGCTGCGTGAGCCACCAGGGCCCGCCCGCTCATGACAGAGATCAAGGGAGCGATCGCCTCGTCGGGCGGCAGCGCATCGGCCAGGTCGACGGTGCGGATCCAATGAACCAATACCGACTCCTCGGGCAGCGGGTGGGTATTTCGG
>Ga0181518_10003662_pt1 | contig 14068 bp, 10 predicted proteins | sample PEATcosm2014_Bin_28_FD_119751 | JGI IMG/M metagenome (GOLD analysis project Ga0181518, IMG submission 119751) | Peatland microbial communities from MTU Mesocosm Facility, Houghton, MI, USA - PEATcosm2014_Bin01_60_metaG | ecosystem: Environmental > Terrestrial > Soil > Wetlands > Peat | place... | reverse complement strand
TCGACGATATCGTCGATCACTGCTGCTACGCCTGGAACACGCTCATCGATCAGCCCTGGAAGATCATGTCCGTCGCACGCCGCGATTGGGCCAGCGTGGGTTACTCAATGTGAGGATTGGTATAAGCCGGTCAGGGCCTCGATAAGGGATTGAATATCGCCCTCTGTGATGCTCGTCTGAGACCATTGCGAAATGTTTTCCGCGTGCGCGGCAATTAGAATATTCCCGCCGTAGATGTTTGTTACCACCGATCGATCGACGGTCTCACTTGGCAGCTTATCGACAGTAAGAGCGGATGGCCCGAGCTGGTCTTTTAGGTCGAGCGCAAAGCGTAAGACATTCGTTCTAACCGTCTCGACAAGACCAATAAGAACGGAGCCGGGAATAAATTGCCACGCTCGATTGAGAACCATATCGCTGCCAGGAAAGAACTTCTGCTGGTATTTGGCAGTCAAAGTTGGATTCCAGGGTAATTGAGCATCATCGCCTTTGTCCGGGCGTCCTTCATACGCGCCGGCCGGCTGCATCAGCGGACAAGTCTCTACGACTTTTCGGTCTTGGCCATTCAGAACGTGCAGAGACAGCGGTTGATTAGTGAGTTGCCTTCCGGCGATGCCCAAAAAGATACCGTAAGACACCGACCGAAAAGTCCGATAACTGGGGAGGTCTTCGACTTTCTCGTAGCCATTTAGTTCTCGATTGAGCCAGGTTTTGAACTTCTCATTCTTGACCTGTTGTTCAAGCACAAGGCATTTTCGAAGCAGGGTGCCGATTGGCACTTTGTCGTCCGTAGCTGCGTCGATGATGTCGTCGATGAGGGCCATAGGTCGCCACAGCTATTACGCGGATGAACCAATGTGAGGCATGATAGCAGGATGGACCGCGCACTGCCGGAGCAGTGGCGTGCTGCGGTTGCAGCGCTGACGGCCTGCACAGCCGGTCTTGATGTTACCTATGGTATTCCTCCCCGTTATGGAGGCGCCCGCCTTACGCGTATAATACTGATATCATTAAAGTAATAAGCCTTGTCTAATATTAGTTCTGGTTCCGGGCGGCTTGGGCATCATGTCTCCCGGCATTATGACCGGGGTGGGAGGTGCATCCCTGGACTGGGACAGGCGAAGGCGGGTAACGCCCGTTCAGACCAAGTCCCAGGAAGCCTGGCCTGAAGCTGAGCCTTTGGCATGGGATACTCCCTTAGGCGAGAGCCGCGGTGGAACGCCGGCAAGCGTGCGCGCTCCGCTGAGCGCGCGCCGCATCGCAAGATGCGGCGGTTGGTGACCTGCGTTTGCCAGCGTTCCGCTTCCTTCATTTATTTCTTGAGGTTTTGATCGGGCGAAGCTCAACGGACGAATGAAAGGCAGGCCCCACCCCTGCCCTTTCCCTGGACCGAACCGGCTTCGCGACTGAGATGACCGTATTTTTCGGGCGCGCGCGATCCGTTCTACCGCGCGCATGATAAAACTCGGGCGCCAAGACGCGCCCGATAACGGGATCGCCATGTCGTATTTCAGATTTGTCGATTTGTATCATGCCAATAAGAACGGGGACGGGCTCATCGCCCGTCCCCGCTGGTTACGCCGTATGCGACGCTACAGATTACGCATCGCCGAGCGGCAGCGCCACGAAGTGGGTGGCGTCGCCCTGCTTCACGCGCATCAGCACCTGATGCTTGCCTTGGGCCTTGGCGTCGACCAACGCCTTGCGCACGTCGCCGACATTGGCGACCGCTTTGCCGCCGACATCAAGGATGACGGTGCCGGTCTGGAAGCCCTGCTCGGCGGCGGGGCTGTCCGGATCGACGGCGGTGACGACGACGCCTTGGCTGCCGGCGCCGGAGACTTCGCTGGCCGGAGCCACCGACAGGCCGAGATGCGGCACGCCGCTCGGCGTCTCGCTATTGCCGGTGTCGGCTTTGGCCTGCTGCTGGTCCGGCATTTCGCCGAGCGTCAGCGAGATGGTCTTGGCCTGGCCGCCGCGGATCAGATCGAGCTTCACCGTTGCGTCCGGTGCCAGCGTGCCGATGGTGCGGGCGAGATCGCGGGCGTCCTTCACCGGCGCGCCGTTGACGGCGGTGATGACGTCGCCGGACAGGATGCCGGCCTTGGCCGCCGGGCTGCCGTCTTGCGGCTCATCGACCATGGCACCTTCGGCCTTCTTCATGCCGAGCGAGTCGGCGATGCTGGCGGTCACCGGCTGGATCTGCACGCCGAGCCAGCCGCGGGTGACGTGGCCCGAGCTCTTGAGCTGCGCCACCACGGTCTTCACCGTATCGGCCGGAATATCGAAGCCGATGCCGACCGAGCCGCCGGACGGCGAGTAGATCGCGGTGTTGACGCCGATCACGTTACCGTCGACGTTGAATGCCGGTCCGCCGGAATTGCCTTTGTTGATCGGCGCGTCGATCTGCACGTAGTCGTCGTAGGGTCCGGCGCCGATGTCGCGGCCGCGCGCGGAAACGATGCCCGCGGTGACGGTGCCGCCGAGCCCGAACGGATTGCCGACCGCGACCACCCAGTCGCCGACCGCAGGCGCCTTGTCGGCGAACTTGACGTAGGGGAAGTCGCCCTTGCCGTCGACCTTGATCAGCGCGAGATCGGTTTTCTGATCGGTGCCGACCACCTTGGCGGTGTAGATCGAGCCGTCATCGGTGGTGACCTGCACCGACTTGGCATGATCGACCACGTGGTTGTTGGTCACCGCATAACCGTCGGCGGTGATGAAGAAGCCGGAGCCTTCGGCGGCGATGGTCTGATGACCTTGCGGCATCTGCATCTGGCCGCGACCCTGACGGCCGAATTGCTGGCCGAACTGCTGGAAGAATTTATCGAACGGCGAGCCGGGCACCGACGGGACGGCGTCCTCGTCGTCATTGCGTTGCTGCTGCATCAGCGCCGGTTCGGCGGAGGCGGCGTCGATCTTCACCCGCACCGAAATGACGGCGGGTTTGACCTTGGCGACGATATCGGCGAAGCCGGACGGATGCTGCAGGGTCGAATCGGCGGCGCTCGCGGCCGACGTCCAGGCCGGCAGATTGGCGTGCAAGCCCGGGCCGCCAACCAGCAGCGCGGCGCCGACTGCGGCGACCGAGCCCAACAGCACGAGGCGCTGGGCCGAGAAGGATTTGCGATTGTTCGGAAGCATAATGATTCTCCATCGATGGAAGCGGCCCAGCGGCCCTTCGCGATACACATGGGGACATCGGGCTTACAGCGACCTGACTGGCGTATTAATTCTTCGACAGATTAATTCCGTGAAATAATTCGGCTGCTGCGGCATGCGAAAAACCACCGATTTGTCGTTGCGACGATTGAGCCGGGTGACGGACGGCCCGCCCGCTTGACAATATGTCGCGGACATTGCTCGGTGCCGGCCCTTGATCGAGGAAACGATGCGACCGCGACTTAAATCCGCTCAGGCCGCGATCCTTGCCGGACTTCTGCTCGGCGCCATGCTCGGCGCCGATGCACAGGGGCAGGCGCTGCCGGGCCAAGTCTTGCCGGGCCAAGCGCTGGCGTTCGATCGCAGCAAGGGCAATTGCCTGACCTGCCATGACATCAAGGGCGGCGATGCACCCGGCAACCTCGGGCCACAGCTCGCCGACATGAAAGCCTGGTTTCCCGACCGCAAGGAACTGACCGCGATCGTGTTCGACGAGACCAAGCGCAATCCGCGGACCGTGATGCCGCCGTTCGGGCGCAATCTGATTCTGACCGATGGGGAAATCGAAGCGATCGTCGATTTTCTCTACACGCGCTGAGCGAGCGGGAGAGGAATGTGAAGACTTTTCGCGCCATAGCCAGTGTTGTCGTGACGATCGCGGCGCTTGCCATTGCCGGCGCGCGGCCCGCCACCGCGGCCGACAGCATCGATCCCGACGCCGATTTCAAGGCGTTCCGCGATTATTTCACCAAGCGCTTTCCCAACGTGCCGCTGAACGATTTCGTCAACGGCCCCTATTCGATGGACGCCGAGTTGCGCAAACAATGGCAGGCGATCGACGATTTCCCGCCTTACGACTTTGCCATCGACCGCGGTAAGCAGATGTTTGCAACGCCGTTCAAGAACGGCAAGACCTACGGCGATTGCTTTCCCGACAATGGCGTCGGCATCCGCCAGAATTATCCGTATTTCGACTTGCAGAGCGGCGAAGTGATCACGCTGGAGCTGGCGCTCAACCGTTGTCGCGAAACCAACGGCGAGGAGCCATATTCCTATGTCAAGGACGAGATGGCGTCGCTGACCGCCTACATGGCCTTCACCTCGCGCGGAAAGCCGTTCGACATCAAGATCCCGAACGACCCGCGTGCGCTCGCGGCCTACCAGAAGGGCGAGGAATATTTTTACACGCGGCGCGGCCAGCTCAATTTCTCCTGCGCCTCTTGCCACGTGCAAAATCCCGGCAATCACATCCGCACCGAAGTGCTGGCGCCAGCGCTCGGCATCGTCGCGGCGATGCCGATCTATCGCTCGGAATGGAACAGCATGGGCACGATGAGCCGGCGGCTCGTCACCTGCAACAGCCAGGTTCGCGGCGTGCCGCTCAAGCCGCAGGATGAGCTTTATCGCGACGTCGAATATTATCTGTCCTATATGAGCAACGGCCTGCCGGTCTCCGGGCCGGGCGCGCGGCCGTAACGTGGGAGCTGGCATCATGCGCGCATGGATGTGTCTTGCAATGACATTGTTTCTCGCCGGTGCGTCGCAGGCGGCGAGCACCGAGGCCGATTTCAAGACCGCGCTCGCCGCCGCCGAGGCCGCCGAGCAGGAAGCGGGCGCGCTGAAAAACCAATGGATCCCGACCGAGCAGGCCTTGGCCGCAGCCAAGAAGGCAGCGGCTGCCGGCGATTTCGATGCCGCCGTCGCCCAGGCCAAAGAGGCCGAGGCCTTGGCCAAGGCGTCGATCGCCCAGGCCAAGGAGCAGCAGACCGCATGGAAGGCGGGCGTTATTCGCTGACGAGGAGAGCACGCACTTGGATCGTCGGAATTTCCTGCGCTGGCTTGGCGTCGCTGCGACTGCGGGCATTACGCCGCGCGTAGCGTTGGCGGCCGACGACGATCTTTACGACGTCGGGCGCTTCGGCAATGTCCGCATCCTGCATCTGACCGACACCCACGCCCAGCTGCAGCCGGTCTATTTCCGCGAGCCGAGCGTCAATATCGGCGTCGGCGATATGCGCGGAAAGCCGCCGCATATCGTCGGCGGCGCCTTCCTCGAATATTTTAACATCGTGCCGGGCGGCAGGATCGCCCACGCCTTCACCTTCCTCGATTATCAGGACGCCGCGCACCGCTACGGCCGCATGGGCGGCTTTGCGCATCTTAAAACCCTGATCGACCGGCTGCGCACGGAAGCCGGGCCGGGCAATTCGCTCCTCCTCGACGGCGGCGACATCTGGCAGGGGACCGGCCAGGCCGCGCAAACGCAAGGCGCCGACATGGTCGAGGCCGCGAACCTGCTCAGCGTCGAAGCCATGACCGGTCATTGGGAATTCACTTATGGCGAAGCCGCTTTACGCAAAAACCTCGCCGGCTTCAAAGGCGAGTTTTTGGCGCAGAATGTTTTCTTGACCGAGGACGCGGCCTTCAACGACAAGCCGGCGTTCAACCCCACAACCGGCCGCGTCTTCAAGCCGGCGATGGTGAAAGAGATCGGCGGCATGCGCATCGCCGTCATCGGCCAGGCTTTTCCCTATGTGCCGATCGCGCACCCGAATCGTTTTACGCCCGACTGGACGTTCGGCATCCGCGACCAGGAGCTGCAAAAGCTGGTCGACGATTTGCGCAACACGCAGCACGCCGATGTCGTGGTGTTATTGTCGCACAACGGCATGGACGTCGATCTGAAACTCGCCAGCCGCTGCACCGGCATCGACATTATTCTCGGCGGCCACACCCATGACGCCGTACCGCGGCCGGTGGTCGTCGCCAATCCGTGCGGCAAGACTTTTGTCACCAATGCCGGCTCGAACGGCAAATTCCTCGGTGTCCTCGATCTCGATGTCGGCAAGGGCGCGCTGAAAAACGTGCGCTACACGCTGCTGCCGGTGTTTGCCGACCTGATCAAGCCGGACGGCGCCATGGCGGCGCTGATCGAGCGGGCACGCGCGCCCTTCGCGGCGCAATTTTCCGAAAAACTCGCGAGCTGCGATCAATTGCTCTACCGGCGCGGCAATTGCATCGGGCCGACGGATCAGGTGATCTGCGACGCGCTGCGGCAGGCGCTCGACGTGCAGATCGCGCTGTCACCCGGTTTTCGCTGGGGCACCACGATGCTGGCGAACCAATCGATCAGGCGCGAGGACGTATTGGCGGAGACGGCGATCAGCTATCCCGAAAGCTACGTGCAGGACATGACCGGCAGCGCGCTCAAAGCGATCATGGAAGACGTCGCCGATAACTTGTTCAATCCGGATCCTTATCTGCAGCAGGGCGGCGACATGGTTAGGGTCGGCGGCATGGACTACGCCTGTGCGCCGAACGAAACCGCCGGAAAACGCATCTCCGACATGGCGCTCGACGACGGCACGCCGATCGAGGCCGGCAAGACCTACCGCGTCGCCGGCTGGGCCTCGGTCAATCCGCAAAACGGCGCGCCAGTCGCGGCCGTCGTCGAAAAGTATCTCGGCGCCAACAAGACGCTGACGATCAAGCGCGCCAATCGCGTGACGCTCAAGGGCGTGGCCAATAATCCCGGCATTATCGGTGGAGGTTAGAAATGAGTTCGATCGTTCGTTCCATTTTGCTTGCGGCGGTCGTTGCGTTCCTTGCCGCAAGCGGCGCGCAGGCCGAGGCCGGCAAGCCGCATCGCGTCGTCATTCAGGTCGATCAGAACGACGCTGAGGTGATGACTCTCGCGCTCAACAACGCCAAAAACGTGCTCGAGATGTATCGCGCCAAGAACGAGGACGCGGTCGTCGAGATCGTCGCCTACGGCCCCGGCCTGCACATGCTGCGCGACGACACCTCGCCGGTGAAGGACCGCATCAAGCAGCTCGCCGAATTGAGCTTCCCGTCAACGCTTACGTTCTCCGCCTGCAATAACACCAAGCAGGGCATGGAAAAGCGCGAGGGCCATCCGATCACCATCATTCCGCAGGCGACCATCGTGCCGGCGGGCGTCGTGCGGATCATGGAGCTTGAGGAGCAGGGTTATAGCTACGTCAAACCTTAGCCGCGCGCATTCACGACCCGGCGGCGGCGAGCGCACCGCGCACCAGCGCGGCATAAAACCACTCCGTCATGCGCTTTGGCCGCGCCAGGCCGAGGCGGTCGAGGCAATCGGCATCCTCGGCGCGCGCGCCAAGCCCGCGCATCAGCAAGGCGGCAAGTTGCATGGGCGACGCAGACTTCAGGGCTTGCAAAGCCGGAATCAGCCGCTGCTCGATTTTCGTAAAATCGGTGCCAAAGGGAAACGGCGGCAACAGGCCGGCGTCCGCGGCGGGCTTGAGCGCGCGCGCGATCGCGTCCGGCGTGTTGTCGCGCGCCGGCCTCGGCAGCACGAATTCGCGTTCGATCTTGCCGGCGTTTTTGGCTTCCCGCAGCAGTTCATCCTGAAAGCGCGAATCGGTAATCGCCAGCATGGCGGCGATCACCTCGCGGTCGCTCTTGCCGCGGATGTCGGCGATGCCGTATTCGGTGATGATCATGTCGCGCAGGTGGCGCGGGATGGTGGTGTGGCCGTAGCGCCAGAGGATATTGGAGCGGTCCCTGCCCGTTGCGCCACGCGTCGCACGCAGCACGATCGCCGAACGCGCGTCTGCCAAGGCAAAGCTCTGGGCAATGAAATTATATTGCCCGCCGACGCCGCTGACGATGCGGCCGTCGTCGAGGCCGTCGGAGATCACGTCGCCGAGCACGGTCGCCATCATGGCGTCGTTGAGGTAGCGCGCCTTGATGCGTGCGCGACGCTTCTTTTCTTCGTCGTGGTAGAGCTCGTTGACAAAGCCGATCGCGGTCATGCCGAATTTCTTGACGGTGTCGCGCGGCATGTCGCGCAGGCTTTTATAGAAGTCGCGCGAGCCGAGGAAGAAGCCGGCGTGCAGCACGATGCCGTCGACTTCGCGCTTGAGGATGCCGGCGCGGTAAAGATCGAGCAGTCCCTCGACGAACATTTCGCTGCAGCCGTAGAGGCCCAAGTCGAATTTTTCCGCATGCACCGTGGCATCGCCCGCGGCATCGACACCGAGGCGCGACAGCAGCGTGCGGAACGCATCGTTGTCGCGCTGGCGCAGCACCAAAGCCTGCGCCACCGCTTCGCCCAGCGAGCCTATGCCAATCTGCAGCGTGCCGCCGTCCGGCACGATGCTCGCCGCATACAGGCCGGCGGCATAGTCGGCAAGCGCCACCGGCTCGCGCGGCGCCGCGAACAACGGAAAATCGGTCGCAGCGCTTTCGAGAATGAGATCGAACTCGTTTTCGTCGATTGCCGAGTCGCCGGGCATGAACGGCAATTCCGAATTGGTCTGCCCGGCAAACAGGAAATCGGCGCCGCCGTCGCGGCGCCGCGCCAACAGATCGAGCGTCAGATCGGGATTGCAACTCAGGCTATACGCGTTCGGCGCTTCGTCGGCGCGATGCGCCACCAGCTGCGCCACCACATTGACACCGCGGTCGAGCACATAGCGCAGCGCGTGCGTATAGTTCGCCGAGATGTAGTGCTGCTGCGCATAGGGCGAGTCGAGCCACTGGCCCGCTTCAAAGAAGAACTCGTTGACCACGATATTCGGCGGCACTTGGCCTTCGTGGATCGCGGCGGCGTAAGCGAGCGGCGGGTAGCTGGCGAACAGCCGTTGCGCGATCGGACCGAGAAAACGCCGTTCCAGCTCGCTCTTGGGACGCGGCGCCTCCAAGGTCAGCGCCGTGAAGATGGTGAGATTGATCGAGCGGTCGGCAGCCGCCTTGGCGTAGAGCGCATTGGCGATGTGATTGGCCTTGCCGAGGCCGAGCGGCAAAGCGAGCACGATGGTCTTGCCGACTTTCTCGACAATGGCGTCAGCCACCTGCACCGGATCGGAAAAGCGCGTCGGCCCCGCGCCGGAGTGGATCATTGCAAAGAGTCCCAGCCCGGATCGGGCTGGAAGCGCGGTCCGTATTTTTGTGCGAGGTTATTGAGCGTGTCGCGCACGTTCGCAATCCCGCGGGTGCGCGCATAGTGCAAGGGCCCGCCGCGGAACGGCGCAAAGCCGGTGGCGAAAATCATCGCGCCGTCGACGATCTCTTCATCGGCGACGATGCCATCGCGCAGGCAGGTGACGCAGACGTCGAGCATCGGCAGGATCAGGCGGTCGATCATATCCGGCGGCGGCTCGGCACCTTCTTGCTTCGATTTCACCACGTGGCCGTTCTGCCAAGTATAGAGGCCCTTGCCGGATTTCTTGCCGAGCTCGCCCTTGGCGACCTTGTCTTTCAGCCATTGCGGCGGCTCGGGCATGTCGCGGTTGATGCTGCCGCGCAGCATTTCGGCAACGTGCAGGCAGATATCGAGCCCGACCTCGTCGGCTAATTCGATCGGGCCCATCGGCATGCCGAAGTCCATCGCCGCCTTGTCGATGGTCTCCTTGGGCGTGCCGGCATCGAGCATCACCAGGGCCTCGAGCAGATACGGCGTCAGCGCGCGATTGACCAGAAAGCCCGGCGCGCTTTTCACCGGCGCCGGCAGCCGATCGATGCGGCCGAGGAAGGCGCGGACCTCGGCGAGCACGTCGGCTGAGACCTGATCGTGGCTCACCACCTCGACCAGCTGCATGCGCGACACCGGATTGAAGAAATGGATGCCGACCAGGCGTTCCGGCCGCGGCAACCCCTCGCGCAACTGCTCGAGCGGTATGCTCGACGTGTTGGTGGCGAGGATGGCGTCGGCCTTCATCTTCGGCTCGATGCCGGCAAAGATTTTTCGCTTGAGCTCGAGCACTTCCGGCACCGCCTCGATGATCAGGTCGGCGGTGGCGACGCCGTCGCCTTTTAGATCCGGGATCAGGCGATCGAGCGAGTCGCGTACCTTGCGGCGGTTGTCGCGGCCGATGATGGCGTAGAGCGCGCTCGCCCGCTTGATGGCGCCGGCGATCGGCTCCGGCTTGGTGTCGCCGAGGCTGACGACGAAACCGTGCCAGGCGCACCAGGCGGCGATGTCGCCGCCCATGGCGCCGGCGCCGATGACATGCACACGCCGGCCGTCCCATTTGCCGCCGGCGAGTTTTTTCAAGTTTTCGCGCAGATAGAACACGCGAACCAGATTCTGCGCGGTCTCGGTGACGAGGAGTTTTGCGAAAGAGGAAATCTCCGCCTTCTGCATTGCTGCGGCATCGCCGCCGTGGGCGGTCCACAGATCGATCAAGGCGTATGGCGCGGGGTAAAACCGCTTCGGCGCTTTCTTGGCGGTCTCGCCGCGCATGCGCGAGGCCAGCAAGCCGCGCGCGGGCTCCATGTTCATCAGCCGCCCGAGCAGGTTCTGTTTGGCCGCAATCATATCGCCGGTGACGGTGGATTTTACCGCAGCGCGCACGTGGCGTTCCTGGGTCACCGCGTCGACCAGATGCAGGGCGCGAGCCCGCCGCGCGCGCTCGGTCTTGCCGGTCAGCATCATGGTCATGGCCTGCACCGGGCTGATCAGCCGGGTCAGCCGTACCGTGCCGCCGAGGCCGGGATGGAGACCGAGCAAAACCTCGGGAAAGCCGAAGCTCGCGTCGTCGATGGCAATGCGGAAATCGCAGGCCAGCGCCACTTCGAGTCCGCCGCCGAGGCAATAGCCGTGGATCACCGCAACCGTCGGCAGCGGCAGCCGGTCGAGGCGATCGAGCACCGCGTGGCCGCGCGTCAGCGTCGCTTCGATCGGCGCAGGGTCGGTGACGCCACGGAACTGTGCGATGTCGGCACCGGCGATGAAGCCTGAACGCTTGGCGGAGCGGATCACCAGCCCGCGCGGATGGTCGCGCTCGATCTTGTCCAGCACCGCGTTGAGCTCGGTGAGCACGGCTTCCGACAAGGTGTTGGCGCTGGAATCCTTCTTGTCGAACAGCAGCCAGGCGATACCGTCCTCGTCGGTGCGCAGCCGCCAATTGACCCAGGGGCCCGGCTCCTGCGGCGCCTCGTCGATGGCGAACGGGCCGAGCTCGATGTCGCGCTTGCCGAGAATGGCCAGCGTCGGTTTGGGAGCGGGTGAGGTTTTCATCGGTTCCCCCTCACACCGCTTCGATCAGCATGGCGCCGCCCTGGCCACCGCCGATGCATTCGGTGGCGATGCCGCGCTTGTAGCCGAGCCGTTTCATGGCGTTGACCAGATGCAGCACGATGCGATTGCCGCTGGCACCGACCGGATGGCCGACGCCAATCGCTCCACCATCCACATTGAGCCGGTCGCGCGCGATCTTGCCGGCGGCGCCGGAAAGCCCGAGCGCCTCGCGGCAGAATTCGGCATCGTCCCAGGCGGCGAGGCAGCCGAGCACCTGAGCAGCAAACGCCTCGTTCAATTCCCACAGCTCGATGTCGCCGAGCGTGAGCTGGTGCCGTTTCAAGATCGCGGTCGAACAATAGACCGGGCCCAGCCCCATGACGGAGGGATCGAGCGCCGACCATTCGCTGTCGACGATGACCGCCTTCGGCGTCAGCTTCTGCGCCTTCACCGCGTCCTCCGAAGCAAGAATGACCCAGGACGCGCCGTCGGTGATTTGCGACGAGTTGCCCGGCGTGACCTTGCCCCACGGCCGCTCAAAAGCCGGTTTCAGCTTGGCAAGCGTATCGGCCGAACTGTCGGGTCGCACGCCGTCGTCGTGATCGAACAAGGTGCCGTCGCGGGCGAAAGCCGGTTCGACCTCGCCTGAGAAGTAACCGTTCTTCTGCGCCGCCGCGAGGCGCTGCTGGCTCTCGGCGGCGTATTCGTCGGCCTGCCGCCGCGAAATATGAAACAGATGTCCGACCAGCTCCGCGGTCTGGCCCATATTGAGTTCGGTGATCGGATCGGTGAGCCCGCGCTCAAGACCGATCACCGGCGTGAAGAACGATGGACGCCAACCGAGGAACGCCGCAAGTTTTGCGCCGATGCCGCGCGCAGCGAACAACTTGGAGTACCAGTTGACCGCGCTGCGGCTGAACACCAGCGGCGCGTGGCTCAGCGATTCCGCGCCGCCGGCCAGCACCAGATCGGACACACCTTCGCGGATGTAGCGATACGCGGTGTCAATTGACTGCATGCCCGAGCCGCAATTGATCTGTACGGTGAACGCGGTCATCGCCTCGCCCATGCCGAGGCGAAGCGCGGCGACGCGGGCCGGATTCATCTCGTCGGCGATGACATTGACGCAGCCGAGGATCACCTGGTCGAAGGCGTCCGGCGCAAACGGCTGGCGCAGCAAGAGCGGCCGGCCGCATTGCACGGCGAGGTCGACCGGCGTGAACGGGCCCGGCTTGCCACGCGCCTTGATGAACGGCGTGCGGCTGCCGTCGACGATATAGACCGGGCGGTGCCCTACTCCGCTGCCTGCGGCGGCGGCAGGGCCGGGACTTCCTCCGGCGCCGGCAATTCCACCGGCGGCAGGTCCGAGGTCGGCGGCGGAGGCGTCGGCTGAGATGTCGCTTGCGATGGCTGATCTCCTTTATGCAATGCGCCCCGGGAAGTCAGTTCTTCCGGGGCAAAATCATTGACCGCGACGGCCGCCGCGACGGTGTCGGCGGCGGCTTTGAGTTTTGCCGCCTCGTCGGCGGTGATGGTGCGCTGCTTCACCGCCTGATCGATGTCGCGCACCCGCGCCGCATGCATGCGATCACGGATCGGCTGCACCGCGGCCGTCAGGGCGAAGGCACGCTCAAGGAGCGCGACGCCGTTTTCGGTTTGACTCGCGGCCGGATGGTACAGATCGATGGTGAGGCGGTCGCGCGCCGCGCTGGGCGTGGTGATCAGGTCGGCACATTTATCGGTGACGCGGTCGGACGGGCCGCGGCGGCGCGGGCCGAGCGGCTGGATCAGGAACCGCAGCAGCCAAGCCACCGGCCGCACCGGGAAGTTGGCGATGATCTCGTCGAAGCGCGCCTCGATGACGGCGAAGCTCGCCTCCATGCAATATTGCAGCAACGGCAAATCGTCCGGCTGGCGGCCTTCGTCGTTCCAGCGCTTGAGCGCCGCGCTCGACAGATAAAGCTCTGAAAGAATATCGCCGAACCGCGCCGAGATCATTTCCTTGCGCTTCAAGGCACCGCCCAGCGTGAGCAGCGACAGATCGACGGCGAGCGCAAAGGCAGCGGCATGGCGGCTGAGCTGGCGGTAGTATTTTGTCGCCGCTCCGGCATCCGCTGCTGGAGCAAACAAGCCGCCGGTCCAGGCGCGGCCCCAGGCGCGCATGATATTGGCCAGGCTGTGGCCGACATGGGCCCATAAAACTTTGTCGAAGGCATCGAGGCCACGTTCGCGGTCGGCGTCTTCGAGCGCCTGCATTTCCTTGAGCAGATAAGGGTGGCAGCGGATCGCGCCCTGGCCGAACTGGATCAGCGCGCGGGTGACGATATTGGCGCCTTCCACCGTGATGGCGATCGGCACGCCGCGATAAAGGCTGCCGAGATAGTTCAGCGGCCCTTCCATGATGGCTTTGCCGCCATGCACGTCCATGGCGTCGCTCACCGCGACCCGCATGCGTTCGGTGGCTTGCGCCTTCATGATGGCGGTGACCACCGCCGGATGATGGCCTTCGTCGAGCGCGGCGCAGGTCATGCGGCGCGCGGCGTCGAGCAGATAAGCGGTGGCGGCGATGCGGCCGAGCCGCTCCTGGATCGCCTCGAATTTTGCGATCGGCACGTGGAACTGCTCGCGGATGCGCGCATAGGCGCCGGCGGCGTTGGCGGAAAACGCAGCTCCCGCGGCCGACAATGACGGCAGCGAAATGCCGCGGCCGGCCGCCAGCGCGCTCATCAGCATTTTCCAGCCCTTGCCGACCTGATCGACGCCGCCGATGACGTTGTCGATCGGGATGAAGACGTCGTGGCCCCAATTCGGCCCGTTCTGGAAAACCTGCATGGCCGGCAAATGCCGCCGGCCGATGCTGACGCCGGGCAAATGGGTCGGCACCAAAGCGAGCGTGAT
>Ga0181518_10003661_pt1 | contig 14074 bp, 11 predicted proteins | sample PEATcosm2014_Bin_28_FD_119751 | JGI IMG/M metagenome (GOLD analysis project Ga0181518, IMG submission 119751) | Peatland microbial communities from MTU Mesocosm Facility, Houghton, MI, USA - PEATcosm2014_Bin01_60_metaG | ecosystem: Environmental > Terrestrial > Soil > Wetlands > Peat | place... | reverse complement strand
AGTGGCCAGGCTGGCTGTCGTGACGTCGATGCGGTTCGCTTCGAGCGCGAACGACGCGTGGATGTCGACCGCCGTTTGGGCGACGCCGTGAGCGGCGAACTCCAACGGCTCGATTGCGATACTGCCCCGGTAGCGCGGACCGGCGGCGTCATAAGTCAGCAGCGCCTCGAGGTTTCGACCTCGCGCCGCGAACGGCACGCTCGCGTGCGATTCCGCCTGAAATTCGCCATGCTCGATGCGGAAACGGCCGATGGCGAGCTTGAGAATCGCCGCCATGGCGTCGCCGCGCCGGCCTTGGCCTTTCGGTTGCGGCAAGTTGGTGCGGCCGTTCGCATCGACGATGAGGGCGATGCGCGGCGCTTCCACGTCGAGCGAGCGTATGTCGATATCGCGCTTCACCAGTGAAATGATTCTCACCCCCACCGCGATGGAGGCGGCGCGAAATAGCGGCGGCTTGCCGGCGGGCTCGGTGCCGTGCAGGACAAAGGAATCGGCCTCCACCCGCAGGGCGGCGAGGTCGAATCGAAAAGCGCCCATCTCGGCGCGCCCCCCGGTTGCGGTTTCGATCGAGCTCACCAGCCACCCGCGCGCCTTGCCGCGAAACCACTCGCTGCGCAGCGCCAACACACCGGCCAGTGCCGCCAGCAGCGCCGCCGCAGCCACGCAAGCGGCAATCCACAGCAGGCGGCGCTTCATTGGAGCGCCTCATCGTGATAGACGATCGGCGTTTGCCGCCGCGCCTCGCGCAGCCAGTTCTCCATTTCGCGGTCTTCGCGCTGACCCGCCAGAATGTCTTCGATCTGGTCGCGATAATCGTCGGGCGAAACCGTTTTCGCAGGCTCGGCCGCGCGCATCTTCGGCGCCAGCACGGTGTCGAAATAATTCCGGATCTCTTCGGAAGTAACTTGCACCGCGGGGCGGAAGCGCACATCGACAAACTGCAACAACGTGCGCTGCCAGAGCAGCGCGTCTCTCACGTCCTGGTCGCCAATGCGATATTGAGCCAGCGCGCGCCGGTAATCGGCTTCGGCCGGATAGTAGCGCTGCCGGAAAGCGGCCAGCACCGGCTCGATTTCGGCCGGCTGCGGCACCGGGTAGCGGCTGGTTTCGAGCTCGTGGCGCACCAGCCGCTGCTCCACCATGCGCTCGGCCGCGGTGCGCTTGCTGACCGGGCTCAGATCCGGCGGCTGACCGTTCAAGAACGCGGTCACGCGAATTCCGCGCTCGATGTCGCTCGAGGTAATCACGCGATTGCCCACCGAAACCGCAATGCGGTCAATGATGGCGCCCGTAGCGAAGGCCGCCGCAAGCGTGGCGGCCAGCGCCAACAACGCCAGGCGGATCGGCGCGGCGGATCGCAACTCGAGCTTCCTCCTCAAAACGTCTGTCCTATCGAAAAGAAGAACTGAAAATGGCTCACGCTCTGCTCGGTGCACTGGTTGACAACGGCCTGGCACGGGTGGACGCCGGCGTTCACCAGGTCCTGCTCGGTCCCCTTGAATCCATAAAACCGCGGCGGATTGAGGTCGTAGGCCAGGTCCACGCGGAACGGGCCGATGGGAGTACGGTAGCGAATGCCAAAGCCGACGGCGTGCACCATGTAATCGAAGTCCCCGAGGCCGTTCTGTTTCACGCGGAAGGTGAAATCGCTCGCACCGGTGAAAGTGTTGCCGAAATCGTGAAACAGAATGCCGCCGACATTTTCTCCGATCAGCGGGAACCGCAGCTCGGTCTGGTTGAAGAACAGAGCGTTGCCGCCGATCGGAAAGCCGGTTTCCGGGTCGCGGGGCCCGGACTGGTCCTCGGGGAACGCGCGATCGGATGATCCGCCGCCCCCGAAGAAGCGCTCCGGCAGTGGCACTGCGTCCTCCCCAGCGCCGCTGTAATGGAACGCGGCGATGTTGCCGATTTCGGTCGAGCGCGCCAGCACCAGCTTCCTGTTCAGCGGATGGTAAGTGGAGTTGCGCGCCAGCACGCGCACAAAGTCGCGCTGCGAACCGAAAATGTGCTCGGCGAAATCCACGTTGAGCGTATTGTAGACGCCCTTGCGCGGGTCCAGGGGATCGTCGCGCCGGTCTTGGATGAGGTTGAATGAAAGCAGGCCCAGCCGGACCGGTTGCGAGAGCAGCGGGATCAGCTCGGGCGAAATCTTCAGCGTGGCCTGGTCCACGTTGACCGCGCGGTACGCGTAGCGGTAGAGCAGCGTGATCGACTTGTTGACACGCTGCTTCAACTGCATGGAGACTTCCTCGCGCTTAAAAGAAAAGGTGCGGACGTCCTTGGAATCGTCGTAGCGGGCGGTGAAGGTGAGCAGCAGCTTGTCGTTGCCGCGGAAACGGGCCCAATCGTAGCTGAGAATCGCCTGCTGCTCGAGCGTGGAGAATCGCGTGCGCAGGCTCAAGGTGTGCGCGATGCCCCACAAATCGGATCGCGTGATGCCCAGCGAAACGCGCGGCGCAAATCCGGTCTGCCCGGCCGGCGCATCCAGGCAATACTCGCAGCCGCCGATGCGCGCGAATTCGGCGCCAACGCCCACCGACACCGAGTAGCGCCGCGCTTCCTCCAGATCGTAGACCACGTATTTCTGATCCGTCTCTCCATCTGGATTCTGAATCGCCATGTCGACGCGCGAGAAGACGCCCAGGTCGTACAGGCGGCGCTCGGTCTCGCTCATGGCGGTGGGCGATAGCGGATCGCCCGGGTTGAGCTGGAGGTTCTTATAAACCAGGCTGGGCCGCGTATGCGCCAGACCGCCGGGGTTGAAAAGCACCTGCCGCACGAACTCGCGGCCGCCCTCGCGGACGGTGTAGCGCACATCCAAGCGATTCGGCGCGGCGGGCTTCGAGCTCCAGGCAAAGGTGGCGTTGGGAAAGCCGTTCTGATAATACTGCGCCAGGATGGCATCGCGGTCCACCGCGATATTGAACTCGCTGAACGGCTGATTCGCGACCGAGCTCAGCAGGGAGAGGATCTTCTCCTTGTCGAGCTGCTCGATTCCCTCCACAGCCAGACTGTGGACGAACGTTTGCGCGCCTTCGTCGATCGAGATCCACACGGCCTGCTCGCCGCTGTGGCCCTGATAGCGGTCGTCCAGCCGGTGGGTCACCTTCACGTCGCGGAATCCGTTGGATTGGTACAGGCTGACAATCGAATCCTCGTCGCGCCGGAGCAGGTCGGCGCTGAAACGGCCGTGTGGAAACTGCAGCCAGGAGGCTGTGCGCAGGAACATGCGCTCCCGAATGTCCTCGGCCGCGAAATAGCGGTTGCCTTGGATGCCAATGAAGACCAGCTTGTGGCGCTCGCCGAGATTGACCAGGTAATCGATGGTGGCCTGGTCGTCGATCACGCGCTGCTGCTTGAACTCGACCTCGGCGTCGAAGTAGCCCTTGGATTGAAAGTAGTCTTCCAGGTTGTGGGCGCCCTCGGTGAGCAGGTCGGCATCCACCGAGTGCTCCTCGAAAATCGGGACAAAGTGCCCCAGGCTGCGCTCGGAGACCTTTGCGCCGATGGCGCGCAGGCGTATGCGCGGGCCCGCGTCGATGTCGAGCACCGGCGCGGCGCGATTGGTCGCCGCATCGTACTTCACGTCTGCCAGCGTCACCTTGGCTTCCAGGCGATGATCCTTGGCGTAGAGCGCGCGCACGCCCTCGACGCCATCGCGCAGCCGCGTCTGCGTCATCGGTTTCCAGGTGTGGACGATCCAGCGCCGGAACCCCATGGCGCGCACGACGCTGGCGCTGTCGAGCTGGACATTGCCCATGATCGTAGGCGCGGCGAAACGGGCACGGACGCCGCTATCGATGTCGAACCGGATGTGCACCTGCTGGTAGTTGTTTTCCCAATCGAGCACCGGCGTCACGCTGCCGCCAAACAGGCCGTTCGATTCCAGCAGCTTCTTCTGGCCGGCTTCGGCCGCCGTCAGGCTGGCCTCGGTGTAGGGTGCCCCGAGATCGAGCTGCGCCGCGTTTTCGAGCTGTGCCGTGCTGGGTGGGTTGGAGACTTTCCCCGTCACCACCACGTGACCGATGAACCAACTGTTCTTGGTCACAAAGCGCACCACTACGCCGTCCTGGTATGGCTCGGCATCCACCTGAATATCCGCATACCGGCCGGTCGCAAAGAGGCGCTCGATGCTGGCGCGTACGTCGGCCAGGCGCAATGGCTGGTTCCGCTTCAGCGGGAGGATCTGGTTGATTTCAGCCGGGTCGAGTGGTTGTTGGGCCGGCTGGAACTGGATCGCCGCGATCCGCTTGCCCTCCCAAGAAGCGTCCTGCCCATGCAGCAAAATCATTGGCGCGGCAAGGGATAGCACGACGATGCGAAAGACGCTGGCGAACGGGCGGCGCACCAGAAACATGATAGCGTAAGCAGTTTAGAGCAGGTTTGTTACCATGGTCGCCCGACAGAGCTTGGTAGGGCATGCTTTAGCTTGCCAACGCCCGCTTGCGGGCGCGTATTCTTTTGCCTGCACGGAACAAAGATGACTGCGGCCGAGCGCCAGCGTTATTCGCGGCAGATCCTCTTCGCTGGGATCGGCGAGGCCGGCCAGGAGTTGCTGCTGCGCGCCCACGCCGTGGTCGCCGGCTGCGGCGCATTGGGCAGCTTTCACGCAGCCGCGCTGGCGCGCGCCGGCGTCGGCCGGCTCACCATCATCGACCGCGATTACGTCGAGCCCGCCAATCTCCATCGCCAGTGGCTGTTCGAGGAATCCGATGCCGCCGAAGGGTTGCCCAAGGCGGTGGCCGCGGCGCGCCGGTTGGAGCGCATCAATTCGTCGGTTGCCGTGCGCGGGGTGGTGGCGGACATGACGGCGGAAAACGCCGCGGACCTGTTGGGCGGCGCCGGCGTGATCCTCGATGGCACCGACAACTTCGAAACGCGTTACCTGATTAATGATTTTGCGGTGAGCCACGGCATTCCGTGGATCTATGGCGCCGCGGTGGGCAGTTACGGCCTCACCATGCCCGTGATTCCCGGCCACACCGCGTGCCTGCGCTGCGTCTATCCCGACCCTCCCGCCGGCCCGCAGCCCACCTGCGAAACCGCCGGCGTGCTGAACGCGATCGTCTCCGCCGTGGCATCGCTACAAGTGGCCGATGCGCTGAAGATCCTGAGCGGGCACACCGACCTCGTGCGAGCGCGCATCACCACTATCGATGTTTGGGAAGGCGGCATCCGCCAGATCGACGCTCCGCCGCGAGATCCCGATTGCCCCACCTGCGCGCGCCGCGAGTTTCCTTACCTCGACGAATCGACGCGCCCTGCGGTGCGTATGTGCGGCCGCGACGCCGTGCAGGTCCGCGAGCGCGAAGGCCCCATCGACTTGGAAGAACTGCGCGCCCGCCTGGAACCGCTAGGCGAAGTGCGCTCGAGCGAGTTCGCCCTGCGATTCCTCGTCCCACCCTACGAACTAACCGTGTTCCCCGACGGCCGCGCCATCGTCAAAGGCACCAGCGACCCTGGCGTAGCGCGGAGTTTGTATGCGCGGTATGTGGGGTAGCGGGGGCGCGCGTTATTCCCCTGTTCGTCGCTGAGTTCCTAACTGCGTCAGCAGTTGCTGAGCTTCCTCCCTGGACCCCTCCGTAATGTCGTCTTGTTTGACTCCTAGAGCTCGCTTCAGAAACTGAGCTGCCTTCGCGCGTTCGCTTCGGCGGAGGTGGATCTTGGCGATTTCCACGTTCGCATCGCCGTCTCTCAGCTTAACGGCCCGCTCGAACCACGCGAGGGATTGCTTTAGCCTTCCTTGATCGCGGAAAAGGACGCCGATGTTGCTGGCCGCGCACGAGGACCCTCGCCCGTGCGCCCGCCGGTACCAATACAGCGCCTTTGCAGGGTTCGGTTTCACTCCTAATTCCTTCGCTATAGAAGTTCCCAAGGTTGACCTGGGCGCCCTCGTCGCCCGTCTTGGCGACGGCCAGGAACAAACGAAATGCAGATGTCAGCTTGCCGGCCTCCCACTGTCTGTGGGCTTCTCGGAGCTTGCGGTCTAGGTCAGGCGGCTGGCGCCGCCTGGCGGCGAGCACTGATTTCGTCACCGACGTTTCCCTCCCTTTGGTTCCGGAACAAAGCGCAATATCCTGCCCCCGGAGACAAACCAATTCCCCTACCAACTTACCCGATTAGCGAAGGCTCGCGTCCGACGCCGTCCGTGGCGCGGCCTGTCAAGGCTGCAGAGCCGAGAGTCGTCTCGGCTTTTCTTCCCGCGCTGGACCATGGATAATCTTCCGCATTCGCCACCAACCCGGCTCTCACCGGATTGTTCTCGATGTACGCCCTGATGCGGTCCGATTCCCGCTCGTCCCGCACCCAATGATCGTATGACTCAGCCTGCCAGAATGGCTGTCCTGTGCGTCCGAGCAACCGGTTCGCTTCCCGCGCCGTGTATCCCTTCACCGTTTGCAGGAAGCGGCTGGGACTTACCCGCGGCAACACTAACAGATGCACATGATTCGCCATCATCACGAAGGCGTGCAGTTCATAGTGCTGCAATTGTTCGGCGTTGTACCGGATGGATGCAGCCACGAGTTGCGAGATAGGCTCCTGCTTGAGATAGAGCGGCCCGCTGCGAGCGGCGTCGAGGTGCCGGTCTATCCAGACAAAAGCTTGCCCGGCATTGAGTTTGCCGGGCGGCGGATAGAGATTGTGCGCGAGACTGCCAAAGAGGTGCCAGGTGATGAACAGGGCCTTGCCTTCCGGGTAGATGTGAGGAAGGCGGCGGTGGCGTTGGAAGTCCATGAGAGGTTAGTGAGCTTTTGCGGTAAAGAATCTCGCGGAGAACAGGCAGAAATGAAAGAAAAGCCGAGATGACTCTCGGCTCTGCAGGCCGACGGCCCGCGCCACGGGGCGCCATGATCCAACCCGCGCTTGTCTTTACAATAAGAGCTTATGCTTCCCGCGCTCCCGATTGCCGGCGGCTCCGTGGTGTGTGGCGTGGGCGCGATGGCGTGGGCGGTGCGCGGGCGGGCCTCGGCAGTGTTCGGTCCTTCGGTTTGGCGAGGGCCGCGCGAGCGGCGGGCGGTCGCGTTGACCTTCGACGACGGCCCCAGCGAAGGTACACCGCGCATTCTGGAGATACTCGCTGCTCACCGCGCGCCGGCCACGTTCTTCCCTTGCGGCGCCAACGTGGCGCGGCTGCCTGACTTGGTGCGGGCAGTGGCGGAAGCCGGCCACGAGATCGGCAACCACGGCTACAGCCACCCGCTGTGCTGCTTCCGGTCGGCCAAATTCATTGCAGCCGACATGGAGCGCGCGCAACAGGTTATCCTGGAGCACACCGGGGCGCGGCCGGTTTGGTTTCGCGCGCCCTATGGCGTCCGTTGGTTTGGGATGCGGCGCGCGCAGCGCCGCCTTGGCCTGCGAGGCGTCACGTGGACTGTAATGGGCTATGATTGGAATTCGAGGGCGGAGGCCATCGTCGAACGGATGGCGGGGCGCGTCTCCAACGGCGCGATCCTGTGCCTGCACGATGGTCGCGAACTCCGCGCGCGGCCGGATATCGGCGCCACCATCGAGGCCGTGGGCCGCCTGCTTCCCCTGTTGCTGGAGCGGGGCTATAAATTGGAAACGGTAACTCAACTTCTATGTCCGACGATTTAATAGAACGGGTTCGCAAATCGATCGCAACCTCCAAACGGATTCCACTGGAGACGGTCGCCATTGACAGCGATTTTCAGCAACTGGGGATCGATTCGATGGACGCGGTGGAGATTCTGTTCGCGCTCGAGAACGAATTCGACATCAACATTCCCGACGACGAGGTGCGCAGCGTTCGCGGCGTGCGCGACATGTGCGTGGGGGTGGAGAAATTGCTGGCGGCCAAAGCGGCCGCGGCGGAAACCCAGGCCGGCCAGTAAGGCATGCGCCGCGTCGCCATCACCGGGCTGGGCGCCATTTGCGCGCTCGGCCGGACCACCGCCGAAGTGGCCGAATCGTTGCGCCAGGGCCGCTCCGGCATCGCGCCGATTGAATCCACCGATGCATCGCAACTGCGTTTTCGCAACGGCGCCGAGGTGCGCGGCTACAGCCACCAGGGCTATTTCGACGACCGGCGCGCCGATTTCATCGACCGCTTCGCGCAGTTCGCCGTGATCGCCGCGCGCGAAGCCGTCACCTGCGCGGGCGTCGAATGGACGCCGGAGCTGCGCGAGGCCGCGGCCATCATCACCGGCTCCTGCGTGGGCGGGCAGAGCACGGAGGATGTCGGTTTTCACGATGTCTACAAGATGGGCCTGAACCGCGTTCACCCGCTGACCATTCCTAAGACCATGGCCAACGCGGGGGCCAGCCACATCTCGATGGAGTTTGGCATCACCGGCCCCAGCTACACGATCTCGACCGCGTGCTCGTCGGCCGGCCACGCCATCGGCCAGGCCTTTTGGATGGTGCGCAACGGCATCACCGACCTGGCGCTGGCCGGCGGCAGCGAGGCCCCGTTCAGCTTCGGCATTCTCAAAGCGTGGGAGGCCATGCGCGTGGTGTCGCCCGAAACCTGCCGTCCGTTTTCCAGGGACCGGCGCGGCATGGTGCTGGGCGAAGGCGCGGCCATGCTGGTGCTGGAGCCGCTCGAAGCCGCGCTCGCCCGCGGAGCCAAGGTTCACGCCGAGATCGTTGGCTTCGGCATGTCGGCCGACGCCTGCCACATCACGCAGCCTTCGGCCGATGGCGCGGCCAAGGCCATGCGCGCGGCCTTGCGCGACGCCGGCCTGTCGGCGGAAGCGATCGGCTACGTGAATGCCCACGGCACCGGCACGCTGGCCAACGATGCTACTGAAACCGCCGCGCTGAAAGCCGTGTTCGGCGCGCACGCGGGCAAGCTGGCGATCAGTTCGACTAAATCGATGCACGGCCATGCGCTCGGCGCGGCCGCGGCTCTGGAATGCGTCGCCACCGTGCTGGCGCTGCGCGACGGCGTGCTGCCGCCCACCGCCAACTACAACCTGCCCGACCCCGATTGCGACCTCGATGTAATCCCCAACCAGTCCCGCCAGGCGCAAGTGGAGTGGGCGATTTCGAATTCCTTCGCCTTCGGCGGCCTGAACGCCGTGCTGGCCCTGCGCAAAGCGTAGGCCTGGGCGCGCGGCCGGAGCCCTCTATATTTCCCGGCTGGCTGGATGATCGTTCCCGAAACGCCGGCGTAGAATGATGCATGAAATGAGCATCCGAAACTCTGGTGGGCCGTAGCCAGGGAACTCTCACGGGTGCTCCCTCGTATGTAGCTTATTCAATCGGAGGTTTGTTGTGTCGAAACGCGTTCGCTTGTCCCTGTTGACAGCGGTTGTGCTGTGCATGACCTCAATCGTGGGTGCCCAGACGGCGCCTGCGCCCACCAAACTCAAAGACGAAATGCGGATGCCGTGGCAACGCGGCGACCGAAATTTCCTCCGACTCTGGCTGGTGGCGGGACCGTTCCCGGGCGGCCTGAATACGGATTACATCGGTGGTCAAGGTGGGGAGGCTGGCATTCGGCCCACCGATGCAATGGAACAAAAGCGTGCGGATGGCACCAGCGTCAAATGGCATTCCCAGAAGAGTTGGGGCGATACGAACGCCTTCGACGATTTGACCGGTCCCAAAGACGATGCGGTGGCATACGCATTCACCAAGGTTTCCCGTCCCAAAGCCGGGAAAGCCCTGCTCCTGGTGGGGAGCGAGGACGGAGTCCGGGTGTGGCTGAACGGGAAGCTGGTGCTGGACAAGGACGGTCTCAGATCCTTAACTCCGGATGAGGACCAGGTCGAAGTGGACATGAACGCCGGAGAGAACGCCCTGCTGGTCAAGGTATCCGCCTCGAAATCATTCAGCGCGCGGGTGCTCGAGCCGGGGACTGTGGTAGCCCGGAAGGCTGAAATCGGCCCCTCGATCGTCAAGCTTCTGCCGGATGGATTCACCCTCAAGACCGACATCGGTGTTGAGAGAACCGAACCGGAAGCCGTCAAGATCGAGGTGATCCGGCCCGGCGGCGAGGCGGTTTTCACCACAACGGCTCGTCGCGGCGCGAACGTGGCGATCGATGCCAAGTCCTGGCCGGATGGCCCTTACGAAGTGCGGTGCAGCACCCACACGTTCACCGGCCTGCTCTACGTTACCCACCTTCCCTGGTACAAAGGCGATTCGCTGGCCAAGGCCCGCGAACTGGCTGCCACGGCGGCCAAGGCCGATGCTTCGCAGCCGGAGGGCTTCACGCTCAAGATGCTCGTCGAAATGGTGGAAGATCGCCTGGGATCTAAACTAAGTGAGGCCAAGGGTAACCCGTGGCTGAAAATCCATTCTCCGCTCATGGAATACGACGAGATGATGCTGGAGCGGAAGGGGCTGACCGGCCGCATCCGCCCCGATGGCTTCGTGCGGCTGGCCTACCGGGACGAGGTGGATGGCTCGCCGCAGTACTGCCGCGCCTACCTGCCGGTGAATTACGACCCGGCCAAGAAGTGGCCACTGGTGATCCAGATGCACGGCTACAATCCCGCGAATCCGGTCTACGTGCGGTGGTGGGCCGCCGACAGCCGCTATGCGGGCATCGACACCGAGTTCTCCAATCACCAGCAGGCGATCTACATGGAACCCCACGGCCGCGGGAATTCGTCGTACCTGGGGATGGGGGACAGCGACGTGGTGCATGCCATCGCCGAGGCGAAGCGCCTCTTCAGCGTGGACGACGATCGCGTGTACCTCACCGGCGATTCGATGGGCGGGTGGGCACCTGGGAAATCGCCAACCGTCATCCGGACTTGTTCGCCGCCATTGCGCCTGTGTTCGGAGGCTCCGATTACCACTCGCGGATGTCGGAAGAGGAACTCGCTAAGCTGAGCCCGCTAGACCGCTTCTTCGACGAGAAGGAAAGCACCTGGGCCATGGCTGACGGTCTGCTCAACGTCCCTATCTTCGTCCACCACGGCGACGCGGATCAATCCGTGAACGTGGAGTATTCGCGGTGGGCCGTGCGGCTGCTGCAACGTTGGGGCTACGACGTGCGCTATCAAGAGTTCCCCGGCCGCAGCCATGAGGCCCTGGAGAGCCAGAACGGGAACATGAGCATCGAATGGTTCCTCGAGCACCGGCGCAACCCCAATCCGCGCCACGTGCGAATCCGCTCCGCTGAGTTGCGTAACGCCACAGCCTACTGGGCGCACGTGTTGCAGGCGGACAGTCCGCTGGCCTTCATGGCGGTGGATGCCGAGGTGGTGGATCGCGACGTGATCCGCCTGGACACCGAGAACGTCCTCGATATCGCGTTGTCCCCTTCGGCAGTTCTGGTGGATCCGGCCAAGCCCGTGAAAGTCGTCTGGAATGGCTCAGCCCACGAACTGCGTTTGCAGGATGGCGAGCTGCGGCTGACCGCGGCCGGATACAAGCCCGCGCCCCTGCACAAGAACCAGCGCCTGCCGGGCTCCACAACCGATTTCACGGTCACGCCCTTCGCGATCGTGATCGGCACCGTCTCCAAGGATCCGGAGATGGTGGCACTGTGTCACAAAAAGGCCGACTCATTCGTCAACGGTTGGCGCGATTGGCAGAAGCAGGAACCGCGCGTATTTCAGGACACCGAAATCAAGGACGCGGATATGGCGAAGTACTCGCTCCTGCTGGTCGGTGGGCCGGACGCCAATCGTGTGACGGCGCAGCTTGCCGCCAAGCTGCCGCTCCAGATCGCAGCGGATCGGATCACCATCGATGGCAAAGGCTTCCCGGTAAAGGACGCCGCCGTGCAAATGGTCTACCCGAATCCGCTGAACCCTGCGCGGTATGTGTGGATCGCCGCCGGCACCTCCACGGACGGCATGTATTTCTGCGATTTGAACCCGCAGAGGCTTTACGACTGGGAGTACATCATCATGGATGGGCACATCCCCGCCGCCAAGCAATCGGCTTCTTCCTTGCAAACCAGAGTCGTATCTGGGATGTTCGACTACAACTGGCGCTACAGCGATTCGTTGGCCCAGCCCGGTGACACCGAGGTACGGGCTAAAGGGCGCCAGCTCCACCGCCCGAAAGCGAATCTCGCGGTGGATCCAAAGGTGTTCGAATCCTATGTGGGCCGTTATCAGATCGAGCAGGGTCCGCTACTCGAGCTGTTCCAGGATGGGAAGCGCCTGATGGTGAGACAACCAGGCCAGGGAGACGCCGATGAGCTGCTGCCCGAGTCCGAAACGGATTACGACATCCCCAAGTACGGTGTCTGGATCAGCTTTCTGCGCGATGCCTCGGGCAAGGTGACGGGATTCACCGGATATCAAGAGGGCAGTTTCGAAGCCAAGAAACTCGGCAAGTAGGGTCCGGTAAGCGGGGGCGTGGCGAAGGCGCGCTACGGCCGCGCCGATTGGGCTGCATCCGGGCGCTGCGACTGGGCCCTCGCCGGCGATCTGACCATGCGGATCATGGTCGAGATATTGATTGTCGCGTTTGCCAACTCCAACAATGTGCCGCCGATCGATCGGCTGATGATATTGTTGGCTAACCACAGCAGAGTGCTCGTCAGCAACACAGCTCGAAAAGAAACGCCCCGCATCGTAAGAATCGCGACGGTCGCGATCGACGAGCCGATCACGGGCAACCAGCCGGCTTTGTTTTTCGCGAACGCCACGCCCATGCCGAGGTTCACAATCACAATCGCGGCACCAAGCAGCCATGACCGGTATCGCAGCGCCAGGAACGAGCGGAATGACGATATCAGTGAACTCGCGGAAGCGGGAAGATTCCCTAAAAGAACGAAGTGCACAGCGTAAACCAGGCCCTGAGTCGCGTTGAAGAACTTCAGGCGGTCATCGCTCTTCTGAAGAAAGGCTGTTATGCCGAGGGCGAGCGCGACGTATCCGACCAATTGCGCCGGAGAAAATAGTCCCATTGTTGCGGTGATGCGAAGCCGCTACAGCGGCGGCTCCATCGGCAGCACCAACGGCGGTTCCAACAGGAAGTCGAGCTTGGACATCTCCGCGGCGGCGTGACGCACGGCTTCTTCGGTGGTGGGTTCGAGTGTGATCACGAACGGCAGATCCAGTTTGTTCTCGTGCGGCAGTTGCAGCACGGCCTCGATGCCGATGTGCTTGGCGGCCAGGATGCCCGACAGTGCGGCGATGATGCCCGGCTGGTCGACCACGCGGAACCGCACGTAGTAGGAGCGGGTCTGGAGCGTCACCGGGATCGGCTTGTATATGCCCAGGCGCTGATGCGCGAACGGCGAGACGCGCGTGGGGCTACCGCTCAGAATCTCGCGCGCCACGCGCATCAGGTCGCTCACCACGGCCACGCCGGTGGGCCTGGGACCCGCGCCGCGGCCATAGTAGAAGGTGTCCTCGCCGTAAGTCCCTTGCACCCAAATCGCGTTGTAGGAGTGGCGCACGCTCGCCAGAATGGCGGTCTCGGGAATCAGGGCCGGACGCACCGACAGGATCAACCCTTCCGGCGTCTGGCGCGCCGCGCACAGCAACCGAATCGTATGGCCGAGGCGGTGGGCGTACTGGAAATCCATCGGCGAGAGGCGGCGAATCCCTTCGGTGAAAATGTCCGCCGGCGTGATCTTCTCGCCAAACGCCAGCGCGGAAAGGATGGCCAGCTTCGAGCGCGCGTCGAAGCCATCGATATCGTTGCTCGGATTGGCCTCGGCATATCCCAGCCGCTGCGCCTCGGCCAGCACCGTTTCGAGCGGCGAACCGTGCTGCTCCATCTCGGTGAGGATGTAGTTGCTGGTGCCGTTGAGGATGCCATAGAGCGCCACCACGCGGTCGCCCGAGATGCCTTCGCGCAGCACGGCGTGAATCGGAATCCCGCCCGCCACGCTGGCCTCCATGGCAACGTTGGTCCCGGCTTCGATGGCGCGCTCCCAGATCTCGGCGCCCCGCAGCGCCATCAATTCCTTATTCGCGGTGACGATGGACTTCTTCGCCGCGATGGCGGCATGGATGACTTCGGCGGCGATGGTGGTCCCGCCGACCAATTCGACCACGATATCCAGACCCGGATGTTCGATCAACCGCCGCCAGTCGTTGGTCTTGAAAACCGGTCCCAGCGATTCGGGAATCTGCTTGGAATCGATCAACAGATCGCAGACCGCCCCGACCCGCAGATGAAACCCGAGCTT
>Ga0181518_10003660_pt1 | contig 14074 bp, 14 predicted proteins | sample PEATcosm2014_Bin_28_FD_119751 | JGI IMG/M metagenome (GOLD analysis project Ga0181518, IMG submission 119751) | Peatland microbial communities from MTU Mesocosm Facility, Houghton, MI, USA - PEATcosm2014_Bin01_60_metaG | ecosystem: Environmental > Terrestrial > Soil > Wetlands > Peat | place... | reverse complement strand
TGGGCGGCGGCCTCAAACTCGGCTTCGGCGCCTGGACGGCTGATGCGGGGGAGAGCAACGGCCAAAAGATCTGGCAGTTCGGCCGCCTCATGACCGCGGCGGGAAGCGCGCAAGCCAGCCGCGTCGAAGTGGACGCCGCCACCATGAAACCGCTCCACAGCCGTTGGAAACATACCTTGCTGGGCGAGGCCGACGCCGTCTATTCGTCCGATCATGCGGACGTGAAAATGGCCGGAAAGGATGATGTCAAGAAGATTCACTTCGACAGCCTGGTCTATGACAATGAAGAGGGATTCCATTTGTTCCGGCGCCTGCCCCTGGCGCCGGGTTACAAGTCCACCCTCCAACTTCTCGCCAGTCTCGGCGGCGGGACTGTTGTGCCGCTAAACGTGGAAGTGACCGCGGTGGAAACGGTCACCGTTCCCGCCGGAACTTTTCCGTGCTACAAACTGGACCTGAACATCGGCCAGGTTTTCTGGATCGCCACCAACGCGCCCCGCGAAATCGTCAAGATCGAGGCCGGCGGCGCGATCATGGAATTGACCGGGACGCGCCGGCGCAACCTTTCCGATCCTGTCAACTATGTTGATCCGGAAGGCTTCTCCCTCACCGCCCCGCCGGGCTGGCTCATTGGCTCCATCGCGCAGGAAAAGGCGAAGACGACGGTCGCGCTGCTGGATCCCGATGCCACGGGCGCCTGCCTGCTGAACTGGTCCAGTCTCGATGCCATCGAGCCAAAATCGGCCACCAACTCCGTCCGCGCCCTGGTCGAAACCGAGCTTGCCAACGCCGCCAAGGAATACAAAAACTTCCAAGTCCGCTCCAATAGCTGGCAGGAACGGACCCTGGCCGGACAACTGGCCCTGAGCGTCATGGCCGATTACCTGGACGGCGAGAAACCCCAGATCGCGTACAGGGTCACCGCCATCATCGGCGGCCATGCCGCCTCTTTCCAATTCTTGGTCCCGGCGACGGACTTCGATGTCTTTCGTCCCAAGGTCAACGCAATTGTGGATTCCTTTGTCCTGAAGTGAAAAAGAGGTTCCTGAGAAATTTCACGTTCAGCGTCAACCGGCCCGGCGGCGGCGGGATGACGCTGCTCCTGTTGCTGGTGGTGCTCGTCCCGTCGGTTTGCCTGCTCTGGTTCATGAACCGGGCGGTGCAAAACGAGCGGCTGGCCGTGCAACAAAAGCTGCTCGATCTTTACCAGGGACAGCTCACCCAAATGACGGAGTTATTAAAAAGGACCTGGCCGTACAAAGTTGACTGGATCGACGAACAGTGCGTTCAACCTGGGCCTCCGCGTGTATTTTCTGATTATGCGGGCGTCGTGGCGGATTCCTTTATTTGTTTCGATTCCACAGGAAGGATTTTATATCCAAGTCCAGCGGTGGCGCCGTCAGCCGAGTCCGTCGAACCGGCCTGGGCCGAAGCGCAACGTCTTGAGCCAAGCGACCCGGTCGCTGCCGCTGCCGCCTTTGGCCACCTATGCGAGACAACGACGAACGAAACCCTGGCCGCGCGCGCTTATCAGGCGCAGGCGCGATGCCTGCTGCAAGCGCGACAAACCAATGCGGCCCTGGATATTTTGACCCATCCTCTCGCGCAACAAAAATACCAGCGTGTTAGCGATCCGCAAGGCACGCTGATTGCGCCCAATGCCGAATTGATGGCCATCGAATTGATGCTCCCATCCAATCCCGCCCAAGCCGCGATTCTTTTCAACCGGCTGCAGTCACAGTTGAATGATTATCGTAATGACGGAATGCCTTCAGCCCAGCGGCGCTTTCTCATGCGCCGGCTTGAGCAATTGTTTCCGAGCGCGGCCAAGTTTCCAAGGCTGGAGGCCGAGGATCTCGCCGCGCAATATCTCGAATCCAACCCGGCCTTTCCGCCGCAACCCGGTTGTCGGCCTACGACGCTGCCTGATATTTGGCAATTACCCTCCCCGCGAGGCCATGTTCTCTTGCTTTACCACACTAAAAGCCTGTGCGCGGAAACGATAGCCTTGCTCGGGAATCTGCCGCCGGAGATTAACGGGACGGTTCTCGCGCCCGGCGAGGCCGCGGAAGCCTTCTTTTCCACGCCAATCAGCCCACTCCTGCCCGATTGGAAAGTGGCTTTTTCCTGGAAAGACAAGAGGCACATGGACCTGGCGGCGGACGCGCGCATCGCCTCTCTTCTTTGGACGGGCGCTCTGGCCGTCGCCGGCATCATCGCCCTGGGCTTGCTCGCCGCCGGTTTGTTGCGGCGGCAAATGGCGGTGGCGCAGTTGAAGAACGACCTGGTGGCCAATGTCACCCATGAGTTGAAAACGCCGCTTTCCTCCATGCGCCTGCTGGTGGACACGCTGCTGAACGCCCCTTCGCTCGAGGAAAAGACCGCGCGCGAATATCTCCAGCTCATCGCCCGCGAAAATCTCCGCCTCAGCCATCTTATTGACAACTTCCTCGCCTTCTCCCGCATCGAGCGCGACAAATACGCCTTCGACTTCCACCCCGTGCCGGCCCGCGAAATTGTGGACAGCGCCGCCGCCGCCGTCCGCGAGCGCTTCCACTCGCCCGGCTGCCGCTTCACCGTGGCCGCCCCGGCCGATTTGCCGCCCGTCCTGGCCGATGCCGGCGCCCTGGTCACGGCCCTGCTCAACCTCCTGGACAACGCCTGGAAGTATTCAGGCGACGAGAAACAAATCGTATTGACAGCAGAAGCCCGCCACGGCGGCGTCGCCTTCGCCGTCCAGGACAACGGCATCGGCCTGCCGCCGCGCGAAACCGGCCGCATCTTCAAGCGCTTTTACCAGGTGGACCCGCATCTTTCCCGCACCGGGTCGGGCTGCGGACTGGGGCTGAGCATTGTGCAATTCATCGTCGCCGCGCACCAGGGCAGCGTGAAGGTCGAGAGCCGGCCGGGCGCGGGAAGCACCTTCACCATTACGCTGCCCGTGGCGAATCGCGCCCCGTGAAAACAAACCCTCAGTCTTGTGTGGCGGGGCGCTCAACCAACACGGACTGGTTGCTCATGAATTAAAAAAAGGCATGAATCCGCAAACCATTTTGATCATCGAAGACGACCCCGCCCTGTTGCGCGGGTTGAAGGACAATTTTGAAACGCAAGGCTATCTCGTCCGCCTCGCCAACAACGGGCAAAAGGGGCTGGACGCCCTGCTGGCCGAGCGGCCGGATTTGGTCCTGCTGGACCTCATGCTGCCCAAGGTCAACGGGTATGAGATTTGCCGCGCCGCCCGCGCCCGCCAATTGGACATGCCCATCATCATGCTCACCGCCAGGGGACAGGAGGAGGACATCGTGCGCGGCCTGGAACTGGGGGCGGATGATTACGTGACCAAGCCCTTCAGCATTCGCGAGCTGATCGCCCGCGTCAAAGCCTTCCTGCGCCGCCAGGGCGCGGCCGTCCAATATGATTTTGGCCCCTTCCGCCTCGATCCGGCCGCGCACAAATTATTTCGCGATGGCAAGGAGATCGTCCTGACCGGCAAGGAATTTCGGCTGCTGGAATTCTTCCTGCAACGGGCCGGGCGCGCCCTCACGCGCGACGGCATCCTCGACGCCGTGTGGGGCCGGGAGGTGGTGGTGACCGACCGCAGCGTGGACCGGTGCGTCACCACCTTGCGCGCCAAGATCGAGGCCGACCCGCATCACCCGATTTTTATTCAGACCATCCGCGACATCGGTTATCGTTTCGAGACGACGCCATGATCGAAGCCCGGCAATTGACCAAGATCTTCCGCGACAAAAAACGCGGGGAAATCCGCGCCGTGGACAACGTAAGCTTCCGTTGCCTGCCGGGGCGGATTTTTGGATTGCTCGGCGGCAATGGCGCGGGCAAAACGACCTGCCTGCGCCTCCTGGCCACCATTCTTCAGCCCAGTTCCGGCGCCGCCACCGTGGCCGGTTACGAGGTGGTCACGCAGCCGGAGAAAGTCCGCGCCAGCATCGGTTTTCTCTCCACCGGCACGGCTCTCTACGGACGCCTCACCGCCCGCGAATTGGTGGAATACTTCGGCCGCCTGCACGGCTTGAGCGAGGAGGTTTTGCGCCCGCGCCTGGACGCTCTTTTTGCCGCGCTGGACATGAATGAATTCCGCGACGGACGCTGCGACAAACTTTCCAGCGGCATGAAACAAAAAGTTTCCATCGCCCGCACGCTCATCCACGACCCGGCCGTGATGATCTTCGACGAGCCGACGCACGGGCTGGACGTGCTGGCCGCCCGCGCCGTCGCGCGTTTCATCCGCGATTGCCGCGCGCAGGGCAAGACGGTGATTTTCTCCACCCATGTCATGAGCGAGATGGAGAAGCTGTGCGACACCATCGCCATCCTGCACCGCGGGCGCATCATGGCGGAAGGCAGCCTGGGCCAGTTGCGCGAGCGCTTTGGCTGCCAGGACCTGGAGGACATTTTCGTGCGCGTGGTGGAGGAAACGCCGTGAGCCGCCGCTTCATTGGCATCGTCTATCGCAAGGAACTGCGCGATTTGCTGCGGGACCGGCGCACTCTTGTTTCCATGATTGTCATGCCCGTCATCGTGGTGCCGCTGCTCATGACCGGCTTTGGCCTGGCCTCTGTGAAACTGGGCGGCAAAGTGCGCCAGGAAATCCCCAAGGTGATGGTGCTGGGCGGGGAAGATTCCACCAACACCGTGGCGGCTTTGCGCGCGCTCAAGTCCTTTGCCTTCGTCCCGCCAAGCCCGGATTTCACCAACCTCATTTCCGACAAGAAAATCAACGCCGCCCTCGGCATCCCCACTAACTTCGATGCCGCCGTGCAGGCCGGCGAGCCGGCGGCTGTCACGATCTACACCTACGAAGGCGAGTTCAAATCCACCATCGCCGCGCAATCGCTCGACCAATTCTTCCGGTCGAGGCGGGATCACCTTGTTGCCGAACGGCTGGCCGAGCGGCATCTGCCGCAGAAGCTGCTCGCGCCCTTCGACATCCGGCAGGCCAACGTGGCCTCCCCCAAAAAAGTCAGCGGCAACATGATCGGAATGATCCTGCCTTACCTCGTCATTGTCATGTGCATGACCGGGGCCATTTATCCCTCCATTGATTTGACCGCCGGCGAAAAAGAGCGGGGCACGATGGAAACCCTTTTGTGCAGTCCGGTGGCGCGCGCGGACTTGGTTTTGGGAAAGGGCCTGGTGGTGCTGACCGTTTCCCTGGCGACCGCCTGCCTCTCGTTATTTTCCAATGGCGCGGCCTTGCTGATGCTCAAAAGACTGGCGGGCAATGCCGTCAAAGGCAATCTGCTGCCGCTGACCCTGGATCCCTCCTCGCTGCTCGCCGTCCTGGTGATGATGCTGCCGCTGGCGATTTTCTTTTCCGGCGCCATGCTGGCCGTCGGCTTGTATTCCCGCAGCGCCAAGGAGGCCAACTCCTATCTCCAGCCGATGCTGATCTGCACCGTCATTCCGGCGTTGGCGGCGGCTCTGCCCGGCCTGGATCTGAATTATGGGCTGGCGCTGGTGCCGGTGTTGAATGTCAGTTTGGCGGGCCGCGAAATCATGTCCGGCCTGTTTCATTGGAACTACATTGCCGTGGTATTCGGTTCCATGTGTCTTTACGCCGCCCTGGCGGTGGCCCTGGCCGCCGCCCTCTTCAAACGCGAGTATGTCCTTTTCCGCACTTGACTCTGATCGCCGTCTGCTCATGGACAGCACCGAGCAAAGGCGAAATCATCTGGCCGGGCAATGGGTCATTTTGAATTTGACCCATAAAAAGGCTACTTATCTGATGCATTACTTCAGCTTCTTTCCATCGAATGGAAACGACTGTTCTCGCCTCCCTGCTGCGAATGCGTATAATCCCCGCCATGCCCAAAGTCAAGCCCGTCATCCTTATTCCTTATCGTTCGCTGTTGCGATCAAACGAACCTGCAAACCAGAATTATTGCCTGGAATGCTGAGTTGGCCAAGCTGGCAGCATTGAGCATAAATAACTGCCATTTCTTTGCATCCCGCAAGGCGGCTTTTGACGCCCTCGCACAGACATCCTCTGGTTTTGGGTGCTGCCTAAACCTCCCCGAACTATAAACCAAAATAGGGGCTGGCAAAAGCCTGAATTCGGCCGAAGAGTTCAAAATGACCCAGTACTTCGGGCGTTCCGGCTTGCCCACGCCAAGTGTTTGCGTTAAGCTGCGAACGTGAAAACATTGACTGTCGGAGAGGCTCAAGGGCAACTGGCTGAACTGATTGCCGAGGCCCATGAGGGGGCGGTCATCGTCCTGACCGATGGCCGGAAGCAGGTCTGGCTCGACACGCGAAAACCGCTGGACTTGGAGGCGGACAGCCCCGAACTCGAGGCGGAATTGCTCAAGGGGATCGCCGGGCCTTTCACTCCGTATTCGTCAGAAGAGATGCGCTCCATCGGGGAACGCATCCTCAAGCGAAAACGGGAGCGATAAGCCGGAGGGGCGAAATCCGCCAAATTTGCTCATGCCGACTGTTTTGCGCTCAGGTCCATATCGTGTGTTCTTCTACGCCGGAGACCGACATGAGCCGCCTCATGTGCATGTAGAACGAGACACCAGCAAGGCGAAATACTGGCTCGAACCTGTCGCGTTGGAGTCCAGCAGGGGTTTCAGCCGGGGTGAACTGATGGCCATTTACAGGTTGATTTCATCGCATCAGGCGGTACTTTTGGAGAAATGGAATGAATACTTTGGTGATTGACAGCGCAGCCAGCAGAGCCACGGCAGTCCGATTGACTGAGGACACTCTGGTGGTTGATTTGGCTGATGGGCGCACAGTTTCCGTGCCGCTGGCCTGGTATCCCCGATTGTTGGCGGGTTCTCCGACTGAACGCGCCAACCACAGGTTTATCGGCGATGGCGAAGGAATTCACTGGCCTGATTTGGACGAGGATATCAGCGTGGAAAACATCCTGGCAGGCAGAGTTTCGGGCGAAGGCTCGAAATCCTTTGGGCGATGGCTCCAAGCCCGCTCAACCCGGTCCGAACGTGCGCCAAAGGCCAGCACCCCCGGTTAACCCGGATATTTCCTAGTCTGGTAGGGCGAAGCTGCTGCTTCGCCCTAATTCAGGGCGGCGCGGCAGCGCCGCCCTACCATTCAGGGTGGGGCTTGGCGCCGAAAGCGGAGCAACGCTCAAAAGACAAACCGAAGTCAGGGGAATGATTGTCAAGTGAATGAGAACATGGAATGTATTTCCTGAAGCGAACTCTTTTTCTGATCCCGTTGCTCCTGGTGATCAGCTTCCTCGCCTTCGCGCTGGTGCGCGCGGTGCCGGGCGGGCCGTTTGATCGCGAACGCAAACCGGCCTCGCCCGAAATCGAGCGCAATTTGCGCGCCCAATACCACCTGGACGAGCCGCTCTGGCAACAATACCTCCGCTACCTCGGCGGCCTTCTCCACGGCGATTTCGGGCCGTCCCTCAAATACCGCAATCACTCGGTCAGCGACATCATCGGGCAGGGATTGCCGGTTTCGCTGACCCTGGGAACGGCGGCGTTTTGTTTGGCGCTGGGCGCGGGGATTCCCCTGGGGTTTTTCACGGCGGCGCGCCGGGGGCGCTGGCCGGATTACGCCGGCAGTCTGGCGGCCTTGCTGGTGATTTGCGTTCCGGGCCTGGTGATTGGCCCCCTCCTCATCATGTTTTTCGCCATCAAACTCCGCTGGTTCCCCGTCGCCCTCTGGGGCACGCCCTGGCACGCCATCCTCCCCACCCTCACGCTCGGGCTCTATTTTTCCGGGCGCATCGCCCGCCTCATGCGCGAAGGGATGCTCGCCGCCTTGCAGGCCGAATTCATCACCACGGCCCGCGCCAAGGGCTTGGGCGAAATCGCCGTCCTCCTCAAACACGCCTTTCCCATCGCCGTCCTCCCGGTGCTCTCGTATTCCGGGCCGATGCTGGCCGACTTGCTCACCGGTTCATTCATCGTGGAAAATCTGTTTCAAATACCGGGCCTTGGCGTGTTCATGGTCAACAGTTCGCTGGACCGCGATTACACCATGGTCGTCGGCCTGGTGCTGCTTTATGCCGTTCTTTTGCTGGCGCTGAATCTGGCCGTGGATTTCGCCTACAGCGCGCTGGACCCGCGGGTGAAATATGAATAGCAACACTCCCTCCGCCGCCGTCCGCCCCGCCGCCATGAACCCGGCCAATCCCTTCAGCCCCAATCAGCGGGCCTGGCGGCGCTTTCGCCGCAACCGGGTGGCGATGGCTTCCGCTTCCCTCTTGGCCTTCCTCGTGGCGGCGATTTTGATCTGGCCGCTTTTCAGCCGGCCCCCCTTGGCGCCGCTTCTCCCGCCGGCCATGACGCATCCGCCTAACGCCATTTCCGACGCCCAATTCCAGCCGCCGGGCGGGACGCACTGGTTTGGCACCGACGTTCACGGACGCGATTTGTTGAGCCGGGTGTGCGGCGGGGCGCGGCTTTCCCTGTTGGTCGGCCTGGTGGGAACGGCAGTCAGCCTGGTCATCGGCGTGTTGTGGGGCGCGATCGCCGGCTACCGCGGCGGACGCTGGGACGCCGTGATGATGCGCTGCGTGGATGTGCTCTATTCGATGCCGTCCATCATATTTGTCATCGTCCTCATCACCACCCTCAACGCCCTGCAGGGCAAATGGCAAAGCGGGCCGGAGCGCCTTTCCGATGGCGCGGTGCAATGGCTGCAATTCACCGCCCTGTTTGGCGGCCTGGGCGCGGTGTCGTGGCTGCCCATGGCGCGGATCGTCCGCGGCCAGGTCCTGTCCCTGCGCCACCGCGCCTTTGTGGAGGCCAGCCGCGCCCTGGGTGCCGGCCACGGGCGGATACTGCTGCGCCACATCCTGCCCAATGTCTATGGCGTGATCATAGTATATTTGACAATGACGGTCCCGTCCATCATTTTATACGAATCCTTTTTGAGCTGGCTGGGCCTGGGCATTCAGCCGCCCCGGGCCAGTTTGGGTTCGCTCATTGCCAGCGGCAGCGAGCAGATCAATTCCATCCGCGTTTACTGGTGGCTCATTGTCTTTCCGGGCGCGATGCTGGCCCTGACCCTCCTCGCCCTGAATTTCGTCGGCGACGCCCTGCGCGACGCCTGGGACCCGCGCGCGGAGGGCCGGGAGGCGGCGGAAAAGTGAATTGGTGACTTTATGGTTGCTTTCTGAGCATCGTTTTGCAAAAGTCGCCAAAAGCCCGAAAACGCGCGCACGGGCGCATTCCCAAAAAGGCAAACACCGAAAAACCATTGTAAATAGGGGATTTTATTGATGTCCACCCCGGAGGAAAGGGGTGGTGGTAGGTGATGGATTCGAACCATCGAAGGCATAAGCCAGCAGATTTACAGTCTGCCCCCGTTGGCCACTTGGGTAACCTACCAGCCAAACTTCCCCTCCTTTGCCGCCAGAGAAAAACCAATTTAACCAAAACGTCCCGCCACATTCAAGTTCAAAACGCCATTTTCCCGGAAGCGGAAGCGCAATTCTCGTTCTTCTTCTTTTGCTGGAATCTGGCGGTGAAGGGTGCGTAAAATCGCGTTTTCAAGCGGAGGGGTTGCGCCGGGGCCGCTGTGAGAACCGTTTTATGGAATCTGACGCGCAGAATCTTGAGGGCAGGCCGACGCCCCAACCGGGGCGGTTCGGCCGGTTCTATTTGCAGGAACTGATCAACAGCGGCGGCATGGCCGACATCTGGGTGGCCACCGACCCGCAAGGCGCGGCCTTTGCCCTGCGCCGCCTGCACGAGGATTTGCGCTTCAATTTCATCGCCCGCCGCCGCTTCCTGCGCGGGTGCCAAATCCTCGCCCAAATTCACCAGCACGACAAGGTCATCGGCTATTGGGAGCACGGGAAAATCAAGGGCACGCCCTATTTGCTCATGGAATATGTGGAAGGATCCAACCTGAAACAATTGCTGGGGCGCAACGATCCGGAGCTGGCGGACAACGTGGCGCAGATTATGATTGACATGGCCGCCGCCCTGGAACACGTCCACGAGAGCGGCTTCCTCCACCTGGACTTCAAGCCGGAGAATGTGCTGGTCAGCCGCAACGCCAGCGTGCGCCTGGTGGACTTCGACCTGGCCCAGCCCAAACCGGAGCGGCCCAAAAAAATGTCGCGCAATCCCGGCACTCCCGCCTACATGGCCCCGGAACAATTGCAGCGCGACGGCATAGACCAGCGCACCGATATTTTCGCCTTCGGCGTGTCGGCTTACGAAGCGGTCACGCTGGCCAAGCCGTTTCCGGGCGATTCGCCGGACGAAATTCTGCGCAAGCAGCTCAATGACGAGCTGATTCCCCCGCGCCAGCTCAATCCCGGCATTCCCGAGGCCCTGGAAAAAGTCATTCTCAAATGCCTGGCCCTGGACCCCGCCGAGCGTTATCCCTTCATGAGCGTGGTGGTGCGCCACCTGGAACAGGCCCTCTGCCTCTGAGAAGATCGGGTTTGACAGAACCCGCCTCCTGCCTGAAATATAACCGTGCCGTGGGCCAGCGTAGCTCAGTTGGTTAGAGCGTGGGACTCATAAGCCTAAGGTCACTGGTTCGATTCCAGTCGCTGGCACCACTTGTTTTTCTGGTTGTTTCCAAAACTCCTTGACAAACCGTCATGGGATTTGATTCGCTAAGTGAATGAAAGCCTTTTCATTCATTTGTGCATTGGCCATGACCGGCATTATTGTTGGCTGCAGTTCGGCTTCCGGAAGACTTGTCATCGGCCGCTCCGACAGCGTTCGGTTTAAACTGCCGCCGGAGGTTTCCTCCGTGCCTCACGAACTCGTCATGCCCTTTGGCATCGAAGTTATAGATGTTTCCGATACAACCCGCCGATACGTTGTTATTGGTCTGGCCGAAGCGGAAACAGCCACCCTTCACGAAGCCGTGGATCGTTTGCGGCAGGAAGCCTCAAGAATTGGCGGCGATGCGATATTGGATATTCTTCCCACTCCCGGCGGCAATGCCACCATGGGAGTTCCTATTTTTGGCGATCTGAGTTTTCGAGCAGGGCGTATTTGGACGGCACGGGTGATTCGCTGGCTTCCGGCCGGCACAACATTAGGAAACGCGCCCAACTCCAAATAATCCGGCGTGTCATCATGGTGCTTTTGCTGCGCGTGCGTTCCCGGCCTCCCGCCCTGCCGCTGACTCCTGCACTGGCGAGCATCGCCCATTTATTTTGAAAGGCGTTATGTCCCAACTCTGTAATCATTGGAGCCGGCAATGAAAATCCGGATGTTTTGCGCGGCATTTGTCGCCGCGGTTTTGCTCTGCGGTTGTTCGAGCGCCAAGTTCACGGAATCTCATGGGCTTGGGGTTCTCCGAGGATCGGGCGGCGAAGTGCGATCCGTTGACGGCATTGACATCTGGGAGAACGGAGAGCCTGCCCGCAAATTCGAAATTTTAGGCTCCGTTGTTGGAATCCCCCGCAGCCCCCGGCTCGGACGCCTCTCCGTTCTTTTCAGTCAAGACCGGGATTCTGCCATCGCCAAAATCGCACACGAACACGGCGGAGACGCCATCATTCTGCTGCACTTAAAACGGGAGCCGTCCGATGAGGACCAGTTTGGCGATGAAAAGCGCGGGCACATCAAATTGGTCGTCATCAGATATGTGAAATGACATCACCAGCCGGGCGCACTCCACTGGGTGCGGCCTCCGCCCGTCTGTTGCGAAGCGATGATCTTCGCCGGGCTTTTCAGCCGAGTTTTTGGTTATGCGGCATCCTCTGCCGAAAGAAATGCATTGTGAAAAAGTGTAAAAGCGTCGGAAATCTTAACACTTTTCCCCATTTTCCCGGTCTCTTATGTAAGGTGCGTCCAGTCAACGCCTTATGGTTTGGCCTTCTGCAATTGGAAGGCTTTTTGTGAAAAACACGTCGGAAAACGTTACATTCCCACGCACAGCGTGATTTAAGGACACGAAATCTTTTTCCTTTCCTTTCATTATAAGTCTCGTTGGCACAATGCAATGTGAATGGCCGGTTAAATGAATCCGGCTAATGTGGCAAACTGGAACAATAAGTGCTGTTTATGCCACGACTTCTCCTGTCTTTTGGCGGCCGGTTTCTGATTTTTTAGGGCGGAGGCAGCCGCGAACTCAGCGAAGAGAACTCCGTCTCCGTCAAACGCGGAGCGGCGAAGCAAGAAAGAAAAGGAAAAACATGAAAGAGAAATCAATCAGACACATGATGGTTCTGGCCGCAGCGAGCCTGTTGACCGGCCTCGGCCTTCCAACTCCAAGCCGCGCCGATTTGACTATCCCGGCCGGGTTTGATTTTTTCAGCACCGACCCAACCAGCACCACGTTTGGCGGGAACCAGTTCGAAGGTGTCCCCATAGGCCCCGGCCAAACCGATACAATCGTACAACGCTTGAGTGCCGTGAATCTGCCCACCGGTGGCAGCGTGAACGTCTCCGTCCTGGTTGACGCTATGCAGCTTCAGAGCCTCGCTTCGATGTTTGGGTCAGAGGATGGATTTCTCACCCTCAATCCAAATGAAACCAGCAGCGGCACGCAAGACATCAATGCCAACGGCACCTTCACCAGCACCCTCAACGTTTATTTTGATGTGTATGCCGGTTCATTGACCGGAACGTCTGAGGGGACTGTGGCGTTCTCACTCAGTGGATCGGGGGATTGGTCCTCGACCCCGGGTGGCTTCTACGAGGCCACGTCCTATTTTACCGTCACGCCAGAAACCTCCCTCGACAACAGCAGTTGGACCGCGGCTGACCAGTCCGGCTATCTGACTTTAGACGGTGTTCCCGATGCGACCTCCACGCTGGCACTGCTGTTATTGCCGTTGGTCATCTTCGCGCTCGGCGCCGCTCGCGGAAGAGTTGCGGGCCGCGTTTGATCGGCGTTTGAAAGATAAGTCTTCTCTCTGGGTGAAAGGGGAAAAACTTCCAGCGCGATGGGGGCGCATGAAAATTAGATATGACCCGTAAAAACAGCACTTGGATTGCGTTTGTGCTCATCGTTGTTATGGCGGCGATTGCGATTCCCAACTTCAGGTCTCGCACTTATTCTTCGCCCAACGCGTGCGTCGAAAACCTCCGGATCATAGACGCCGCCAAACACCGTTGGGCCAAGGAAAATCACAAGCAAAACACCGACACGCCGGCGGCCAGCGACATCCAGCCTTACTTGGGCCGTGGATCCGCCGGCGAATTGCCTGTTTGCCCGGTTGACCCGGCTCAGACCTTTACAACCAGCTATTCCATCAACAACATGGCAACCAAACCGACGTGCAAGATTTGGCCGGCGACACATATTTGTCCATGAGTGGGCGTATTGGTTGGCGGACCTCCATGCTTTCGGTTCTTCAGGCAGTTGGTCAAGCGCAAGGCGGATCGCTCCAGTGACGGGAGCGCCGCCTGACCTTCCCCGGCGCGGCGGGCGGCGGCGTTCTGAACATCGCGAGAACGCAGAACTTGCCTCTCCGGAGATTCACGCCACTCCATCGGCCTGGATGCAAACATCGCCGGAGACTGACCGCGAGGTGTCCGCCGCCGCGACGGCCGCGCGATTTTCATTGGCCCCGGCTTGTGCCTGCGTTCCCATTACGTCGTGGACTTGCTCGCGGGCGTGGCGGTGGCGTTGGCGGGTTGGTGGATGGCCGAAGAATATGAGGCCTCCACAGCCAGCCAGCCGATGTTGCCAACCGAACTTGATGACCGGCAAATTTGACCCTGCTCAACCCCTGGTTTTACGACTCACTTTGCGATATCGCCATAGACAGCGCCACGGCCAAAGAGGCCGACATACACGCGCCCATAAATGCGCGGGTCGCCCGTCAGGCAGTCGCACCGGCCATATTGGTGCTGCGCATCGTTGACGCGAACCCAGGTGGCTCCCACGTCATCGGAACGGTACACTCCCTGCGGCGCGGCGCCGCCGCGAGTGAGGACAAAAATGGCGGGATAGTCTTTGCCCGGCGCGGCTTTGCCAAAGCTGAATGGAACGATGGAACTCGACGCGCCAATCGGCGGATGGTTGGGGATTTCCCTGAAGGTCTGGCCGCCATCGGTCGAATGGCAAAGCGACGGTCCAACCAGCCATAGGTCTCCCTCCCGGCCCCCAACCGCGACCAGTCGCGCGCCTCCGCCTCCGC
>Ga0181518_10003658_pt1 | contig 14077 bp, 9 predicted proteins | sample PEATcosm2014_Bin_28_FD_119751 | JGI IMG/M metagenome (GOLD analysis project Ga0181518, IMG submission 119751) | Peatland microbial communities from MTU Mesocosm Facility, Houghton, MI, USA - PEATcosm2014_Bin01_60_metaG | ecosystem: Environmental > Terrestrial > Soil > Wetlands > Peat | place... | reverse complement strand
GTGACCCCCGTCGACTTCAGTCTCGCGAGCGGCCACCGGATCAAGCCGCCGTTTCAGCCGCTGCTGGACGCACAGAGGCTCGCCCGTCATGGCGCTGACGCCGACGGCGACGACCCTCTGTTCCTGGCGCCCGATGTCACGCAACCAGCCGCCGCACGTCAGATCCAAAAGTGGCTCGCGCGGATCAGTCGCGAGACCTGTTTGCGGTTCGACACCACCTCAGGATGGAACCGATACACGACCCCCGCGTGGGCGACCTTTCACCCGCTCGCGATCCCCGCACTGATCGTGCCCTGAACCCGCGATCCCGTACCGCGCCCGGCCTTCCAGGGTGCCGTCCTGCCGACAATCTCGACCGGTTCCGCACCAGTGACGACCGCGCCGTCGAAGCGCTGCTGGCTAGCCTGTCGGCGATCCGACCGCAAGCCGCTTGACCTTGCAGCCGCGAGCGTGCTGCATCGCGCGCTCACCCTGCCGGGCAAGGAACGTACGCGCGAGGCTCTCGGCAGCCCGGCGGAGCGGGCGGCCGTCGCGCGGCTCATTGCTGTGGGTCTGCTTGAAGAGAAGGCCGGGGTGTACTGGCCGACTCAGTGCGCCGAAGCCACTTTCGCGGTCCACTCCACGCAGGCGTAGGACCGTGCCCGTTGTCCCTGGGCGCGCGATCGGGCGGCTATGCGTGGTCTGGGTCGTTGCCGTTGGTCGATCCGGGCTCGGGTGCTGGCGGGTGCTGGTCAGATGCGGCCTGGATGCGGGTGAGGATGGCGCGGATGGTTGCGTGTGCGATGTCGGCGGCGGCGGCGATCTCGCGGTGGGTCAGTCCCAGCCGGCCGGCGCGGAGGATCTCATGCTCGTAATCGCGTCGGCCTCTCGCCGGCGGCGCGAGGCCCTGGCGATGCGCTTGAGCGCTTCAGGGCGCAGCTCGTCGCGCGCTCGCGATTGACCGACCTGCTCGGCCGCTGCGATCGCTCCCAGGGCGGCGCCGGCAGCGATCGCGCCGCTGGCTGCCTCGGCGACTCGGCGTTGCAGCTCGGCGTCCTCGGCGGGGGCATCTGTCTGCGCGCGCACGCGGTCTGCCAGGTGCGATGCCCCTCCCCCGGTCCGGCTGCCCAGGTCGCTCTCACCCGCTGCGCAACCACTCTCAGGAAGCCCCGCAGACTGCTCTCACTGAAGCGCGCACCCACACCTCGGCGCCCGCAGACGACGGGCCAAACACTCGCAAGCCGCTCCGCGCCGGGCCGCGACGGGCTCCGGCGGCGCCGTTCATCGGCTGGAGGCAGCCGTTCGTCGCCGGCGGGCCGCCGCCCAACGATAAGCGGTTGATTCCGGGGTCGTGTCCCGGCGAGGCTTGACCTCCGTCTCGTATAAACGAGTAGGAGGAGAGAAACATGGAAGCAGCAAAACTGCCCCGTGAGGCAGATCTCACCCCGGCGATCGACCCGACCAGCACCGGGGGCTGGACGCCGGCCGACGCCGGCCCGCTGGGCCTGGCGGCCTTCGCCACCACGACGCTGGCGCTGAGCGTCATCAACGCCAACCTGGTCAACGGTATATACCTCAACACCGTGCTCGCCCTGGCGCTGCCCTTCGGCGGGCTGGCGCAGCTTCTGGCCGGGATGTGGGAGTTCCGCTCGGGCAACACCTTCGGCGCCACCGCGTTCTCAGCGTTCGGCGCCTTCTGGATCGGGGTGTACGTCTTCATTCACATCTCGATTGCCGCGATTGTCGTGGGGGCGCCGCACGGCGTGGTCCCCAACATCGGTGTCGCGCTCGGGCTCTACCTGTGGGTATGGACGGCCTTCACCGTGGTCATGTTCATCGCCTCGCTGCGCACGACCGGTGCGGTCGCACTGGTGTTCTTGGTGCTGCTCGTCACGTTCATCCTGCTCGCGATCGGCAACTCGGGCGGCTCGACCAGCACGATCCACCTGGGCGGCTGGTTCGGGATCATCACCGCGGCCCTGGCGTTCTACGCCTCGGGCGCGGGCGTGATCAACGCGACCTGGGGCAAGACGGTGCTCCCGGTCTTCCCGCTCAGCTCGTAACGTTGAGTCGCGCGGCAGTCGTGTGGAGTAAAACTACGGACTAGACACAGCCGCGCATGCGCGGTCGGCAAGGGCGTCGGCGAACTCGCCGGCGCCCGTTGCCGACCGTATGCGACCGCCGCCAGTCCACAAGGAGAGGTTGAGATGGCAGAGACGGCATCGAGTCCGAAAGGCGATGCGAGCCTCGAGCAGCAGCTCGAGGAGATGCTCGAGATCGAGAAGTTCGAACCCTCGGCGGCGTTTCGCGAGCACGCGCTGCTCAGCGATCCGTCGATCTATGACGAGGCGGAGGCCGATTGGAAGGGTTGGTGGCTCAAGCAGGCCAAGGAGCTGCACTGGTTCAAGGAGCCGACGCAGATCCTCGACGACTCCAACCCCCCTTTCTACAAGTGGTTCGAGGACGGCACGATCAACGCCTCCTACAACTGCCTGGACCGCCACGTCGAGGCCGGCAACGGCGATCGGGTCGCGTTCCACTGGCGCGGTGAGGAGGGCGAGGAGCGCCAGATCACATACGCCGACCTGCTCCGCGACGTGCAGAAGTTCGCCAACGCGCTCAAGGATCTCGGGATCGAGAAGGGCGACATCGTCGGGATCTACCTGCCCATGATCCCCGAGGTCGCCGTGGCAATGCTCGCGTGCGCGCGGATCGGCGCGCCGCATAACGTCGTGTTCGGCGGCTTCTCGGTGGATTCAGTCAGGGAGCGGATGGAGTTCTCCGAGGCCAAGGCGCTGATCACCGTCGACGGCGCCCGCCGCAAGGGCAAGACCGCGCCGATCAAGGCACAGGTCGACGCGGTGATGGGCGACCTGGAGACGCTGCAGCACATCATCGTGATCAAGTCGACCGGCGCCGAGTGCGAGATGAAGGACGGGCGCGATGTCTGGTATCACGATGTCTGCGACGCCGCCGACCCCGAGTGCCCGGCCGAGGAGCTCGACGCCGAGCATCCACTGTACGTGCTCTACACGAGCGGCTCGACCGCCAAGCCCAAGGGCGTGCTGCACACCACGGGCGGCTACCTGACCGGGGTCAGCGCCACCCACCGCTACATTTTCGACCTCAAGCCCGAGCAGGACGTGTTCTGGTGCTCGGCCGACGTGGGCTGGGTCACCGGCCACTCCTACATCGTCTATGGCCCATTGTGCAACGGAGCGACGTCGGTCATGTGGGAGGGGTCTCCCGACTACCCGCACAAGGGGATCTGGTGGGAGATCGCCGAGCGCTTCGGCGTGACGATCTTCTACACCGCGCCGACGGCGATCCGCGCGTGCATGAAGTGGGGCGCCGAGCACGTCGAGAAGGCCGACCTCTCGAAGCTGCGGCTGCTGGGCACGGTCGGCGAGCCGATCAACCCCAAGGCCTGGCTGTGGTATCACCAGGTCGTCGGCGGCCAGCGCTGCCCGATCGTCGACACGTGGTGGCAGACTGAGACGGGCAGCATCATGATCACGCCGCTGCCCGGGATCGTGGCCACCAAGCCGGGCTCGGCCACGCGTCCGTTCCCGGGCGTGAAGGCCGAGGTCGTCGACGAGCGTGAGGGCAAGCCGATGGCGGAGGGCCAGGGGCTGCTCGTCATCCAGCGTCCGTGGCCATCGATGCTGCGCACCCTCTACAAGGAGGACGATCGGTTCGTCGACACGTACTTCAGCCGCTTCGGCAAGGACGTCTACCTCGTCGGCGACGCCGCCCGCCGCGACAAGGACGGCTACTTCTGGATCATCGGGCGCATCGACGACGTCGTCAACGTGTCGGGTCACCGCCTCTCGACCGCCGAGGTCGAGTCGGCGATCGTCTCCCACCACCACGTCGCTGAGTCAGCGGTGATCGGTCAGCACGACGAGGACACCGGCCAGGCGATCTGCGCGTTCGTCACCCTGCAGGGCGACCTGGAGGGGACCGACATCCTGATCGAGGAGATCCGCGTCCACGTCGGCGAGCGGATCGGGAAGTTCGCGCGGCCCAAGCGGATCATCTGGGCCGACGACCTGCCCAAGACGCGGTCGGGCAAGATCATGCGGCGGCTGTTGCGTGACATCGCCGAGGGGCGTGCGCTCGGCGACGTCACCACGCTACGGGACCCGACCGTGATGTCGCAGCTGGAGGGCAAGATCAACGAGGAGCACGCGGCGGCCGAGGGCTGACGCCGCCACAGCGGAACCGCCGGCTGGGGGGCCGGCGGCCCGCCGGCCATGACCGGGCTCGGATCAGACGCTCAGGCGGCGTCCGAGCTCGGTCGTGTGCCGGCGTGCGACCGGGATCGTCTGGCCGCCGGCGAAGGTCAGCTCCGCGGTGCCACCGAGCAGCGGGCGCAGCTCGACCGCCCGGCGCAGGTTGGCGACGTACTGGCGGTGGACGCGCACGAAGCCGAACGGCTCCCAGCGGCGTTCGATCTCGGCAAGCGTGCAGCGCAGCAGGTAGCGTCCGTCGACGGTGACAATGCGTACGAAGTCGCCGTAGGACTGCACGTAGTGGATCGAGCTGCGCGTGAGCAGGCGCGTCGAGCCGCCATGGAGGCTGGCCACCGCGACCATCTCGCGGTCGTCGGGCGCCGGCGCCGGGAAGGTGGCGGGCACGCGGGGCTGGTTGGAGGATTTGGCCTCCACGGCCGCCGTCACACGTTCGATCGCCTCCTCGACGCGCCGCCGCCCGACCGGCTTGCGCAAGTAGTCGAGCGCGTTGAGCTCGAAGGCGTCGACCGCGGCGCTGTCGTAGGCGCTGACGAACACCAGTTGCGGCGGCGACGCGAAGCGGCGCAGCACGCGCGCGAGCTCCAGCCCGTCGAGGTCGGGCATCCGGACGTCGAGGAAGATCGCGTCGTAGGATTGCGCCGAGGCCTTGCGCAGCGCGTCGTGGCCGTCGAAGGCACACTCGACGGCCACGACCCCGGGGGAGGCGCGCAGCAGGCGCGCGAGGTCCTCCAGCTGGGAGTGCTCGTCGTCGACGGCGAGGATCGTCAGCCGGTCCGCGATCACGCGGTGCTTCCCCCGACGAGCGCGGCGGGGCTGCGCGGCACGCTCGGGCTCTCGCCGAGCAGGTTGGGGACGGTCATGATCGCCGTCGTCCCGCGCCCGATCTCGGACTCGATCCGCAGCGCGTAGCGCTGACCGAACGTCGCGCGCAGGCGTGCGTCGACGTTCGAGAGCCCGATCCCGCCGCCGGCGCCCGCCAGCAGCTCGGGCGTCCGCCGAGGATCGATCCCGCTGCCGTCGTCGGCTACCCGCAGCTCGACGTCGGGCCCGACGACCCGTGACTCGATCGCGATCCGCCCGGTGCCGGCGCGCCGCTCGACGCCGTGGCGGACCGCGTTCTCGACCAGCGGTTGGACCGACATCGCCGGCACGACCGCGCTCCACGTCGACGGCGGCACGTCGATCGTGACATTGAGGCGGTTGCGGAACCGCGCCTGCTCCAGACGCAGGTAGCGCTCGACGTGCTCGAGCTCCTCGGCCAGGGTCACGTACGAGCGTCCGTCGCGGAACAGGTAGCGGGTGAACTCGGCGAAGTCGGTGAGCAGCTCCCGCGCCTCGTCGGGCCGCGTGTGGATGTCCCCGGCGACCGCGGCCAGCGCGTTGTAGATGAAGTGCGGCGAGATCTCGGCCCGTAGCGCGCGCAGCTCGGCGCGGGCCAGGCGCTCCTCCTGCTCGGCCACCACCGACAGCTCGAGCTGGGCGGAGACGAGGCTGGCGGCCTCCTGGACGACGCGCAGCTCATCGGCGGGCGGACGTCCGGGCTCCCGGTAGAACGCGATCAGGGTCCCCGCGCGCCGCCCCTGTACGAGCAGCGGCGCGAGCACCGCCGAGCGCAGGGGGCAGTTCGGATCCGAGGAGGTCAGGCGCGGCTCCACTCGGACGTGATCGTCGAGCGTGCGATCGAGCAGGCTGGAGAGCAGGTCCCCAGGGCGCACCTGCTCGGCGCCCTCGCCGTCGATCGCCAGCACCGCGCGGGTGTCGGCGAGCGCGATCGAGGCGGCGCCGGTCAGCTCGCGCAGGTGGGGCACCGCCAGTGCCGCCGAGCTCGGCCCGAGTCCGCGCCGCAGATGCGGGAGCGTGGAGCTGGCGGCATGCAGGGCGCATTGCATGCCGAGCGCCTCGGGCGTCCGGGCGGCCCGCGGGGCGTGTATGAACATCCACACGGTGAAGATCGCGGTGGCCAGTCCTGACCCCAGCACTCCGCCCAATACGACGCTCATGGCAGAAGGCCAGCATACCGGCGGCGCTCCCGGCACAACGCCGTAGCCACCACCCTGCCGGCGCCGCGCGCCGGACGACGGTGCGCGCCGGCCGGCCGGCCACATCGTCGGAAGGGCACGGCGTGGCGGCGCCGCGGAGGTCGTCTCATCCCGTACCGTGCACGTGAGAGCGCATCTCGGCCAGGATGCGCTCTAGCCGCGGCTCGGTGCTCGTGTCGACATGGGTCATCGCACCGGCGACCGCGGGGTGGACGGCGGCGATCCGGGCGTGCATCTCGTGGGCGACGGCGCGGTAGCTCGGATGGCCCTCGCGCCCGGAGCGCAGCTCGATCAGCTGCATCGCCTCCCGGGCGTTGAGGTCCAGGATGAAGCGCAGCCGGTAGCCGAGGCAGAGCGCGTAGGGAGCAGCGCTGCCCAGGCCGGCCGCCGACAGTCGCTGATACTCGCGGGCGGAGATCTCGAGCGCGTGCTCGTAGCGGGGGCCGGCGCCGGCCAGCGTCACCTGTTCGGGCACGTCGGCGCCGAGGTCCGGCGTCAGCGCCTGCCACTGGACGGTGAGCATCCGGTGGCGCTGCAGGTCCCGGAACGCCCCGTAGTCGGCGACGATCTCGAAACGGTAGCGCAGGGCCTCGAAGCCGCGCCCGGGACGGTGGCGGCGGTTGGCTCGCTCGCCGACCAGGTCGGCCAGCAGCTGTGCGCGCGCGGCCGGCGCCAGCGCGCGCACGGACTCATGGATGCTCCGCTCGTCGGCCGTCGTGGACTCGAACAGCAGCGCGGCCAGCAGGTCGTCCTCGTCGCCGTCGACGCGGGCGAGACGGACCGAGGGGCGACCGTGAACACGATCGCCGCCGCCGCTGTCGTCGTCGCTGCTGCCGTCGCTGTCGCCGTCTTGGTGGAGCCCGAGCCGTGCGCCCCACCGCTCGCCCGCCTGCCCGCGCGACTGCAGGTAGGCGATCCACTCGCCGCCCCGATCGGGCCGCGTCACCCGCGCGACGAAGCTCGGCATCACCGCCTGCACCGCCTCCAGGATCCACGCGCCGTAGCGGCGAGCCTCGGGCAGCGGGTGGGCGAGCAGGTGCAGGATCAGCTGCTCGTAGGTCTGGCCGCTGGCATAGATGCCCATATGCGAGAGCGAGCCGGCGGGCAGCAGCCCGCGCAGGAGGTCCAGCGCCTTGGCCTTGAGCGCGCGCGCGTGGGCCGCGGGAGGCACTCCGCCGGCCCGGGGATACTCGCGCTCGGCCCAGGCCAGCACGGTCGGAATCGCCGCCGAGTAGATGTCGAACAGCTCGTCCATCGCCCGCTCGTACTCGGGCCCGAGCTCCGGGTCACGGTAATAGCGATAGCCGCCTGGGGGCTCGGGCATCGGCGCGTCGTAGGCGATGTACCGGGTCGACTGCTCCAGGTAGGCGGCCAGTCGGTGACGCTGGAGCACCTTGGTGAGGACGTTGGAGACCCATTCGCAGGCCACGTGGGCGCCGCCGAGCTGGGCGACCGAGTCATCGCCGTAGCCGAGGAAGATGCGCTCGTAAAGCGCTTCGGCGTGCCCGCGCTCCGGGCTGCAGTCGCCGCGTTTGCCGCTCCGGCCGACGGCGGCGGCGGTGCCGGTTGCCTCGGGCAGGTCGTCGGCGAACTCGTCGAGCAGGAGCCGGCGGAGCGTCCCCGGGTAGCGCGAATACCGCGCGAACAGCGCGCCCTTGACGGTCTCCGGAAGGTTGACGAGCGCGAACACCGGCCGGTCCAGGTTGCTGCAGTGGACGCTCAGCCGGGCGCGCTCGTCAGCGGTGAAGCTCTCGACCGGATATCGCACGGGTCGCCGATCGTAGCGGCGGACCCGGCCGGCACCGCCCGCGGCTCCCACTCCCGCGGTTACCACCGCCCGCGGTGCACGACCTCCTCGAACGCCCGGCGCTTAGGCCGCTTGATCGGGACCAGCGGCCGATCCGTGGGATAGCCGAAGTCGATCAGATAGGCGGCCTCGCGATCGGCGGGAAAGCCGAGCAGCTCACGGGCGAGCTCCTGGTTTCCGACCGCGGAGTGACCCGAGCCGATCCCGAGGTCCGCGGCGGCGATCATCATCTGCATCGTCGCCTGGCCGATGTCATAACGCGCCCGCTCGCGTACGAGCGGGTCGTCGGACCGCGGGAGGATGAGCGCGATCGTCGCCGCCGAGCCTGCGATGTGGCCGCCTCCGCGCCACACCTGGGCGAGCTCGGCCAGCTGCGCGCGGTCGGTGACCGCGATGAAGTCCCACGGCTGCCAGTTCTGTGACGACGGCGCCCGCCGGCCCGCCTCCAGGATCCGGTCGAGGTCCTCGGCGCTGATCGGCCGATCGGCAAACTCGCGCACGTTGCGGCGGCTGGTGATCGCAGCCCACGTCTCCATGTCCCTTGTCTCCTCGTCGTCGTCGTTTCGCCCGCTGACTCTAGTCATGCCTCGGCACGGACGCTCGCGTTCGAGCGTTCGGGCGGGGACGATTGACCGGGCCGGCGCCGGGGGGCGGGCCGGGTCAGCGGGCGCGGCCGGGTACGCTTGGTGATACGCATGCGTACCAACGTGAGCGAGAGTGTCGACGTGCTCGTCATCGGGGCCGGTCTCTCCGTGCCCCGGCTCGACCGGCCCGGGATCGGTCGCGAGCCGATCATCAACCTCGCCTCCGGCTACGTCCGGCGCTCGATCGACGACTTCCCCGCCCAGGGCTCCGAGCGACCGTGGCGGGTGCATCAGAACTACGCGCTCGACGCGCTGGAGCTCAGGCTCGGGCGGATCGACGACGGCGTGCTGTGTTTCTCCCCCGGCCGGCGGCGCGCCGCCGAGCCGGTCGCGGTGTGACCGCCAGCTCGGGACGGGGCTCGCCCAAAACCCCGCGGGGAGCGCCGTCAGACGGGGACCGCGCGATCGGCCGCAGACAGATCAGCAGATCAGAACAGCCCGGTGAACGCGCGGCCGGCGTGGGCGGCGAGGTCGAACAGCGGCGAGGGGAAGATCCCGAAGAACACCGTCGCCGCGGCGAACAGCGCCGCCACGAACGCCACCTCGGCGTAGGGGGCCGCCTCCGACGCCGTCAGCAGCCGGTCGCCCGGAGCATCGCCGTCACCGCCGCCCAGCGCGTCGGCCTCCTGGGAGCCGCCGGCGATCGGGGCCAGCCCCGACCCGCCGAGCGCCAGCGATCCGATCCCGAGCCCAGGACCGGGGGCGGGCTCGGGGCGGCGCATCCAGATCGTCGCCACGACCCGCAGGTAGTAGCCCAGCGAGATCATCGAGCCGATCACGAGCACGATCGCCAGCCACGTGTAGCTGCCGTCGACGAGCGCGTGGATGAGCTGGAACTTGCCGATGAAGCCGGCCGTTCCCGGCAGGCCGGCGAGCGACAGCATCGCGATCGTCATCGGCCAGGCCAGCCATGGGCTGCGGGCGCCGAGGCCGGCGACGCCCGACAGCTCGTCGCCGTCGGCGCGTTCGTCCTGCAACGCGACGATGACCGCGAACGCGGCCACGTTCATCATCAGGTAGACGCCCAGGTAGAGGACGGTCGCGTCGACGCCGAGCTGGGTTCCGACGACCACCCCGGCCAGCAGGTAGCCGGCCTGCGCGACGCCGGAGTAGCCGAGCATCCGCTTGAGTGAGGTCTGGCTGAGCGCGCCGACGTTGCCGACGATGATCGTGATGGCGGCGATCGTGGCCAGCGCCGGCGCCCAGGTGTTCTGGACGCTGATCGCGGCGACGTCGAAGAAGCGCAGCAGCACGCCGAGCGCGGCGGCCTTGGTGGCGGTCGCCATGAACGCGGTGATCGGCGTCGGCGCACCCTCGTAGACGTCGGGCGTCCACTGGTGAAACGGCGCGACCGAGGCCTTGAAGGCGAAGCCGACCATCACGAGCCCGAGCCCGGTGAGCAGCATCGGGTCGCCGAGCAGGCCGCCGGCGAGCCCGTTCCCCGAGATCGCCGCGTTGATCCCGGAGAACTGGGTCGAGCCGGTGGCGCCGTAGACGAGCGCCAGGCCGTAGACGAGCGTCGCCGAGCCGACCGACCCGATCACCAGGTACTTCAGGCCCGACTCCAGCGAGCTCTCGCGCCGGAACTCCGACGCGCACAGGACGTAGAGCGGGATCGACAGCAGCTCGAAGCCGACGAACAGCGTGACGATGTTCTGGGCCGAGACGAGCACCGCCATGCCCAGGACGCTGAACAGGAGCAGCGAGTGGTATTCGCCGTGGCCGGCGCTGACGGGCGCCCGCGCACGCAGCGACATCACCACGCAGGCGATCGCCGCGACGGCGAAGATGAGGTCGAGCACGAGCGCCAGGCCGTCGATCGCCAGCGCCCCGGAGATGATCGACGCCGGGTGATCCAGGCGCCAGATCTCGGTGGCGATCGAGGCGGCGAGGGTGACGAGCGTCAGCAGCGGCACGACTCGCTCGCGGGCGACCGCGCCGCGCAGCAGGCCGACGAGCAGCACGACGAGCGCGCCGACCGAGAGCACGACGATCGGGGAGAACGACGCCCAGTCGATGTGGGGACCGTGAATCGTGCCCGCTCTGGAGACGGCGATCACGGTGTGCGCTGTGGCGACGACGTTCACGGCGTCGCACCTCCGCCCACGCGTGCGGCGGCATAGGGCAGCGAGGCATCATAGGGCAGCGAGGCATAGGGCAGCGAGGCATAGGGCAGCGAGGCGCGCTGCTGGAGCTGTGTCGCGACGAGCGAGGCCTGCAGCGACGGCTGCGAGCGCCGCAGGCCGAACTGCGGATCGAAGGCGAGCAGCAGGAGCACGGCGAGCAGCGGCACGACGGCGGCCAGCTCACCGATCCCGATGTCGCGCGAGGTGACGCGGGGCCCGACGCGGTTGTGCATCGAGCGGATGTAGAGGCGCAGCGCGTAGACGGCGGCTCCGACGACGCCGAGCGAGGCCAGCAGCGCGATCGGCAGCTTGGAGTCAAAGACGCCGAGCAGGATCATGAACTCGCCGACGAAGTTCGACGAGCCGGGGATCGCCAGGGTGGCGAGCGTGGCGATCAGGAACAGGCTGGCGAGCACGGGAGCGCGGAAGGCGATTCCTCCCATGTCGGCGAGCTTCTCCGAGCCGCCCGCGCGCGCCGCCAGCGCCGCCACGACGAAGAACAGCGGCGCCGTCACGAGCGCGTGGTTGGCCATCTGCAGAAGCGCGCCCTGACCGCCCTCCGGGCGCAGGGAGAAGATCCCGAGCGTGATGAAGCTCAGCTGGGCTACGCTGGAGTAGGCGACGACGAGCCGGGCGTCGGGGGTCGTCATCGCGACGACCGTCGCCCACAGGATCGAGACGAGCGCGATCACGAGCATGAGCGTCTGGAAGTGCACCGCGGCGTAGGGGAACAGCGGCAGGACGATGCGCAGGAAGCCGTACGCGGCGACCTTGGAGAGGATCGCCGAGAATACCGCGATCGCCGGGATCGGCATCGCCTTGTAGCCGTCGGGCAGCCAGCCGTGGAACGGGACCATCGGCATCTTGACCAGGAACGCGACCGCGAAGCACAGGAAGATCCAGGTCTGCGCCGTGTCCGACAGCGGCAGCGCGTGCAGCTGGCTGATGACGAACGTCAGTGGCGTGCCGTGCTCGCTGGAGGTCTCGACGCCGGTGGCGATCGCCCCGACGAGCATGAAGAACGATCCCACGAGGGTGTAGATGACGAGCTTCGTGGTCGCCCGGACGCGGTCGCCCGTGCCCCACATCCCGGTCAGGAAGTAGAACGGGATCAGCATCAGGTCGAAGAAGGCCACGAACAGCACCAGGTCCTGCGCGCAGAAGGCGCCGAGCACACCGCTCTCGGCGAGCGCGAACAGGAAGTAGAAGCTCCGCGGGCGATCCCACTCCCGGCTGGCCGACCAGACCATCGCGGCGGCGAAGACCACCGTCGTGACCACGACCAGCAGGACGTTGAGGCCGTCGAGCCCGAGCTTGTAATGGATCCCCAGCGACGAGATCCACGCCTTGTCGGTGACGAACTGGAGACGCGCGACGCCGAGCTTGAAGCGAGCGATGAACGAGATCGCGAGCCCGAGCGCGACCACGCTCCAGCCGACCGCGAGCCGGCCGGCGAGGCGGGCCGGCAGCTGCGTCCCGATCAGCGCGATCGCCAGTGGCACCCAGATCAGGATCGAGAGGGTCATGTCAGGGGATCAGGTCGCCGCGATCAGGAAGTAGAGGGCGACGCAGGCCACGCCGACGAGCATCGCGGCCGCGTAGTAGCGGAGGAAACCGGTCTGGGCCCGGCGCACCGCCGCCGAGCATGCTCGCACGACCCCGACCGAGGAGCCGGTGACCCCCGCCTCCATCACGCGCCCCTCGAGCACCGAGCCCGCGAAGCGCCCGACCCACTGCGCCGGGCGGACGACCGCGAGGTCGATCAACTCGTCGAAGTACCACTTGTTGAACAGGAACGTGTGCACGGCGGCGAAGCGATTCTGAAGGCGGGCCGACGAGCCCGGGGCGACGATGTAGATCCGGTAGGCGGTGAAGATCCCGACGACGGCGATCGCCGCCCCGACGATCAGGCCGATCCACGCGGTCCCGCTGCTCTCGTCGAGGTGGAACAGGTGCGAGGCGGCGAAGGTCGGCGACAGGAAGCGGCTGATGCCGGAATCGACGCCCGGGACCTGCAGCAGGCCGCCGACGACCGCGAGCAGCGCGAGCATCGCCATCGGGAACCGCATCGCCCGGTCACGCTCGGCGATGTGGTGCTCGGGCCCGGGGAAGCCGACATCGGTGTCCTCGGCCTCGCCGGTCTGGGGGTTGGTCGGGATCTCGTGGTGGACGAGGTGCCCGTGCTCCAGCTCGCGCGCCTCCTCGCAGGGCGTGCCGAAGAACGTCCGGAAGATCATGCGGAAGGTGTAAATCCCGGTGAGCAGCGCGCCGAGATAACCGACGACGCCGAGGATGAAGAAGGCGCCGCCGCGGTAGTCGAGGTAGCCGATGATGTCGTCCTTGGACAGCCAGCCCGAGAACGGCGGCATTCCCGATAGCGCGAGGCCGCCAACGATGAAGCACACGAACGTGAACGGCAGCGCCTTGCGGAAGCCCCCCATCCGATCGAGCGACTGCTCCCCGCCCATGGCGCTGATCACCGAGCCGGCCGACATGAACAGCAGCGCCTTGAAGAACGCGTGGGTCATGAGGTGAAAGAGGGCGGCCGAGTAGGCGCCGACCGAGGCGCCCATGATCATGTAGCCGATCTGCGACATCGTCGAGTAGGCGATCACGCGCTTGAGGTCGGTCTGGACGATCGCGATCGACGCGGCGATCAGAAGCGTCAGCGCGCCGACGATCGCGCCGACGTCGGCGGCCGTGGTGGCGACCTCGAACAGGGTGTGCATGCGGACGATCAGGTACACCCCGGCGGTGACCATCGTCGCGGCGTGGATCAGCGCCGAGACCGGCGTCGGACCCTCCATGGCGTCGGGGAGCCAGGTGTGCAGCGGCACCTGCGCGGACTTGGCGAACGCGCCGACGAGCAGCAGCAGGCAGCCGGCGACCAGGTCGGTGCTGTTGTGATGAAAGACGAGCGGAACCCGGTGGAAGGTCTGCAGGAAGTCGAGCGTGTGGGTGTGGCGGAAGATGAAGAACGTGCCGAGCACGAGGCCGACGTCGCCGACGGCGTTGATCACAAACGCCTTGATCCCGGCGCGGGTGGCGGTCGTGCGCCGGTACCAGAAGGAGATCAACAGGTAGGAGGCGGCGCCCACGAACGCCCACCCGACGATCAGCAGCAGGAAGTTGCCCGCGAGCACCAGCAGCAGCATCGAGAAGACGAAGAAGTTGAGATAGGCGAAGAAGCGCGAGTAGCCGCGATCGCCGCTCAGGTAGCTCACCG
>Ga0181518_10003656_pt1 | contig 14087 bp, 14 predicted proteins | sample PEATcosm2014_Bin_28_FD_119751 | JGI IMG/M metagenome (GOLD analysis project Ga0181518, IMG submission 119751) | Peatland microbial communities from MTU Mesocosm Facility, Houghton, MI, USA - PEATcosm2014_Bin01_60_metaG | ecosystem: Environmental > Terrestrial > Soil > Wetlands > Peat | place... | reverse complement strand
GCTGGTTCCGGCGGGTGCGGTCGCCGATGAGGTGGTCTTCTTCGACGGCAGCGGGCTCAAGTGCATGCCGGTCGTGCATCGAGGACGCCCCACATCCAACATCGGGTCGATGCCACTCGCCGACATCGCCATCGACTCCACGGCCGTCGAGCTGCTGTCCGGAGAGCGTGCAGAGCAGGTGTTCGAGCGGGCGCGCGACGAATGGTTGGTGCTCATGGCCAACGCGCTGGTCGGCATCGGCACCCGGTCAATCGAACTGGGCGTGGAGTACGCCAAGGAGCGGCGTGCCTTCGGGGTCCCGATCGGATCGTTCCAGGCCGTTGCCCACGGTTTGGCCGATGCGGCGACCGCCATCGAAGGCAGCAGGTTGATCGCCCGGGAAGCGGCGTGGGCCGCGAGTGAGGACGTGGCACGGGCGACAGAGCTGGCGTGTCTGTCCTGTGCATTCTGTTCGGAGTCGGCTCGCGACGCAAGCTATCGCAGCCTGCACTACCACGGGGGATACGGATTCATGCTCGAGTTCGACATCCAGCTGTACTTCCGTCGAGCGAGGGCGTGGTCGGCGGTGTTCGGGGAGCCGGCACACATGTACGCACGTGGGGCCGCCGACCGGCTCTCGGCAATGAGAAGGGGCGGATGACGATGGATTTTCGCCTGGGTGAGGGCAGCGATGCGCTACGAGAGGAGGCCCGGCGGTTCTTGGGGGAGTACTTCACCGACGACGTCCGGGAGCGGATGCACGGCACCGGGGTGCATCACGACCGGGACTTCCACCGCGCCCGGGTGGATCACGGGATGCTGGCGCCGGGATGGCCCGAGGAAGACGGCGGCCAGGGTCGCGACTCCCTCGAGGTACTGGCGCTCGCCGAGGAATTCCAGAGTGCGGGGGCGCCCACGTACGGCGGCAGCACCACTCTCATGGTGGCCAACGTCATCCGGCACATGGGAACGGAGGAACAGAAACGCCGGATTGTGCCTCAGGCCCTTGGTGGAGAGATCATCATCGTGCTCGGCTTCACCGAGCCCGAAGCGGGGTCCGACGTTGCCGCGGCGCAGACGCGGGCCGTGCGCGATGGCGATGAATGGGTGATCAACGGGCAGAAGATGTTCACGACCAATGCCCAAGAGGCTGACTACGTGTTCCTCTTGACGCGGACGAATTCCGAGGTGGCCAAGCACAAGGGACTCACCACCTTCCTGGTGCCGTTGCGTCAACCCGGAGTCGAGATTCAGCCCGTGTTCACGGTCTCCGGTGAGAGGACGAATCTGACCTTCTACACCGACGTGCGGGTGAGCGACTCACTGAGGATCGGGGAGGTCGACGGGGGCTGGGAGGTCATGACGGTCGGCCTCACGTTTGAGCGGTCCCTACCTCAGGGGGGTGATTCGCGTCGGCTGCTCCGTGCGATGGAGCGATGGGCGCTGACCTCCGTGGACGATGCGGGGCATCCGAAGTCGGAGGACACCGACGTGCAGGCTCGCCTCGGTCGGGCGGCTGCCGAGATTGAGGTCAGCACCCTGCTGGCTCGTCGGTGCGCCTGGGTCCAGAAATCGGGGACTCTCCCCGGGGTCGAGGGATCGATGGCCAAACTGTTCGCCACCGAGGCGCTGACCAGGCAGTCGACTGATTTCATGGACATGCTCGGACCGGACGGTCTTCGATCCGCCGGGGATCCCGCTGCCATCGCGAACGGGATCGCGGAGTACTCCTATCGGTATGCGCTGGGAACGACGACCTATGGGGGCACGAGCGAGATCCAGCGGAACATCATCGCCCAGCGGGGCCTCGGTCTGCCCCGATCGTGATGAAGGGCTCTCCGGCGTCGGCGACATCTGCCGGGGTGCCCTTTGGGGCCCGGATCCACCAGGTCGCCCAGGCAGGCCCGGAGCGGGTCGCCATTTTGTTCGCGGCGCAGGACGGGAGCGAGCGGACGGTCACGTTCGGCGAGCTCGACGAGCGGTCGACCCAGCTCGCCCGGGTCCTGTCGGCAGGGGGTCTCACAGTCGGCGACCACATGGCGGTCTCCCTCCCCAACTCTCCGGAGCATCTCGTGGCGACGTTCGCGGGATGGAAGGTCGGCGCGGTGGTCGTCCCGATGCGGTGGAACCTCCCCGAGTGGGAGCGGGACCGGGTGCTGGCGGTCATCGGCCCCCGCCTGATCGTCGATGCTGGCCAAGCGGACCTCTTCGAAGAGGCCCTGTCGGCCTCGACCGATCCGCTTCCGGAAGTGACGCCTCCTCACGGATGGGGCATCTGCAGCTCGGGGTCGACCGGCACGCCCAAGGTCATCCTGATGAAGAATCCCGGTCGGTATGTCGAAGGGGCGTCGACCGCAGCGGCCGTCGAGTCGTACGGACCGCTCCCGCAGCCACAACGAGTGCTGATCCCGGCGCCGCTCTACCACTCGAACGGCTTCACGGTGACCAGGAACCTCATGTCGGGAGTCGAAGTCGTCCTGCTCGAGCGCTTCGATGCTCCACGCGTGCTGAGTCTGATCGAACGGCACCGTGTGACCGGGTTCGTCGGGGCGACCCCGATGCTGCAACGCCTTGTCCAGGTGCCGGACATCGACCGGCGCGACCTGTCGTCGCTCGATTGGGTGCAGCAGGGTGCGGCATTGCTGCCGGTCTGGCTCGGGCGCCGATGGTGTGAATTGGTCGGACCCGAACACTTTTTCGTGACCTATGGCGCTTCGGAAAGACACGGATACGTGTGCTGCCGGGGGGACGAGTGGCTCGAGCACCCGGGCACCGTTGGTCGCGGCTACATGGGTACTGACATCCGGATCATCGGGGATGGGGGAAAGATGCTCCCTGCAGGAGAGATCGGCGGGATCTACATGCGGAGGCCTTCTGGGCCAGAAGCGACGTACTTGGGTGGAGATGTAGAGCCGATGCTCTCGACGGAGGACGGGTTTGTCACCGTCGGCGACATGGGCTGGTTGGATGAGGACGACTATCTCTATGTAGCCGATCGGCGCGTCGACATGATCGTGACCGGGGCCGCCAATGTCTTTCCGGCAGAAGTCGAAGCCGCGCTCAGTGAGCACCCGGCCATCGCCGACGTTGTCGTTGTCGGCCTGCGGGATCCCGATTGGGGCCGCCGAGTGCATGCCATCGTCCAACCCATCGATCCGGCCGAGGCTCCTCTTCCCGCTGGCATCATCGCCTTTGCCAAGACGCGCCTCGCGTCGTACAAGGTCCCCAAGACGGTGGAATTGGTGGAGGCGATCCCGAGGAACGACGTCATGAAGTTCAACCGCGCTGCCCTGACGGAAGAGCGGGATGGGCGAGAGTCCGCGGATGACCGCGACACGCAGCTCAGGCCATGAACCGTCGGTTCGGGGCACACAATGCCGGCTATTGCCCCGCGCCGTCCCGCGCGGGGGCGAAGTACGGCAGGGTGATCTCACCGTTCGCGGGATGGAATTCGACCGCCAACCGTAGGCCGTCGTGCAACTTCTCGGGTTCGCAACCGATGATGGCACTCATCATCCAAACTCCTTCGTCCAGACGAACCACGGCCGGCGCGTACGGCACCCGGAAGGACGGGTCGGGCGGGCGCCAGACCACTGTCCAGCTGTAGAGAGAACCTGTTCCCGTGCTGGCTTCCCAGACGGGGGACGTCGCGTGACACTGCGCGCAGACGGTGAAGGCGCCGAGGCCGCGATAGCCGCACTCCGCGCACCGCTGGTATAGCAGCTGGTGCCGGCGGCATCCGTCCCAGTAGGCCTCGCTGTGGAGGCTCGGGCGTGGGGCGGGGATCCCCACCGGCTGGGGGAGCAGGATGCTCATGGGCGCTCCCGACCCAGCATCAGGACGTCGCAGAACAAGGCGCCGGCGCCACCGTTCGAGCACAGCGCGACCTCTGCTCCGTCGACCTGGTTCGTGACGCACGAACCCCGAAGCTGTTCGGCCGCCCTGATGACCCGCTGCAACTGCTGGGCGTTGATGCCCGGATGGCTGAACGACATGGTTCCGCCGTCAGTGGTGACGGGGAGGACTCCGCCCGGCGCGATGTTCCCGTCCTCGACGAATGGGCCACCTTCACCCGGCTCGCAGAAGCCGAAGGCCTCGAGCTGCCTGATGATCTCGAAAGAGAACGGATCGTAGAGCTCGGCGACATCGACATCGGCTGGCCCGAGACCGGCCATCGCGAAGGCCATATCGGCCGCTCGGGCTCCCACGAGCCCGGCGGGAAGGGAGTCGGTTCGAGGCTGGAAATCCCATACCGGTGCCACCGTGTACGCCGGCCCGAACGAGTCGCTGGCTCCACCGAGAATCCACAACGGCTCCCTGCAGCCGCCCGCCCGCTCCGACGTCACCAACACGACGGCGCAACCGCCCTCCGATGTGGTCGCGCAGTCGAGGAGGTGAAAGGGTTCGGCGATCATGCGCGATGCCAGGATGTCCTCGGGCGTGAAGGGACCCCGCCCGTGGTAAACGGCGTCGGGGTTCATGTGGCCGTTTGTGCGGATCGTTGCCGCCACGGTGGCCAGCTGTTCTGGCGTGGTCCCGTAGGTGAGCATGTGGCGCCGCGCCATGAGGGCGAATTCGGCCGCCGTGAACAGCCCGTACCCGACGACGAGCTCGTTGGCCGGCCGCGTCCAAGGTGCGGTCGAGGCCCGGTCGACGTGGATACCGGCGCCACCTGCCGCAACCAGGACGACGTTGCACTGGCCCGTGATGATCAGGGACGCGGCATCGAGGAGTGCGGGGATCCCGAGCGAGGTCGGTCGTCGTGCACAAGGCCCGAGGCCGAGCTCGAGGGCGATCTGTGCGCAGTCCGTGCCGACCACGCCGTCGACTTCGTGCGGGGTGATGCCGGCGTCGGCGAGCGCTCCGAGTGCCCCGACCAGAGCGATAGATGTCGAGTCGTGATCCGGAAGGGCGCGGGCCTGGTCCGTGTTGTGGACTCCGGCGATCGCCACGCCACCGAAGGGGTGTGATGGCACGCACAAAAGCTAATGGGGGCTGGAAGGGCGGGCCGGGTCCCTGCGATAACGAGGTCCTGTGTTTGTCCGGCCATATTTCAGTTGACACTTACGTTAGTAATGGCTTACGCTCTACCCATGGATGCCGCACTGAAGGCGCTGGCTGAGCCACGGCGGCGAGAGATCGTCCGGCTCGTCTGGTCGGAGGAGCTGCCGGCCACAGCGATCGCTGCTCGTTTCACCGAGGTCACCCGGTCGGCGGTCTCTCAGCATCTCGGCGTCCTGCGAGAGGCCGGGCTCGTGCACGAACGCAGGGAAGGCACCAGGCGCCTCTATCGAGCGAATCATCACCAGATGGCGAAGCTCCGAGCCTTTCTGGACGACTACTGGACAACGGGCCTCGAGCGCTTGCGTGATGTGGCGGAAGCCGCCGAGGCACAGAAGGAGAGCAGAGGTGGCTGAGCTGATACGCGAGATCGTGATCGACGCCAGTCCGGCGACGATCTACGAGTTCCTCACCATTCCGGAGAAGCATGTCGAGTGGAATGGCACCAGTGCGGAACTCGACCCGCGGCCGGGCGGCATCTACCGGGTACTGACAGGAGGGGTGCATCAAGCTGCCGGCGAGTATGTAGAAGTCGTGCCGGACGAGAAGGTGGTCTTCACCTTCGGCTGGGATCAGCCCGACCATCCCATCCCACCCGGGTCGACACAAGTCGAGATCCGACTGATTCCCGAGGGAGACAAGACCCGCGTCCGCCTGGTGCACAGCGGTCTCCCGGCCGACGCAGTCTCCGACCACACCGGGGGCTGGGATCACTATCTCGGGCGTCTCGCCGCTGTCTCCACTGGTGGCACCGTCGGCCCCGACACAGCACCGGGCTAGGCCGTCTCGAGGCAGCAAGCTCAGTGGCTTCCCATAGCCCGGGTGTTCGGCACAACAGAGGAGTCGCAGTTCATGAAGACCCACGAAGTCTGGACATACATCCATGCCGAGCGAGCGGGCATGGCCGATACGTGGAGCGGCCTCTCCGCCGAACAGTGGGCTCATCCCTCTTGGTGTGAAGGCTGGTCTGTGCAGGACTCGGCAGGACACATCCTGGCCGCCGCCGAGCAGACTCCGCTGAACTTCTACAAGGAGCTGGCGGCGGCCGGCTTTCGATTCAACGTCTTCGCAGACCGGGGCGCCAAGCGCCTCGGCGTGCTCAGACCGGAGGAGCTCGTCCGCCGTCTCCGCGCCCGGACCACGACGACGAACCACCCGCCAGCGCCCGTGATCGCCATGCTGGGCGAGATCGTCGTCCACGGTGAGGACATCCGCCGGCCACTGGGTCTCCCACACCAGTGCCCCGAGGCAGCCCTGGTGGCCGTCGCGGACAACTACAAGAAGACGAACATCCTCATCGGATCCAAGCGACGGATCACCGGTCTCCGTCTTCGAGCCACCGATTGCGACTGGGTGTATGGGGACGGTCCCGAGCTCTCCGGTCCTCTCATCTCGTTGATCCTGGCCATGGCGGGCCGCAGCGGGGCTCGCGGCGACCTGGCTGGGGAGGGTGTGTCCGTCTTCGCCACTCGAGCTTGACCGTCTGGGGTGGCGATACTCGGTCCGAACCCCGGTTGATTTCGGCGCATCGCCTCCGCGCGGGCTGACTCGACCGAGCAGCACCGGCGCTGAGGCGGTGTGTCTGCAAATTCCAGGATTCCGATGTGCCTCTCCGCGCGAGGATGGTGGTGTGTCCACGCGCGTGCTGCGCCAGCTCCGCGACATCGTCGGACCGGGGCACCTGATCGTCGACCCCGACGTGATGGCGTCGTATGCCATCGACTGGACCGGGCGCTTCGTCGGTCAACCGACGGCCGTCGTCCGGCCCGGGGACGGCCGTGAGGTGGCAGCGGTGGTGTCCCTGTGCAAAGACGCCAGCGTCGCCCTCGTGCCCCAAGGGGGAAACACGGGTCTGGTGGGCGGAAGCGTCCCGCTCGAACGAGAGGTCGTGCTCAGTCTGCGGCGGCTGGCCGGGGTCAGCGATGTCGACGCGCTGGGTGGCCAGCTGTCCGCCGGCGCCGGGACCACGGTGGCGGATGTCCAAGTGGCCGCGGCCGAGGCCGGATGGGCGTACGGCGTCGACCTCGGCAGTCGTGACAGCGCAACGATCGGGGGCACCATCGCCACCAACGCCGGCGGGCTCCAGGTGCTCCGCCATGGCCCCACGAGGGCGCAACTCGTGGGCTGTGAGGCCGTGCTCGGAAGCGGTGACACTGTCTCGCACATGGGTGGCCTCATGAAGGACAACACGGGATACGACCTCGGGGGGTTGCTCTGCGGCAGCGAGGGAACGCTCGGAGTGGTGACAGCCGTCCGGATGTGCCTGGTGCCGCCCGCCCCAGAGCACGTCACCTCGATCCTCGCGTTCTCCTCCACGGCGGCCGCGGTCGACGCGGCCTCCCTCCTGCGTCGGTCCCTGCCCGAACTGCAGTCGCTCGAGTTGTTCCTCCAGCCGGGCCTGAACCTCGTGTGCCGCGTGACCGGCACCGCTGGACCGTTCACCGGAGAGCATGCGGCTTACCTCTTGGCCGAAGCGGCGGCACAGCATGACCCCATGCCGGCCATGGCGGCCGTCATCCGGTCCCTTGCCGCTATTGAGGATGTCGTGGTGGCCACTGATGCCCCCCGAAGGGCACAACTCTGGCGCTACCGCGAGGGTCACACCGAGGCGATCAACACACTCGGTGCACCCCACAAACTCGACGTGACGCTACCGGCGTCGCTCCTGGCAGCCTTCATCGATGGTGTGCCGGCCATTGTCAAGGGCGCCGACCCCTTGGCAGAAACGTGGTTGTTTGGCCATGCCGGAGATGGCAACGTTCATGTCAACGTGACCGGTGTCGCCCCGGACGATCTGACGGTGGACGACCGCGTCCTGGTCCACGTCGCGGAGCTCGGTGGCAGCATCAGCTCCGAGCACGGCATCGGGACGGCCAAGCGGCCCTGGCTCCACCTCAACCGTAGCGACGCAGAGCTCACTGCCTTTCGGCAGCTCAAGAGCGCACTCGATCCTGCCGGCATCATGAACCCCAACGTTCTCCTCCCGCCGCGACCGTAAAGGCTCGGGCCAGGGTGAGGATTGCCGACGCGGGTCAACCCAGGGCTGGGAGCACCTCCTGCTCGAAGAGGCGCAGACTCGACCACGCCAGGTCGATCGGCATGCCTCCGCACAGCGGGTGGAGCATGACGAAGCCCTGCGGGGACGCCTGCTCCTCGGCGACGAATTGCGCCGGAGTGAGCACCCGGTACCTCCCGGTTGCGCGGAGCTCGTCACTGTCGGCAACCGTGCGATACGGGTTCGCCAAATCGTCCTGGGCCTGCCAGAGCCCGTACGCGTTCATCTCATGGAGGAAGAACGGCGCCATGCGCTCCCAGCCTTCCTCAGCGTCCTCCGCCAGCGCGACGACGGTGGTCGGACCGGTCGGGCACGGTCCGGGGTCAGGATGTCCGAGCTTCTGCATCTCATCCCGGTAGGGGTCCCACACCTCGGGGTCGGAGGGCATGAACCCGTCGGCGATGCGAGCTGCCCTCCGAGCGGCGGCCTCGCTGCTGCCACCGAGTGAGATGCTCGGGCCACCAGGACGAAACGGCGGCGGCGTGACGTGTACCCTTCGACCTCGATACTCGAACGGCTCCCCCAAGAACGCAGACTTGAGTGTCACCACCGCCTCGGTGACACGTGCGGCCCGCTCGTTCATGGGCACGTCGAACATGGCGAACTCCTCGTGCACGTATCCCGCTCCGACGACCACATCGACCCGTCCTCGACTGATGTTGTCCAGGACGATCAGGTCCTCGGCCAGCCGGAGCGGATCGTGGAACGGAGCGACCAGCGCGGCGATCATGAAGTGGACGGTGTTCGTGCGGGCGGCCATCGCCGCCAGCAGCGGGATCGGGCTCGGTAGGTATCCGTCCGGCGAACCGTGGTGCTCGGAGATCGCGATGCTCACGCAGCCCAATCGATCACTCCAGGCGGCCATGCCGAGCGCCGCTTGATAGCGGTCCGCCATGGCGGTGCCGGCGAAGTCCGGGTTGCGGAAGTCGAATCGGAGTCCGAAGAGCATCAGCGGATGTTATTCATCAGTCGAAGTACCTCGCGGTGGCGAGCACCGAAAGGCGGTTGTCGTGCCCGGCGTCACGCACCTCTATCTGCCCGAGCCCGGATCTGGTCTGAGCGGTCGCAACGGCTGGGCCGCCACGTACCGGCCGCAGGTACCGGAGGGTGAGTGATGACAATGTCGCACCGGGCGACAACGAGAGCACCGCTTCCTCGGCGACGAGAGCGATCAGGCCCCCGAATACTGTGTTGGAGGAGTTCAGCCCATCGTCCGACCGAGGGAGTACGGCCACACCGGGCTCCCGGCGCTCGCAACCCGCTCGCTGCGCCCAGGGAAGGTGCAGACGCTGCTCGGGCGGAGGACCGTCGAAGCTGAACGTCGCGGGCAGACGAAGGCTTGTATCGGGCGCAGTCATGAAGGACGCGGTGCTCATGGCGATCGGGTCACCCTCAGCGGAGCTAAATGCGACGCTCGCCATGAAGATCGACCGGCCAGCCTTGACCGTCTTGGCGACGGATTTGACCGTGCCCGAGCCAGGACCAGGCTCGAAGAGATGCACGTCGAGCTCAAGCGTGACGGGAACCAGCGGCGCCACGACCGTCGCAGCGAGAAGTCCGGAGAGGTGGTCGGCCCACGCGGCAAGTATGGACGTCCGCAGATGGGGTGTGTCGGGCACGCACATTTCACGGAGGATCGGGGCCGTGCCTTCTAGATCGCTGGCGGCCCGCGCCACGACGAGGCCGAGTTCGCTCAGGATGTGTTGATCGGGGCGATCAGATCTCACTTCGCCGCGACCTGCAGCAGGGCCGCTGCCACGGCATCAGGATCCGTGATCATCAGATCGTGACCCGTGTCGATATCCCACAAGCGATCTTCGGACCGGGCTTTCTCCATCAGTTCTGGGTCCCGGGTCGCCAATGTCGACGTGCAGACGATGTGGTACTGCGGTATCGCCCATAGGGCCTCCTCGTTGGTCAGATCGAGCGGCTGCTCGAAGCACTTCCAGGGGTGCCCGGTCAGCCGGTCGGCCATCCACGCCACGTCGGCCGGGTCGGTGACCCCGTAGAACAGCCCTGCCTCTGGCGCGGGAAGCAGCACGAGCTCGATCCCATCGACGATGGCGCCCGCCGGACGGGCAGCCGCGATGATCGGCCCAGCCACATCCTTGAGGGACTGGCCGTTCACCGGGTTGGCGGCATCGAGATAGACCAGGCGTCCGACTCTGTCCGAAGCTCTGTCGGCGATGCCGGTGATCACCATCCCGCCGTAGCTGTGGCCGACCAGGACGACGTCGCGTAGGTCCTCGTAGTGCAGGACGGCAGTGACGTCCTTGATGTGCATGTCCAGGTCGACGTCGCCGCTGAGGAGGTGTGATCGCTCACCAAGGCCAGTCAAAGTGGGAGTGTAGACCTCGTGTCCCTCGGCGCGCAGGAGTCGTGCGACGCGCTGGTAGCACCACCCTCCGTGCCCACCGCCGTGCACCAGTACATACGTCGCCAAGGTTGTCCTCCCTATTCCCCTATGTCGAAGAAGAAGCTACCCGTACCCGGGAACCTTCTCCCGTCCCGTTGCCTCGCGTGCGCCGCGGTCAGGGTAACCGTCATCTGATGACGGACCCGCTCTGGCCGGGCCAATGAGGCAATGCCGCCTCCACACCGGGTTGTGTCTGATCGAAGCTCAGGTGGCTGTGTATGGCCCGGCATTCCGAGTACGGAGTCTCGTAGGACCAGGCGACGTCGGGCACTACCTCCTCATCGACGAAGGCCGACCAGTACGAGGCCGTGCCCTTGTAGGGGCAGTACGTCGTGGTGGCGCTGGGTCTGAGTACGTCCGCGAGGAGCTGCGCGCGGTTGACGTACAGACGGGGCGCCAGGGAGGTCTCGTAGACGCCGATGGTCGTCATCGTGTCCACGAGCACGACGCCGGCCAGTTCGACTCGCAGCCGGCGAGCCGTCGGGATGCAGTCGACACGATGGTACGGATTCCTAGGATGCATGAAGACCTGCTCTTCCTCCTCGTACCAGGAGTCCACCGCGTCCCACTCGACCCGGACGTAGCCGTCAGCCTCAGGCTCGGCTTCACTCCGGACCTGGATCGCATCACCGGACGGGAAGGCGTAGGTCGGGGGCTGTGCCGGCCGGTGCACCAGCAGGACGCGCTCACTGTCCAGCACGACCGTCCCGGCGCTGACGCCGCGGACCCGACGTGGGAAGGGTTCCACATAGACCAGTCCCGAGGGCACGGCCTTGTTGAAGCGCCCGGCCGGGTTGGCGCTCAATGGTCCCCGTCCCGTGGTCAAGCTCACAGTCTTCTCCGATCGTCATGTGGTGCCGCTTGTTGTTCGAAGGCCCGAACCATGGCGTCGACGGAGAAGGAGGCCAGGAGGCGGCCCTCCTCGTCGTGCACACGACACTCCGAGTGAGTCATGCCGTCGCCGGCGAAGGTCGACTCGTGATGAAACAACATCCACCGCTCGGCGTGGACATCGGCGTGAAAGGACAAGCTGATGGCGTTGATCGCGGTCGAGATCGTGCGGTGAGCCTGGTGCTGACCCACCCCGCGATGTGGGCGCATCGCAGCAGCGATGGACATGTGTCCGGTGAACTGGGCCAGCAAGCCCGCATGAAGATACGGATCATCCGGGACGTCACGGAACCGCACCCACGCATCGATGATCGGGGGTCCGACCGGTGCATCGGGGTCGTCTGTGTACGCACCGTCGATCACCCGGATATCCCTTCCAGTCACCGACATGTCGTAGGACTCGCATGCATAGGGACCGGGAACATCGGGTCGGGCGATGGAGTGGCGAATGAGATCCGGTGTAGTCACGTCCAGCAACAAGGACGCGGTGGCGCATCGCCGGTCCATTTGGCGTACATCGACCGCAACAGTCGCAAACGATCTCCCACGGCTCACCTCCTCGAGCTCGAAGCTCAACGGCTGTGCCGCATCGGCCGGCCGCATGAAGACCATGTGGGCGGAGACGGCACGGCGCCCCGGAGCGTGACGACCAGCTGCCACGATGGTCTGCCCGAGCATCTGGCTGCCCTCCACGACGGGACGGACGTGGCTGGCCCGGGCAGTGCCGGTGTAGCGGCGCTCGCCGTCGGGCGTGACATCGAGCATGTCGATCAGCTGCGAGGCGTCCCCCCACGTGGGGAACCGCTTGACGGTGACACCGCGCGGATCATCATCCTCCCCCATGGGGTCCACGAGCTCGACGACGACCCTTCGGTGATCGAATGTGGCCAGGCCCGCCAGCCACCCGTGCGGTGCCGGACCTTCTGTGAATGTGTGGAGCAGGCCCTGGCCGCCGACGCCAACGACAGCGGGACTCTGCCACTCCGTGCTCGCTCCAGAGGGAAGGCGAGTGGGCGGCTCTGTGCTCCACACTTCGCCCCCTTGGACCGGGAACAGTGGGTCGGCGGTCTCATCGCGATGGAACGCACCGAGCCGCACGTCCTGCATGGGGAAGAGGAGGAAGGGGGGCTGACCGGCCATTTCCACGCGGACCGTCGAAGCGGACTCGGCGACGAGCTCGCCAGCCCACCAGGCCCGGGCGGTGAAGGGGCAGAGGAAGCGCTCGATGGAGCCTGCGTCCGATGGCGTGGGTGTCACGTCGGCTGCTGATCTGGTCCTCAGAGCGCGTTGACTTTTTCGAGTGCCATGGTTCGAGCGTGAGTCAGTGGAGTTGACGATTCGCAACAGACAAGGGGAAGAACCCGTTCATCGTGCCTTTGCTCGCCAGGGCTATCGCACGATCGCCGTCGAAGCCCTTGTCGTGGTGGCCTTCGATGGCCAGCATCAGAGCGATCCCCATCACCGCCCGAGCCGAGATATCGGGTGATTCGAATTGGAATCCGTAGCGGTCCACGAGCTGGTGCCAGGCATCCGCCAATCGGTCCATGGCGACCACAAAGTGCTCGTCGAAGAAGCGCTTGGCCACCTTCGGATCGCCGAACAGCACAAGACCTAGAAGTGGCAGGGTCTCCTGCAGCGTGGCGATCAGCTGAACGTAGAGCCCGTTGAGCTCTTCCAATTGCTGTTCTGGAGTGAGAGGGATGTTCCCGTCCACGAGGTCGCTGGCCGCGACAATGTTGTCCACGGCCTTCCGGAGTGGATCCACCACCGCCTCGTAGAACAGCTGATCCTTGCTCTCAAAATGTCGATAGATGACACCTTCGCTGATCCCGCCGTGTTCAGCGATGACCTTCACGGTCGTTCCGTTCACATCGCCGGTCTTGCTGAAAGCGATCCGGGCGGCTTCGAGGATCGAGCTCCTGCGGGCGTCCGCCTTGAGGCGACGCTGCGGTTTGGTACCGGTTGACCCGCTCCCGGCTGCCGACCTAGCCACCGATCCCCCTGGCGACACGTCGACCGCTCACAGTGGGTGGGCTCACGCCGTCAGGATAGCGGGGCCCTGCCTAGGATAAGCAAGTGTTCGCTTACGTCGACCCTGCGCTACCGCGGGGCGGATCGGTACGGGCCGGCGATCGCCCTCTGGCCCCAGTCGCCCTGCGGTGTGACCATGCTGGTTCCGACTGGGCACTCTCGGCGACAAAGGAGTAGGGATGGTCAGACGCAGCGACGTGGATTCCATAGAGCACTGGGTCGGCGGTCGTCGAATCCCTGGAACATCGGGACGTGTCGCGCCGGTCTTCGACCCCGCCCTCGGTGTGCAGACCAAGACGGTTGCTCTGGCATCGGCCGCCGAGACCGACGACGTCGTGCGGTGCGCGGTCGATGCTGCCAGCCAATGGCATCTGTCGTCGCTGGGCCAGCGCACCGACATGCTGTTCCGCCTGCGAGAGCTCATCGTAACCCACCGCGACGAGTTGGCGGCGCTCGTCAGCCAGGAGCACGGGAAGGTCGTGACGGATGCGGCCGGCGAAGTGGCCCGCGGACTCGAGTGCGTCGAGTTCGCCTGCGGCGTCCCCCAGATGCTCAAGGGCTCCCACAGCTCGGAGGTGTCGACGGGGGTCGACGTCCACACGGCTCTCCATCCGGTCGGGGTGGTCGCCGGCATCACGCCGTTCAACTTCCCCG
>Ga0181518_10003652_pt1 | contig 14099 bp, 12 predicted proteins | sample PEATcosm2014_Bin_28_FD_119751 | JGI IMG/M metagenome (GOLD analysis project Ga0181518, IMG submission 119751) | Peatland microbial communities from MTU Mesocosm Facility, Houghton, MI, USA - PEATcosm2014_Bin01_60_metaG | ecosystem: Environmental > Terrestrial > Soil > Wetlands > Peat | place... | reverse complement strand
GGCTCCCGTCGTCGATGCGAAACTCGCGACTCCCGCAGCATTCTGATTGCCCGCGTAGAGACCTAGCGTCGGGTGGGTTCCTCCCGACTGGATCGGACCCGGCGAGCTCGGGGCTGCGGCGATACGCGAGCTAAAGCCGAATGTCACTCCCACGCACAACAGGAGCCCGATGGCAATCATGGATATGACACCGAATGGGCGAAACCAACCTCGACCCGCGAGCCGACGCCTGGACGACCGATTCGACATGGAGTCCTCCCCAGACTGTTTTATCGAGACTGATCGTCTCTTTATTTCCGCCAGTTTGTACAGCAACTAACATCGCATGAGGCGCGACCAACCGGTACCGATGACGACGGGAGAAGCTGGGTGTGGCCACAAACGAGCAGAACTTCCGTAGCACAGATCGATGAGTCGGGTCACACAGATCAATGAGTCGGGCCACGGGTTAACTTAATCGGCTCTGCCACAACTTGCACGGGCGCAACGGCAACAGCGAAAAGATCGAGGTGCACGACCTGATCTTCCCTGGGGACTTGGAAGCTCCAGCATCGACGACCACGAAGACCGATCACAGAGAACCACGGACGGCGTGGCCGATCATCGCACCCACGGTTCGGGGGGACCATCTCCCGAACCAGAGCTGGGACGCACTTGGCCTATTCTCCCAGTTGAGAGGCTCATGACCGACGTCACAGGTCGGACAAAGACTTGTCCCTAGGCTCTGGTGTTGGGATCAATCAGTGAAAGGACTTCGCAAGGTCGTGCGCAGACCCCAAATATTTGAAAACTATCGAGTACCTGTTTGACATCCTGCTTCGGGCGTCCGGCCCGCCTGGTCTGGATGAAGAGGCGCTGGCGTTGTGCCGACGCCGACTGCACGGCCAAGACCTGGACGGAGGGATCGGGCCACGATCACACTCAGAGCGGGCCTGGAGTCGACCCGACAGGTGGGCGAGCTCGGCCGCTCGGTGGCCGAGGTGGCCAGAGAGCTCGGGGTCTGCTGGTGGACGATCATGGCCGCCGTCGTCTTCCATGGGACCCCGCTCATCGAGGACCCGGGCCGGGTGGCCCTGTGCATCGACGAGACCAACTACCGGGCCGCCCCCAGGGAGCACCCGACCATCTACGCGACGGGGCTGGTCGATCTGGACCGCCGGATGCTCATCGGCATGGTCGAGGCGAACGCCGAAGCTGACCTGCGCCGATGGTGCGCAGCCAGGACCCGGCTTGGCTCAAGGCGGCAACCGACCTGACCGAGCACTACCGGGCCCGGCATGTCCCCACACGTCGACCACACCCTGCGGGTGGCCGACCCCTTTCGTGTGGTGCGGGTCGGGAACCGGTGCCTGGACACGGTGCGCCGGCGAGTCCAGAACGAAACCCTCGGACATCGGGGCCGCAAAGACGATCCGCTCTATCGGATCCGAAAGCTCTTGCTCTCGGGCGCCGAACGGGTTGACGAGAAAGGCCACGATCGCATCTTGTTGGGCCTCAGAATGGGTGACCCCTACGACGAGACGCTCGGAGCCTGGCTGGCCAAGGAGTCAGTGCGCGACGTCTACCTCACCGACGACCCTGACCGACGCCACGGCGCTCTTGGACAAGGCGATCGCCGGGTGCCAGAACGACGAGGTGGACGAGATCCTCTCCTTGGGCGACACGCTTCCTCGCTGGCGAACCGAGATCTTGAACCACCACCGCACCGGGGCCTCGAACGGTCCGAGCGAGGGCCTCAACCTGTGCGTGAAGAAGGTCAAGCGGGCCGGTCGGGGCTTCAAGTGCTTCGAGCACTACCGACTGCGGGTTTGCTCCATGCCGGTGGTGTTTACCTGGCCGAGGCGTCCATCACCGCCGAGGATCCGGAACCGCTCTCCCCACTCCAACGCGTAGAGCCGCTTTACGGTGGAACTCCTTCCCGGTAATCGAGAACTAATCAGCTATGGCTCACACCCTGCCCGCCGACAACTGGCCGTGAGCCGTCACGGAGCTTCCCCCCTGTGGCGTTCTCCGTCCTACAATCCCTAACCCCCATCAGTGAGAAGACACCAGAGAATCCCCGTGATGGTCGAGACCCGCTCATCTCCCACCCGTTTGGCCGAACGACGCACAACGAGTTCGTCCAGACGCTTCAGATCGTCAATGGGCGTCGAAGTGACGGCGAAATGCGGCCAACGACTTCGGAAATTTTCCATCGGTCAGCAGCAAATCGATTCCCTGATGAGCATTATCCGCCCGGTTGTCAATAAAATAGACTGACCAAGCGACTCCATGATAGGCGAACCAACGGAACATGTTGTTTATGAACGTTGGGTCATCTCCGAGCCCATAGCCGTCCTCGCGTGTGCTCACAGCCCACTCACAAATGGCTATCGCCTTTCGATGCCGCTTTGCAAAGGATGCCAACCAATTCAGGCCTTCAGGTTCGCTTTGGAAGTCTCTGAATAACTCATCTGATTGCGCGTGGCTCGCAACGTTGTATGGTATTCCTGTCGGCGGAAAGATTTGCTGCCTGTTCGCACTCGACGACGCCCAGTCGTAAACGTCAAGGGATACGTAATCGACATACGCGTTTCCGGGGTAAGAGTCATCGATGTTCCAAGTAAGCGATTCAAACCCCGTGGGACTCCAGACGAATTGGAACTTAGCACCAGGGACCGATCGCATCGCGACGACGATGTGTCTGAAGTAGGCCGCGAACTGTGAGGCTTCACGATTGCTGTTGACCGACCATGGATACCAGAAACCATCGAATTCCCATCCCGGACGCAAGATGGCATTGCCGAACCCCAAGCTAATGAGGTTCCGCGCTATGGACACGAAGTGGGAATCCTCGTCGCCCTGCGCTCCTTGAGCCAATGTATTTTCTGGCTCTCCAGATTTGTTGACAGCAACCATGGGTAGACCAATCACCATCTGATACGAGGTTCGTGCCCAACCTGACAACCATCGGCCAAGGGTTGCCTTAGTCGTCAGATATCCCCACCCTGTCTGATTTCCGTAAGATGGACCGGTGTATGCTTGCCATGGCAAGTACACCTCAGCCATGGTGACGTCGGCCCCGGTTGCCGATGCGAACCTCGCGACCCCAGCAACATTCTGATTCCCGGCATACACGCCGATTGTCATGGGCCTCGATTTTGCCAAGCTCGCCGTTCCCCGCGGGTCGGATGTCGACGACAGTGGGATCGCGGTCGATAGCCCTCGGGCCACGCTCTGATCGACGTGAGTCTCGTGTGCATTTGCGCTCTTAAACGATCCAAGTCGCCCAGACTGTCCAGCACCCTTCTCGTCTGTCGGTAGAGCCCTCCCTTTATAGGTGCGACATACGGCCAGAACCTTAGGATCACTATCGCAAATCACTTGGCGATGCCCATTGTGGGCGACACCCTGAGCCAAAGCACCAGGAACGTAAGTCGATTGCAGGATCGCGGTGACGCCGAGCAGCACTGCCACGCCCCCTGAAATCCCCGCCACGCGGTCCCGGCTTCGGCGTCTTACTCCGCTGTGAGTCGACGGCACGTTCCGCATCAAGCTCCCCTACCAATACTCAGCGTAAGCTATGGCCAGGCATTTCTCGGGTGCAGTCGTCGATCACATCAGAAGCTCGGGCAATCTCGCGTCGGTGGCCTGTTGGGCCCCCAACGCCTCGACGGCGCCGAAGCGGCCCGGGTGCTCGACGAGGGCTCCGCCGTAGGCGAGGACGGCGTCGTTCACGGTGTGCCAGTCACAGCCCAAGGTGGTCGCCACCTCGTTGACTGTGCGGCCCTGGCGACCGACCGCTTCGGTCACCCACCGTCCGGCCCGGACAGCGCCAACGCCGCTTGTGCCAGTGGAGCCGGGTCGGCTTGCCGAACACCTGGAGATCGACGAGGACCACCTCGCGCCAGCCTTTGGCCTCGGCCGCCGTTCCGCAGATCGGGCAACCCACCTCTGCCCGTCGTGTCTCGATGTGGAGCTCGACGTCCACACCTTCGGTGAAGACACCGAGCACCGTCACCTCGGGCAAGCCGACAAGCAGCTCCACCATCTTCTTCGGATCGGTCTCGAGTCGGGCAGGGAGCTTGCGCGGAAGAGGCATCACTCACCGTGGCAGCTGAACTACCTCCCGTTGGGTGACGGTCCTTCCCCCCTCAATTCCGAAGGCATCTTGAGTAGGGGTTCGTGTCGGAGATGTGATCGGTGTAGGTCGGTCAACGAAGTGGCGCATCCACGATTCGAGCGTGAATAGGCTCCAAAGCATAAGCGAACAATCTCGGCGTTCAGTCAGCGTATCGGAACGCATTTGCGCAATTTCCTTGTATTCAAACATGCCCCGATCCTCGACAACCTCTCGTGAAAAATGTTCGGCAACGAAGTCATTGTGCGTCACCCACCATCGGATTGGAGCTCCGAGACCCCCCTTTTTTTTCTTGAGCACCTCTGACGGCAGACAATCACGCATGGCTTGGCGTAGCGCATATTTCTGCGTAAGTCCGCGCACTTTCTCCCTGGGCGGCATTCTCATCGAGAAATCGACCAACTCGGAGTCAAGATATGGGTTGCAAACCGTGAGGCCGTGTGCACGTCCGAGCGCGACGACATCACGTGTGAGGCCATCGGGCGTAAGAAGCCGGAAATCGAGGTACAGGAGTTTTGACAGATCATCGAGCGCAGAGACTTCGTCGATACAGGCATTGACCTTATCGAGCGGCGATCTGCCCAAATCGTGCAATAATTCTGGCCTGCATAGACGTTCGGCAAGCGCGGAACCGTGGAGTCGACGGACGTAGAATTCTCCCATGGAGAGGTTACGGATCGACAGCATCCGCTGCACGTCGAAACGAAGCCGCGTCAGAGCCGCTGAACGGCCTGTTGGCAAGTGTGAAAAGAGCTCGAGAACGGCCCATCCGGGCAAGCGTCGAGTGCGATCTAGAAGGGATATCAATAGGTGGCGCCGCTCGCCTCCGAACAGGAAATCGCCACCAATTCCCGTCATTATGCCGTTAGCCTTTTGTTTGGCGGCCGCCATAACGGCATCCACAACGATCGGCCCACCGTCGTAGATCGGCTCTTCGATGATCCGAATGATCTCTGGGACGCGGTCCATGGGATCCGATTGGAGGGTAAGGACTTCGTGCTGCGTCGCAAAACGGGTCGCAACAGCGCGAGCAACCCGCTCTTCATCGGGAAGAGCCATGTAGCGATCGAGGGATCCAAAACTTCCGTAGAAGGTTGGGAACGGCTGCTCAAGCACATTTGATAGCGCATATACAGCGCTTGATGAATCGAGGCCTCCCGAAAGGAACGAACTCCAAGAATCGCACCACGGAACGCCGCGCCGTACGGCTCTATCTAAGTTTCTCCGGATCTCCTCGCTCAGTTGCTTTGGGGACAAATTGGCAAAGACTCCGTCGTGTACTGGCTCATAGTACCCGACGTGGTGAAGATCAGTACCGTCCCAGGTGACGGCGCTTCCCGGCTGAAGTTTCTCGATTCCTTCAAACATCGAGTTCGGCGCGATGATCCAGCCTTGAGCGAGGAATTCGTAGATGCTTGCGAAATCGACGTTTGGTCTGGACGGGAGAAGGTCGAGCAGCTCCTGGAGTGTCGTGGCGAAATACACGCTATCAACAGTCTCGGCGATATAGGCGAACGATTGACCGAGCTTGTCAATGCCAGCATGGACTCGCCCCCTCTGGTGATCGATGATGGCGAAGGCGAAGGAACCATCGACTTTCTCGAGCCCTGACACTCCGTGTGCGGCATAGAGGTTCGCAAGGGCGCTGGCGTCATTCGTGTGACGCAGGTCAATTCCGGACGCGCTTCCGAAATGACCCTCGAGAACGACCTCGATCGATGCAGGACCGATGGCGCGCTGAGCCTTTCCGTTACCGAGATCAATGCGGGGGAGACCCCCACGTTTGGATACCGTGACGTACATTGGTCCTACTCCCTCAGCGTTCGATAGACCATGGTGAGAGGTGCTCGGCTTTTCCGCTGCGCGATACGCGGGCTGTTACCATGCGACCCCCTGATAACCCGGCAACGCTTCGACCGCCGAGCCGAGGTGTCCACATAAGTCGATCGTCGTTGCCGGCGGATTTTTAGTAAGGGCGTCGACCACACGACAGTCCGAACTCGAAACCAAAGCGATCTCGGCTCCGCGCAGCGCCTCAACCGGATCGCTGGTCAGCACTTTGCTGAGATGCGGGAGCTTCGCATCGACGTATCTGAGATTGGCGCCGACAAGTGCGGTGGAATCGACAAGGGGGTCGAAGATTCGGAGATCGAATCCCTTGCCAATGAGTGTCTCGGCTAGGTCGACAAAAGGGCTTTCACGCAGATCATCGCTTTCCGCTTTGAAACTCAAACCCAGAAGAGCCACTGAACTTGCATCGCTTGCCACCACTCGCATGACGACTTCGTTGACCGAAAGCCGATTGCTAGCAAGCGCACCCGACAGCAGCGGAAGATCGAGAGAGTTCATTCGGGCGACATAGAGTAACGATCGCAGATCTTTAGGTAGGCAGGAGCCACCGAATGCAAAGCCCGGCCTCAGGTATGCCGGAGAAATATTGAGCTTTGAGTCCTGGCAAAGCAGTTGCATCACCATCCTGGAATCGACGCCGAGATGGCGGAAGAGGCGGCCGACCTCATTAGCAAATGAGATCTTGGTAGCGTGAAAGGCGTTACAAGCCCCCTTTAGTGCTTCTGCCACACTTATCGGGACAATCTGAATTGGCGAATCAAGGAAGTAGAACAGATTCGCCATCACCTTTGCTACCATCGGGTCTTCTGTGCCGACCACCATGAGTGGCGCGTCGTAGAAATCCGAAATGGCCGTGCCTTCGCGAAGGAATTCGGGGCAGATACCGAGACCGACCGATACCGCCGATCCATGCAGTTGCTCGGCGAGTAAAGGCATAACTAAATCGACCAATGTGCCGGGAGGAACTGTGCTGCGCACCACCAGAGTGTGTTGCCGACTCGTCGTGTGATCCGACTGAGCCAGGGCACGGGCGATGTCAGAGACTGCGCGGGTGATGTGAGACAGGTCCGAGCTGCCTTGCGGTGAAGACGGAGTGCCGACGCAGATCAAGGAAGCCTCTGCTCCTTCGAGAGCTTGGCCGACATCAGTCGTGGCCCGGAGCTTGTCTGACGCGACTCCTGCCGACACCGCAGCGTCGAGCCCCGGTTCCACGACCGGACTCCGCCCGGCCTCGACCGAGGCCACCTTGGAAGCGTCAATGTCAACGCCAACGACGTCATGGCCGTTGGAGGCAAGCACCCCAGCGGTCACCGTACCCACGTATCCCAGCCCGAAGACCGCAACCTTCACTCTGCCTCCCACCTGCCGCGGCGAACGGGCACCCACGCCTGCAGAAAAGAGCCCGCAATGCGGCCGTAGATACATCCGGAATTTCCGCAGATGCCTATGAACAGGGACTCTCGCGGCGACGGCCGCGATGAGGAAGCGCGGCCTCTGGCATCAGCGGTCGGGGCTCTCCGTTCGCCCCAGGACGGTCTGGGCGGCCCGCGCCGACATTGGGCTCGGACCCAGGCCAGTCAGCCGGAAATGTGACGAGATGGTGTCTTTCTCCACCGGTCGGATGGGGGATCCAGGAGAGGCCACTACGGGAGTTGACGGAGGCCGCAAGCGGAATTATCCTCCCGGCTGGGTGTGAAGCATTGAACTACAGCTCGCAATGGTCGCCTTGGGCTGTAGGGAGCTAAAGGGCGAAACCGGCATTCCCGTTACGGAGTCAAGAGCTCGGACAGTCGAGGTTCGCGACTGGTTAGGGGTGTCGGACGGTGCGAAATCGAGGCGTGACTCCGGCTTGTTCGATCGAGCCGAAACAGTTCGAGTTCGCGTCCGTCAGCACACCACGTCTTCTGACCCGAATACGAACGAAGCTTGGATCGAGTCATGATCGAGACTCCTTTTGGTGTTCCCGGCTTCCTTCGGCGGATTCGGTTCCGTGTTGAGCAATCTCGCAAACCATGTCCATCGATTCGGTCGACCCCGACTTGCCACAGCCTAAAGATCTCTTGCGAGATGCCATCAGTGCACGCGTGTTGGTAGTAGATGACGACCTATTGGTTGCCCAAGCCTTCGTTTTTGCCCTCATGCAGCAGGGTTTCAGCGCCCGATTTGTTGTACCGGCAACCCGTGAGCATCTCCAGGACGCAATTGCATCCTGGAAGCCGCAACTGGCCCTCTTAGATGGAAACCTTCCGGAAGATGATCCAATCGCAGTCGTAGATCTGCTGCACCATTCTGGGGTCAAGGTCGTTATCAAGAGCGGGAATGGGGAACACGGGTGGCTTCGCGAACGCGTTGGAGCTGGCACGGGAGTAGTTCTCGAGTCGGGTGTTGCTTTTGAAGAACTCGTACAAACGCTGCTCAGGCTCTTGATCGAAACTTCGTCCACCGAAAGCGAAGTTTGGTCACGACCCAAACCAGAAACCGAGGGTCGACCAACGACTCGGCTATCGCCGTTCTTGGTCTTGACTCCGCGGGAGCAATGCGTATTGGCGGAACTGATGGAAGGACGAACAGCTGACACAATCGCGAAAGCAAATTGGGTCGCGCTCTCGACCGTGCGTTCGCAAATCAAGTCGATTCTTCAGAAGCTTGGCGTGAACTCACAGTTAGCTGCAGTGGCCTTGGCGCGGCAGTGCGGTTGGGTGTATTTGGGAGGCTCTGAGGGTCCACGCAAGACGCTCCAAAGCCGGCACGTTGATGAAAGGGAGCTAAGCAGAGAGAGCCCGAATGGCGGGATAGCCAGCTCTAGTCCACGAGGGGAAGCGGCTTCGAGCTCCGCTCCACTGCGCTTCGAATGATGTCCGGAGATATTGGGCTTAGATCGCTGCACCTCACCAGGTTTGAAAGCGAAGTGCCTCGTGGTCGGGCATCAACGTTCGATGCACCAGCCCCCTTAAGAAGGTCGCTTTCGTTAACGGTCTGGAAATGGATCGCAAAATACGTCTTCAAGGACTCGTTGGGTACGACTGAGTACAGTTGCGCTGCCGAGAACATTATGAGTCCTCCAGCAATCGTGGCGATCCGGATCTCAGGATGAAGGGTCACAGCCTCCAGAGGTCTGGGCTGGTTCCAGGTAGCGCCGAGAGCAGTGTCAGGGGCGAAATCCTCAGCCTCCTCCCAGTCCCGGTAGTGGAAATCACTTGAGCTATTGGCTACAGGCCAATTCCAATAGCGTGGATGGAATGCAATGGATGACATGCCATCCATTTCATACAGCGAGATCCACCAGTGAAGTTGGCTGGGAGAAGCCGCAAACCAGGTGTCTCGGTGTGGATGGCGAGGTGCTCCGAATCCTTGCGCCAGGAATCCCTGGCCCGTAATCGCCGTGATCTCGGGGTAGCTGAAGTAGGTCTCGCTGGGGTCGCATCCGAAATCGGATAACAGCGATCGAACAAGCTCCATAACCGATCTACGGTGCCTGAAATTCCGTAAGGCGACGTTGAAGAGAATCGAGAACTCTGCCTCTGACATCCGCTGTTGGGCTGAGGGTGGTTCAGCACCCAGCATCTGCTCGATGGTGCTTGCGGCGTAGTTGCTGATGGCCACAGTCGTTGTCCGAGGGCCGTATACGAAGAAGTCGCCGTCGAATACCGACGATCGGCGTTCTTTCTCCGAGATCTCTTGGTCGGTGGAGGCGTAGACGATTGGCATCGCTCAGTTCAAAAGGCTGTGTTTGGCCTCCGACGATCGTCGTCGTCGTGAGGGGCGAAGGTGTGGCAGGGTCATGCAGCCTTCGAACGTTCCGAAACAAGTTGGGAGGCTTGGTGCCGCGAGGCTTGGTGCCGCATTTACCCTCTCTCCGTGTTCGGCTGACCTTCTCCAGAGGGATGCCGGGGCTCATCTGATACCGGAATTCTGCTTAAGGGCCACTAGAAGGCTCTGGCCGGCGAAGCCGGCATAGTTGAGTCAAGTTTCACGCTACGAGAGCCGCATTCTCCGATGAAGAAGTCGATGGCGTCGTCGAGATGGTCGAACTGACGACGTATCGGTGTGGGAACAGCGTGCGGGTCGAACGTGTGGCTCGTCGCGGCAGCGACTGGGCGAATCATGTATCACCCCAGGTCACATCGTCTCCATTCTGCGCACGCCCGTCTCGTTAATTGGGCTAGTGATGGCAAGGCTCGCGGGGAATGGTGGATGGGGAGAGAACTCGATTCGAGCTTGAGACACGGCTTTGGAGGTTGCTGTGATACACGAGCGGAGCTCCAGGGGACTTTGAGCACAGACAATGGCGTCCGGAAATCCTCCGATGCCCTAGTCATCGACGGAAACACACGGCAAGCGCTGGTCGTCACCAGGGCTCTAGGCCGTGCGGGATTGCGGGTCACCACGGCGGAGGCAATCGATGCATGTGATCAACCCCTCAGAGCACCAGCCTGCCTATCTCGTTGGTCTGCTCAAAGTGCAGTTCTCCCTAGCTACGAGAACAGGCAATTCGAGTACGGACAAACCTTGCTCGATCTCGTCCGGGAGTACCCAACCCGCGTGATCGTCCCTTCGATGGATGGGTCCATCACAGCTCTCCGGCCCTGGCGGTCGTCCTTCGAGAGGGAAAACGTCGCTCTGGCCATGGCTTCGGACGAGGCATTGGAGGTCGCGAACAACAAGCAACGCACACTGGCACTGGCCGCATCACTGGGAATCGCGTCACCCCGAACAGTGCCGATTGACTCGATTGACGACATCCCGGCTGCGCTCGCTGAAGTCGGATATCCAGCGGTGATCAAACCAGTTCAGTCGTGGGCTCGGTGCGGCGATGCCGGAATAAGAGTCGTGTCCGAAGTTGTCCTAAACGAATCAGAAGCCATGAGCCATGTGGAGCTACTGAACCAGGTCGGAAGCGCCGCAATCGCACAGGAGTGGGTCGGCGGTGCTCGCGAAGCTGTGAGCCTGTTCTATGCACATGGACGAATTTGGGCCGAGTTTGCCCAACTCGCCCGTCGCATGTCGCCGGTGTTGGGTGGGGTTTCAGTCGTTCGCGAAGGAATCGCCATGCCGGCCGAGCTTCGATCTGCTGCTGTAGCTCTCATCGAATCTCTAGACCTTCAGGGATACTCCGAAATTGAATTCCGCCGCGATGCCATGGGCCGTGCGATGTTGATGGAGATAAACGCGCGGTTGTCGGGATCGCTCGAAGTCGCTTCGCGCTCGGGCGTTGACTTTCCGTCACTGTTGTGGCGGTGGGCTGCCGATGAACAGCTCTCGCCCAGCGAAGGATACCGATCTGGCGTCCGCATGCGATTCCTGAACGGTGATCTGGAATGGCTATGGGAGAACTTCAAGCGTCGAGATCGGCCGGACAGCACACCCCCCTGGAGGGCGGTCGGTACGTTCACAAAGGAATTCTTCCGACTACAGTCCTACGACTATGTGGATCGAACCGACATACGTCCAGCATGGGAGATCCTGACACGAGAATTGAAAAGAGCCCGTCGCAAGTTTTGCGTGCGGTTGGATCACGATGTTCGGTCATCGGCGACTCCATCAAAGAATGGACGAAAGGCAAGCCCTACGCACACAGATGTGGTCGTGATAGGTGCTGGACCCAACGGATTGTCGTTAGCGGCGCACCTCAACAACTCGGGAGTTGAACACAGAATCTTTGGCCAGACCATGGGCGCATGGCGGTTTAACATGCCTGCAGGAATGCTGCTTAAGTCCGAGCCGTATTCCTCCGATCTCTCCGCCCCCAGGCCAGGGTTCTTGGCACGCGATTACGGCCGTGCTCGAAACGCAAAGTTTCCCGAGCGCGTCGTTCCCTTGTCGCGAGAGAACTTTGTTGACTATGGGACGTGGTTCGCTCACCAGCTCGTTCCCAATGTCGAAGAGTGTGAGATCACCTCATTGGCTGTAGCACCAGGTGGGTTTTTGGTTCGGACCGCACAGGGCGAAGCCATCAGAGCAACTCGAGTGGTCGTCGCTACTGGCATCATACCCTTCGCGTATGTGCCGCCCGCGATCGCGGGCCTGCCTTCTGATCTGGTGTCGCACTCTTCTGCGCATGTCGATCTGGGGCGCTTTCAAGGGCAGAGCGTTCTTGTCGTTGGACGTGGGCAATCGGCACTCGAGACAGCAGCGCTGCTCTGCGAGCATGGGGCGTCTGTGAAGCTCGTGATCCGTGGTGACGGGGTGCAGTGGAACGCTCCGAACGTGATGGAACCGACCCGCTGGGAGCAATTCAAGAAGCCAGTTGTCCGGCTCTGTGAGGGATGGCACTGTTGGGCCTACGACCGACTACCTGACCTCTTCCATTTCTTGCCGGAGGCCACCCGTATCCGACGAGGTTTGGGGTTTCTCGGCCCAGCTGGATCGTGGTGGCTACGTGACCGTGTCGAAGGGAGAGTACCGATGCTGACAGGCCACCGCGTCGTGAGCGCGGATGCGCACGGCGACGGGGTCCGAGTCTCTCTGAGGAACTCTGAGGGCATGACGACCGAGGAAGCCGATCACGTCATTGCCGGAACCGGCTTCCGGTTTGATTTAGCTCGGCTTGATTTTCTGGAGCCCGCGCTTCGGGATCAACTCAAGGTCACGGCGGGTGCTCCGCTTTTGGACCACAATTTTCAATCAAACGTCGACGGTCTTTTCTTCACGGGGGCCCTGGCTGCTCCAAGCTTGGGTCCGCTCATGCGGTTTGTAGCTGGTACGCACTTCACTGGTCCTCGTATAGCCCGTCGCCTACATGCATCGTCTGTCGGAACATAAGACATAGCGTCGGCTGATGTATTCGACGCCGGAACGAGTCGTGGCGACACAAAAGGCCAATCCACTATCGTTGGAGATAGCTTGCGACATGGGGGCGCACAAGAACTCTGTGGCGGAGAGACGTCTGACTCCTAGAGTGTCCGCCGTCATAGCCACGGTTGGTCGCTCTAGCCTTCGCGCTACAGTTGAATCAGTCCATCAGCAATCGGTGCCGTTGTACGAAGTTATCGTCGTAAACGATTCGCCAAACCAAATTAGTGTTACACCCGACTTATGTACAGATGTGACCGAGGAATTCACTGGAGGACGTAGGGGACCAAGTGCAGCGAGGAACCGAGGTGTAAATCTCGCCACAGGGGACCTAATTGCGTACCTCGATGATGACGATGTGTGGTTGCCTGACCACATAGCTGGAGCTTTACATTGGTTTGATGAATTACCTGAACTTGATCTCTATTCATGTGTCATGCTCGAATCACATGCAAGCAGTCAAGAACCCAGCTCTAAGGTGGTCTATTCTGGGCGTCAAAGCCTTATAGATTTCTTTTATGGACGATATTGTTGGGCAGGTCGCCGGAGGTCAATCCCGCCCTCGACCTGGGTATTTCGTCGCGAGACGTGTAATGTCCCAATGGACGAGGATCTCGCCGTCCACGAGGATATTTGGTTTCTACTCAACTTGGACAATCGCGGGAAATGCATACGACAGTGGGCGACTATCGGCGGTCTGAAGTTTTCGGATGCAACTCGTACTCAAGGACGTGATACGACCGATGTCCTTGTTGACTGGATCGACCGATTAGAGAGCTTGCGCGAGGGTTCAGGTCGACGGTTCCTCATTGGCGTTAAGGGGCGCGAATATGCCCGAAAAGGGATGCGCGATGAATGGACTGAAATGATGACAAGGCAACCCCGGTGGAAGGTTCCGTGGGACTACAGAATGGTCTATGCGGTCGAAAAAATCGCCTTGAGTCGTCGAGGACAGGGAAGGTCGTGACGGTCCGATATCGGTAAATGCTCGGCAATGTTGGCCGTGGAAAGGCTGCAACCAGAGCAGAAGCGATTGGGTCTGGCGTGTCCAGGATGATGGGTTTTCCGGCACTTCGGATCTAAGGGGGGTTGACCAACGCTGGGCGCGCCCGACGGCGGCCACGGGGACCCCAGTGCAAGCCCTCGCTGGCACAAGGCGTGCCCTAGGCGCTGGATGGAGGGGGCTGCGGACCGACGTCTGAACAGGTCGGACGTGGCGCGCACCCGGTTCTGTTGGACACCGAATAGAGGAGGGCCAAGATGGCACTCATGACGGTGGACGACAACGAGACCAGGGACTTCCGATCCAAGGCCCGCTGGTCGGCAAACAAGAAGC
>Ga0181518_10003650_pt1 | contig 14101 bp, 10 predicted proteins | sample PEATcosm2014_Bin_28_FD_119751 | JGI IMG/M metagenome (GOLD analysis project Ga0181518, IMG submission 119751) | Peatland microbial communities from MTU Mesocosm Facility, Houghton, MI, USA - PEATcosm2014_Bin01_60_metaG | ecosystem: Environmental > Terrestrial > Soil > Wetlands > Peat | place... | reverse complement strand
GAGTAGGCGCGCGTGGCTCTGCCGATTGCGTGCATCCCAGCCGGCAATGGCACCACCACCCAGGGTCAACTCCGCATGGGCAACGACACGCTCCGGATCGAAGAACTCGACCTTTCCCAGACCGGCGCAGGTACCGCAGGCGCCGTAGGGACTGTTGAAGGAAAACAGGCGCGGCTCCAAGCTCGGCGCAACGTAGCCGCAGCGCGGGCAGACCGCTCGGAGGGAAAACGGCGTTTCCTCGCCGCTGTCGGCGTCGAGCAGATGCGCCTTGCCGTCGGCGATGCGTAGCGCCGTCTCGAACGACTCGGCCAGGCGCGACCGCGAGAGTGGGCTGACGCGCAGACGGTCGACCACGACATCGATGCTGTGGGCCTCGCCGTGCGCCAGCTCCGGCAGCTGATCGGCCTCGAAGACTTCGCCGTCGACACGAAACCGCACGAATCCGCGGGTGCGCAGATCGTCGAACAGTTCGGCGAACCGGCCTTTGCCAGCCTCGACCACCGGCGCAAGCACGACAATCGAGGCTCCTTCAGGCCGCCCCATCGCGGCGTCGACCATCTGCGCCACGCTGTGCGCACCGAGCGCCAGGTCCGGATGATCCGGGCAATGTGGCTGGCCCGCGCGCGCGAACAAGAGCCGCAGATAGTCGTGGATCTCGGTGACCGTCCCAACCGTGGAGCGCGGATTGGCCCCGGCGCTGCGCTGCTGAATTGCGATCGCGGGCGAAAGGCCCTCGATTTGATCGACGTCGGGCTTTCCCATCATCTGGAGAAACTGCCGCGCGTACGACGATAGCGACTCGACGTACCGGCGTTGGCCTTCGGCATACAGGGTGTCAAAGGCAAGCGAACTCTTGCCGGACCCGGACAGACCCGTTACCACGATGAGGCGATTTCGCGGCAGATCGAGGTCGATGTTGCGCAGGTTGTGGGTGCGCGCGCCGCGCACGCGAATCTGATCCATCGGCATCAAGGCCTTGGGCAATAGCGGCCGGTACGGCCGATTCATGAACGCCCCGCGTCTCCGGGCGGCCGTTGTCGCCAGCCAGGTCCGGCTGGCGCAGCCGCCACCGGCCTACTCGTCTTGGCCGGGGGCGGCCGCCGTACCTTGCCCGGGGGTGGAAGGATCGTCGAAGCGCTCCGCGCGCCGCGCGCCGCGCCCCAGCTCTACGCCCAGTTGCTTGAGTTTGCGATACAGGTGCGTACGCTCAAGACCGGCACGGTCGGCCACACGGGTCATGCTGTAACTTTCCTTCGACAGCTGGTATTCGAAATAGACGCGTTCGAATTGGTCCCGTGCCTCGCGCAGCGGCTGGTCAAGATTGATCGACAGCGACTGCGCGGTCGGCGCGCTGGTTTCGCGTACGACCGGCTCGCCCGAAGCCGGGCGCGTGCGCAGCGACGGTGGCTCCTCGCCACCGGGGCCGCCCGAGGGCACGTTTCGTGGACCGCGCAGCCGCTGGCCGTGTTCAAGTCCGGTGCGAACCGCCCCCAGCAGGCGCGCGAGCGCAATCGGCTTCTCCAGGAAGTCCAGGGCGCCGAGGCGCGTGGCCTCGCCCGCGGTCTCTAGCGTCGCGTGCCCGGACATCATGATGACCGGGGCGGTCAGCTGGCCGCCTGCCACCCATTCCTTGAGCAGCGTCACCCCGTCCGTATCGGGCATCCAGATATCCAGCAGAATCAGATCCGGGGTTGACTGCCGGCGCAGGGCGCGCGCACTCGCGGCGCTTTCCGCCGTCGTTACGACATGCCCCTCGTCGGCAAGGATTTCCGAGAGCAATTCGCGTATTCCGATTTCGTCGTCGACAACCAGTATGTTTGCCATGTGTACTTCGAGTGCGTCAAAGGGCATCAGCGGCTGGCGATAGGGACCGGGCCAAACGATGCAAAACAATCGTCACGGTTGCGCCGGACGCGCCTTCGCGATTGACGATCTCTATCCTGCCGTCGTGTTCGTCAATGATCTTCTTCACCAGAGCCAATCCGAGCCCCGTACCGCGCGGTTTCGTCGTGATGTACGGTTCGAACGCCCGCCTAAGTATATTCGCCGGGAAGCCAGGGCCGTTGTCCTCGACCGAAAGTCGCACCGCACGCGACGCAGTAACCGTGCCGCCGCGCCCGGGGTGCTCGATCGCGACCAGCTCCGTGCGCACAACCACCAGTCCGCCACGAGGGGGCTGACCTCGCGCACCGGGGTCGGCCTGTGCCCCGGAAATCGACTCCATCGCGTTGCCGACGAGATTATGAATCACTTGACGAATCTGCCCCGCATCGGCCTCGAGCAGCGGCAGGCCCGGCGCCAGGCGCAGGTCCACCCGAATGGCCGTGTCCTCTCCAGCGCCTCGGCTCGCGCCAGACGCCGCCGCTCCGCCGTCGGCACCGTACAGTGCGCCGATCTCCTCGACGAGGGCGTTAAGATCTAATGGCGCTGGACGGGCTGCGGGCAGACGCGCGTAGTCGCGAAACTCGTCGACCATCCGCTTCAACGCCGCCACCTGGTTGACGATCGTCGAGGTGCCACGTTCGAGCACCTGCAACTGCTCTTGGCTCAGCGCGGGCCCGAGCTTCATGCGCAGGCGTTCGGCCGCCAGCTGGATCGGCGTCAGCGGATTCTTGATCTCGTGGGCAAGGCGTCGCGCGACTTCGCCCCAGGCAACGGCGCGCTGCGCCGAAATGACCTGCGTGATGTCGTCGAAGACAACGACATAGCCGAGACCGTCCTCCAGGGGCAGGCGCGAGCCACGCACCAGCAATGCCAGCGGTTCGGTGCCGGCGGCAGAGCCGGCCCGGTTCAGCTGCATCTGCTGCTGCCAGGAATCCTTCGGGGCCGCCACCAGCGCCTGGTCGCGAAACGCGGCCGACAATTGCTGGGCCAACTGCGGCATTTGTTCCTGCAGCGAGGAACCAGCGCGGGTTGCCAGCGGAACGCCGAGTATCCGCCCAGCACCGTAATTGGCGGTAACAATGGCGAAATTCTGGTCGAGGACGATGACGCCCGCGGACAAGTTGGCGAGCAGCCGCTCGAGGTAAGCGCGCGCGGTTTCCAACTGGCGCGAATGCGTTTCAACGGCATCGCGTGCCTCGGCCAGCTGGCGCGTCATCGCATTGAAGGACTGCGGCAACAGGTTGAGTTCGTCGTTGCCGCGGAACTCACGGACCGGGCGAAAGTCCCCCTCTGCCACCGCCTTGGTGCCGGCTGCCAACTCTACCAACGGGGCTGTCATCGATCCGGCCAGCAACACGCCGGAGGCGATCGCGGCAAAGACCGCCAACAGCAGGGTCAGCGTAAGGGTAAGGCGGTAAATGGTCTGCAGTCCGCCACGGGCTAGCGACAACTGCTGGTACTCGCCATAGCCGGTCTGCAGGGCTTGGGCATTGGCGGCCACCGCCGTGGCCACGGTCTGCGTCAATTGCAGGAAGTGCGGTTCCTCGATGCGTATCTGGCTTGCACCGGGCAGGCGCAGCGCCGGGCCGGCATGCGGCAGGGAATCGGCGAGCGAGCTTGCGCCGAAACTCCGAGCATTTGAGCTCAGCGGAATCGGGACGATCGCGCGCGTACGCAACCCGCTCACCGGCTCGACCGCCAGTTCGTCGCCTTCAATGAGCGCGTAACCCCCGGCAGCCAGGGTGGTACGCAGCATGCTCGGGCTGGGCAGGGGCGGGGTAAGAACAAATCCGGGGGCGCTGCTCGACCAGACCAGGTTGCCACTGGCGCTCACGATCGTTGCCTGTTCGGCCCCGACCCGCTCACGCAGGCGCTCAAGTATGCGTGGGCGCTCGATGGCCGGTGCGTCGGCGAGCTCGAGTGCCATCGCGCGTGCCTTGGCCTTGAGATCGTCGCGCTGCTCCTCCAGAACGGCCCGCCCCAACGCCAGGCCGGACTCGAGGGCGCCCTCAACCTTGACGTTGAACCAGGACTCAATCGAGCGCAGCAGAAACTGCGACGAAACAACGTAGACGAGCACGCCCGGGACGACGCCCATGAGCGCAAAGGCGACAGCAAATCGCGCCATCAGGCGCGAGCCAAAACGGCCTGCACGCACGCGGCGCAACAGGCGCGCGGCAAGCACCGCTACCAGCACGAACAGCACCAGCGCGATGGCCCCGTTCGCTGCCAGCAGAATCGGGTAGTTGCGCTCGAAGCTGCGTGAATTGCCGCTCGCCGAGGTCAAGACGAACAGCAGCACCCCGGCCAGGGCCAGGGCACCGATCAGGGCGTAGCGAATGATGCGATACATGAAATTGGGCCAACGGCGGGTTTGCGGCGCGACGAACGGCGGGGCCGTCGGGCTACTTCGCGTCGTCGTTCATCAGCGCAAGGTTGGACCAATCGGATGTCAACGTCCAATCGCGATCGGTCAAGGCGCTAACCTGGAAGGGCTTGGGCAGCATCGAGGTGTCGAGCCGAAAGCGAATTCGCGCCTGCGTCTTGCCACCTTCGAACAGGCCGACGTCGGCAATGCGCCACTGGGTTACCCGTCGCATCGTCGCCAGTGCCTGGTCAAGAGATTCGAACGGCTGCGCCAGCCCGCCCCGGGCCAGTCGGTACTGCCGCGTCAGCGGACTGAAACTGAGACGATATTCGATGGAATCATCCAGCAGACGTTTGTCGAACCAATACCAGCGCCTGCGCGATACCTCCAATTCGATCGCAAAATACAGCGCGATACCGTGGTCCACTGCCTCGCGCAGGGACAAGGGCAGATCAAGATCGAACTGGGCGTCAACGTAGGTGCCAGGGTCGGCACCATGGCGCACGTGGACGGCCGCACGTGCGACGGCAATGCGCTCGTCGGCCCACACGGCGGCCGAAGTGGTGACCAGCGCAATCAGGCAGCCCAGCAGCCACGCGCGCCCGAGGCCGCGCGCGCGGGCCACGGCGGAAAACCGCTCGCCGGCGCAGCGCCGGTCGGGACGTTCGGATGCGCGCATTTTTGGTATTAGGTCTTTTCGAGCAGCGCGTAGAAAAAGCCGTCGTGGAAAACGGGCATGGCCACGTCTACCAGCTCCGTTGTAGCGGCCGCAGCAGTATTCGGCAGCAGTTGTAAACCGGTCGGCTCGCCCCCGGGGAGCCGAATCTGGCGCGCACCGGGCTGGCGTCGCATGAACGCAGCAATCTGCCGCCGACCCTCTTCGACAAATACCGAACACACCACGTAGAGCAATCTACCAGCCGGAGCCAGCAGCGGCCACAGGGTATGGAGCATTTTGGCCTGCTGCGTTGCCAATTTCGCAACATCTGAGGCGCGTCTGAGCAAAACAACGTCCGGGTGACGCCGTACCACACCGGAGGCAGAGCAGGGCGCATCGAGCAGGATCCGATCGTACTGCATCCCATTCCAATAACTTCTCGGCTCGAGTATGTCGGCAACCAGCACCCGCGCGTGCTCTCCGGCGAGTCCCAGCCGCAGGAGGTTGGAATCGATGCGCCGGGCGCGCTGCGCATCTATCTCCACTGCATCAACGTCGCAATCCGCGATCTCCAGCAGATGCGCGGTCTTGCCGCCGGGCGCCGCGCAGGCATCGAGCACCCGCATGCCAGCGGTAACTCCTAGCCAAGGTGCGGCGAGCTGGGCGCCGGCGTCCTGAACCGAAACAATACCGGCCGCAAAGCCCGGGATGCGCTCGACCGCAATCGGACGATGCAGCCAAACGGCCGACTGGCCAACCTGGCTTGCGCCCAGTTCCGCTGCGCCGAGCAAGTCCAGCACCTGTGCGACGGTTGCGCGCCGGCAATTGACCCGCAGCACCAGCGCCGGTTCCTCGAGCTGTGCGCGCAGCATGGCCTCGGTCTGCGCGCCATATTCCGACCGCAGGCGATCCAGCCACCACGGGGGAACATTGAACCGCCGGGCTGGCTCGCTGGCTGCCTGCTCCTCGAGCATCGTCCGTCGGCGCAGGAATTCGCGCAGCACGGCGTTGACAAAGCCCGCCGCGCCCGCGGTCTGCGGCTGCGATCGCGCCGCCCGCACCGCTTGGTCGACAAGCGTGAATTCCGCGTAGGAGCGCGCCAGCAGCTGGGCCAAGGACACCGCGAGCAAGGCACTTACCGCCGGGTCGGGCGGCCGATGAACCAGCTCGCCGATCAAGTACTCGAGCACCGCGCACCGCCGCACAGCGTTCGCGGTGATGTCGCGCACCGCACCGCGGACGCGTGCATCCGTGCGCTGGCGCGACGGAGCCAGCGCCTGCATCGCCGCATCCAGTGCACGATCCAGAGATTGGCCCGAACGCAACCGCAGCCACGCCGCGGCCGCGATTACCAGCACATCGGCCAGCTCCGGCGCGGGGTCCCCCGCGTTGGTCTCAGCGCTCATCAGCGCTGTTCGCAATGCCGGTCGCTGGGCTACGCCACCTTGCCCCGACGGCGAGCGCTGTGCCAGCAAGGAACTCGGTCGCTGCAAGGCGCCGGCCGCCCGGGCGCTGCAATTGGGTCAGGCACAGCGAGCCCTGGCCGCAAGCTACGACGATGCCCTCAGCGCCGATCGCCTGTATCGTGCCGGGCGTTGCCAGTGCCGCGGACGGCACCGTGGACGCCGCCAGGGCCCGGGCGCGCCAAAACTTGATCGTCTGGCCGCCCATGCTGCTGCAGGCGCCCGGAAAGGGATCGAAGGCGCGCACGCGCGAGGCGAGCCGCTCGGCCGGCTCGTTCCAGTCGATCCAGGCCTCGCGCTTCTCGACCTTGCGCGCGTACGTCACGCCTTCGTCCGGTTGGGCGCGGGCTTGTAGCCGGCCGTGCTCGATCTCTCGCAGCGCGGTCACGATCAATCTCCCACCGAGTTGCGCCAATATCTCGGTAAGCGCGCCGGCGGTGATCGAGGGACCAATATCTACGGCCTCTGTCAGCAGGATCGGACCCGTGTCCAGCCCGGCATCCATCTGCATGATGGTGATGCCGGTGCGCGTGTCGCCCGCCTCGATCGCGCGCACCACGGGCGCGGCGCCGCGCCACCGTGGCAACAGGGACGCATGGATGTTGATCGCGCCGATCGTTGCGCGCCCCAGGGGCAGGCCACGCGGCAAATCCAACACGGTTTGCGGGAGCAGCAGGCCATACGCGGCAACGACCAGCACGTCCGGCGCGGCAGCGTGCAACTGCTGTAAGGCCAACTCGGCCTGCGCTCCGGCGCGCTCGGGCCGAAGGCTAGCCGGACATAGCGTCGGGATCCCGCGATCGAGCGCCAAGCGCTTGACCGCGCTGGGCTGCAAATGCTGCCCGCGACCGGCCGGCCGGTCCGGTTGCGAAAGCACGAGACCGACCTCGAATCCGGCATCGAGCAATGCTCCAAGACTGGTAGCGGCAAACGCCGGAGTGCCGGCAAAAGCGATGCGCATGAAACCATGCACGGACGGGCGGCCTAGCGCCGCTCGCGCCGCTTCCGTAACTTGGCGCGCACCCGCGCCTGTTTCAACAGCGACAAATGTTGCACGAACACCGTGCCATCAAGATGATCGATCTCGTGCTGCACGCATACTGCCAAGGTATCGGCGCACTCGAGCTCAAAATCTTTGCCATGCATGTCCTGCGCTCGAACGCGAACCTGGGCGGGGCGCCGGACCTGTTCGTACACCCCCGGGACGGAGAGGCAGCCCTCTTCGCACGCCACAATCTCCGAACAAGCCCAGACGATGACCGGGTTGACAAAGACGCGCAGCTCGTTTTTTTCCTCCGAAAGATCCATGACAAGAACACGCTCATGCACGTCGACCTGCGTGGCGGCAAGGCCCACGCCCGGCGCGGCATACATGGTCTCGCTCATGTCCTGGATAAGCTCCCGCAGACGCTCGTCAAAGGCCGTCACGGGCCGGGCCACCCGGTTCAGACGCGGATCGGGGTATTCGAGTATTGTCAGGATGGCCATGTCGCCATCCGTAAACGTTGGAATTCACGGGGAATAACCCGATACAGGGATGGATCCGAACGTAAAGATTCATTGCGACCGACCCGTATTCGGTGGAAAATTTCGACTCCGGCTCGACGGCGCGGCGCATTGGCGCCAAGCGCGTATGCGCTGCGGGATAATCCAATTAAGGCCCTAGCAAACATGACGATTCCCTGCGTTTCCCTGGACACCACGTTCGATGCCCCGGCCTGTACCGACTGCGAGTCTAGCGTTCCGACGGTGGTCGGTGTGCGCCCGCGGCGATCGTGCCGCGCTCGCGGCGGCTCACTGGCACTGCTGGTCACGCTACTTGCCGGATGGACTGGCGCGCTCACTGCGGGGCCGGCCACCGCGGCATCGGCAGAGCGCTTCCCGGTAACACCGGAGCAGCGCGAAACGGCCGAAAAGGTCGCCAGCCACGGCGTGGCACTTTCGGATCTGGCGCCGAACGCCCCCTCGAGCTACACGATCAAACGCGGCGATACGCTTTGGTCGATTGCGACGATCTTTTTAAAGTCGCCGTGGCGCTGGCCCGAACTGTGGGGAATGAACCAAGCCCAGATTCGCAATCCGCACCTGATTTATCCCGGGCAGACGCTGGTGCTGGTGAAAACTGCCGAGGGGCGCGCGCAACTCGTATTGGAAGGCAGTGAGGCAGCGAAACAGGCAGCAGCGCCGGTCCCGGCGCCGGTTGTGAGCGCGCCAGAGGTTCCGACCGAGAAAATGCGCCCGCAAGTGCGCGATATGGGCGCAGAGGCCATGGCCGCGATCCCGAGCATCCCCAATAACCTGATCGAACCCTTCCTCTCGCTGCCCATGGTCGTTGCGGCCGCCGGTCTGGATGAGTACCCGCGAATCGTGGCTACCCCCGAGGATCGCTTTTACCTGGGCTTGGGGGATACGGCCTATGCGCGCGGGATCGGCAACGACAATGTCGAGACCTACCACGTGTTCCGCCCGGTAAGACCGCTCTATGACCCGGATGACGTCGACCAAAGGTCTCCAATTGCCTTCGAGGCGGACTTCGTGGGTACCGCACGCGTGGTCAAGCGCGGGGAGGTTGCGACGCTCAAGATCTTGGAGGCCAAGCGCGAGATCGGGGTCGACGATCGTCTTGTCCCCATCGGCCACCAGCAGTTGATCAACTACGTCCCGCGTCGCACGCAAGCCGATGTCCAAGGGCGCATCGTTGCCGTCTACGGAGGCGAACTATCGGCGGGTGCCGGCAACATCGTGACCCTAAATCGCGGAAGCAAGGACGGGCTGGAGATCGGCAGCGTGCTGACGGTACTGCACAACGGCGAGACCGTCGTCGATATCACGCAGCCGGGGAACGAAAGAATCAAGCTCCCGGACGAGCCCATCGGCTACGTGTTCGTGTTCCGCTTGTTCGACGGCATATCGTATGGCCTGCTGGTTTCCGCTACGGGTCCAATTGCGGTCGGCGACCGCTTTGCGCCGCCCGATGCCAGGTCCTCCGCGCCGGAAGCGCCAGAGCCCACGGTCGGCCCGACTTCCTGATCGAGCGCGAGCCGCGCAACGCCCAGGGTCCGCTCGACGCCGATGCGGGCCGAGGAACGCGCGGCCTGGCTCCGGCTGGCGTTGACCCCGGGGCTGGGCGCGCGGCGCGCGTGCACTCCCGGTCGAATTCGCACGGCCAACCTCACTCAAGACGGTTTGCTGCTTTCGGAACTTGCGCTTGGCGCTGCGGCCCGCGCCCACAATTTTCCCCGTCGCGATCGCCCGATTGCGGCTCTTGCGATGGGGATACTCGTCGTCGAGGCGACGGTGCAGACCGGATCACTGAGCACGGCACGTCTTGCCGCCGAGACGGGACGGGAGCTCTTCGCCATCCCCGGCTCCATCCATTGCGCACTTGCGCACAACCCCGCGGACGTCGATACCCTCGCGCTGCGAGTGCAGGCAAGACGCGGGGAAATTTTGCGCGCCGCTGCGGGACCTGGAATTTTCGGGTCGGGTCGAGCACCTTCCTGGGAATCGGTACCCGCGCTTGCACTAGGTCCTTGCCGGCCGATTGCAAGTTCCTGGCTGGGGCGTTACAGTGCTCGCATCCATGTTTGACGTCCTCGTCTACCTGTACGAGAACTACGGCGCGTTCGAGTCCTGTCCGGACGCAACCGCTCTCGGCCGCTCCCTAGCGGACGCGGGCTTCGACGACGACGAAATTCGCGAAGCGCTGTCCTGGTTGCAGGGCCTGGCCCGCATCGTGCAGGACGTCGACACGCTTTGCCTGGAGCGCGCCAGCGGTTTGCGCGTCTATGCGCCCACGGAGATCGAGCAGCTGGGCACTCCCGCCATCGGTTTTCTGATGTACCTGGACTCGGCCGCGCAACTAACGGCCAAGCAGCGCGAGATCGTCATCGAACGGGCGCTGGCAATAACCGAGCGCCCGCTTTCCATCGCGACGATGAAGATCATCGTCCTCATGGTGCTTTGGAGCCATTCGGCAGATGTCGACTTCCTGCTACTCGAGGAACTGCTCGACGACAACCATCAGCACCCGATGCACTGACCTGCGCCGAGCTTTGCTCGCGCGGACCCCGGTTCCATCGCTGGCGTGCAGCGATTCCATTTCGTTGTTATCCTGAAAAAGGGAATCGCACCCGCTTGACCCGTTTGCACCTCGCGGATATCTGCGAAGCGCGCCAATCGGAGTTCGTCGAAAAGCAGTACGTCAGGAATCCATGAGCAAGAAGACTCTGATCATCGCCGAAAAGCCTTCGGTCGCGGCCGATATTGCGCGCGCCCTGGGCGGGTTCGCAAAACAGCAGGATTTTTTCGAGAGCGACGAGTACGTACTCTCCTCGGCTGTGGGCCATTTGCTCGAGCTGCACGAGCCCGAGGAGTACGAGGTAAAACGGGGAAAGTGGAGCTTTGCGCATCTTCCCGTGATCCCTCCCGAGTTCGCGCTACGGCCGATCGAACGCTCGGAACCACGACTCAAGCTACTGACCAAGCTCATCAAGCGCAAGGACGTGGCCAAACTGATCAACGCCTGCGACGCCGGGCGCGAAGGTGAGCTGATCTTTCGCTATATCGTGCAACATACGGGGGCCAAGCAGCCGCTGCAGCGCCTTTGGCTGCAATCGATGACACCGGCGGCGATTCGCGAGGCCTTCGCCGGCCTGCGATCCGACGCTGACATGCAACCGCTGGCTGACGCTGCACGCTGCCGATCGGAAGCCGACTGGCTCATCGGGATCAACGGCACCCGTGCAATGACCGCCTTCAACAGCAAGGATGGCGGCTTCTTTCTGACAACGGTCGGCCGGGTGCAGACCCCGACTCTGGCGATCGTGGTCGAACGCGAAGATCGGATCCGCAAGTTCGTCGCGCGCGACTACTGGGAGGTTCACGCGAATTTCGGCTGCCTTGCCGGCAGCTACGAGGGCCGGTGGTTCGATCCGGAGTTCAAAAAGCGCGAAGACGATGCCGAAGCCAAGGCGGAGCGGCTCTGGGACCGGGCGGCGGCGGAGGCAATCGTTGCCGCCTGCCGCGGCAAGCCGGGCACGGTAAACGAGGAATCAAAGCCGAGTTCGCAGCTCTCGCCGCTATTGTTTGACCTGACATCGTTGCAGCGCGAGGGCAATGCGCGCTTTGGCTTCTCCGCCAAGACCACGCTATCGCTGGCGCAGGCATTGTATGAAAAGCACAAGGCCCTTACCTATCCTCGTACCGATTCGCGCGCGCTGCCGCAGGACTACATCGAGGTCGTGCAGCAGACCCTGCGCATGATGGTCGGCGAGCCCCGGGGCAAGCGCGGCGCCGCTACTGTGGGCACCCACGAATATGCGCCGCATGCGGCCCGGATCCTATCGAAGGGCTGGGTGCGTCCCAACCGGCGCGTCTTCGACGACACCAAGATCTCGGACCACTTCGCGATCGTCCCAACCTTGCAGGCACCGACCGCGCTTTCCGAAGCCGAACAAAAGATCTACGACCTGGTCGTACGACGCTTTTTAGCGGTGTTTCACCCGGCGGCCGAATACCTGGTGACCACGCGCATTACCGAGGTCCAGGGCCATCGGTTCAAGACCGAAGGCAAGGTACTGGTCGAACCCGGGTGGCTCGCCGTCTACGGGCGCGAAGCGCAGGTGGAGCAGGCCTCGCTGGTGGCCGTCAATGCCAACGAGCGCGTGCAGACCCTTGCGATCGAGGCAGCCGGCCTGCAGACCAGGCCTCCGGCACGATATTCCGAGGCGACCCTGCTTTCGGCCATGGAAGGGGCCGGCAAACTGATTGACGACGACGAGCTGCGCGCCGCAATGGAAGGAAAGGGACTCGGAACGCCGGCAACACGGGCGGCGATCATCGAGGGCCTGATTGCCGAGCGCTACCTGGTGCGCGACGGTCGCGAGCTCCATCCGACCGCCAAGGCCTTCCAGTTGATGACGCTGCTGCGCGGTCTGGGCATAGACGAGCTGACCGCGCCGGAGCTCACGGGCGAATGGGAACACCGTCTGGCCCTGATGGAGCACGGCACGCTGCGGCGCGACGCGTTCATGCGCGAGATTGCGCAAATGACGAAGCACATGGTCCAGCGCGCCAAGAGCTACGAATCCGACACGGTTCCGGGCGACTACGTGACCCTGAAGACGCCCTGCCCCAAGTGCGGTGGCACGGTGCAGGAGAATTATCGGCGCTTTGCCTGTACCGCCTGCGACTTCTCCCTGCCCAAGCATCCGGGCAGCCGCACCTTCGAATACGATGAAGTCGAGCAGTTGCTCAAAGAGCGCAGCATCGGGCCGCTGACAGGATTCCGCAGCAAGATGGGCCGGCCGTTCGCGGCCGCGTTGAAGATATCCCCCGAGTTCAAGCTGGAGTTCGATTTTGGCAACAGCGACGCGGACAGCGACGCCGCCGAGATCGACTTCAGTGCTCTGACGCCGCTGGGCCCCTGTCCGAAATGCGGGGCCCAGGTCTACGAACAGCCCATGGCCTATGTCTGCGAAAAGGCCGTTGGCGCCGCGCGCAGCTGCGACTTTCGCTCCGGACGCGTCATCTTGCAGCAGCCGATCGAGGCCGAGCAGATGCGCAAGCTCTTGCGCGACGGTCGAACCGATTTGCTGCGTGGCTTCGTGTCGAATCGGACGCGCCGCAAGTTTGCTGCTTTCCTGATGCGCAAGCCCGACGGCACCACCGGATTCGAGTTCGAGCCACGGCCCGCACGGGTCAGCGCGGCCCGTGTCACGGCGGAGGCCGCGGCGACGCGGCCGCCAGCAAAGACGCCCGCAGCGCGGCCGGCCAAGGCCGCAGCGCGCGCATCGGCAGCTCCGCGTCCGGCCTCCAAGAGTGCCAAGCAGGCCACCAAGCGCAGCCCCGCGCCGAAGTCATCGAAGGCAGCCGAACGAGTGGCCGCAGCCAAACACCTTCCAGCGGTCAAACGCCCTGCCGCAGCCAAACGTCCGGCAGCACGCAAGACGCCGGTGCGCGCTGCCAAGAGCGCGAAGACCACGCGCACGCGCCGCAGCGACCGGCGCACCGATTCGAAATAACCCGCGCAACAGGTTCGCTACGCGTGCTCGCACGCGGATGTGAATATTCGACACGATATTGACGGCGCAGCGGCGGCCGATCATCGTTGCCGGCATGTCCATTGCGTCATTTTCGAATCCTCCGTCGGACCGCGACCCGGACTTTGTGGCGCGCGCCAGCAGTTCCGTCACCGTCCTGACGCTCGAAGAGCTCGCACGCCGGATGCAGTCGCTGCAGCCGCCGGCGGCCTATCGACTCAGCCTGGACAGTGGACTCGAGTACCAGAATGTGCGGCGGGCCATCGAACGTCCGCTGACGGTCCGGCTCGATACCTGGCTCAAGCTATCGCGTAGCCTTCGCATCCGTATGGTTGCGGCCGCGTGCGCCGAGGATGTGATCTGGCCCGGCGAGCAAACGCTGCTCGTCGCCTTTGGCACCGATGCCACCGCCCTGGTCGCTCCCGCGAGCACGACCAGCCTGCGCAGCTGCAGGATCCAGCGTGGATGGAGCCGGCGGGAACTGGCCCGGCGGGCCGGCGTTTCCGTGGACGCAGTGGGTTCGGTCGAGAACGGTCGCGGGCTGATGTGCAAGCTCGTGCGCATTTGTGAAGCGTTCGGTCTGCAACTGTTGCTTGCGCTGCCACCCTGGCATGCATCGCTCGAGGCTCTTTGGACAGAACGAGCCGCTCGCTGCCTGCAGCACCCTGCGCAGTACCCCGCGTCG
>Ga0181518_10003640_pt1 | contig 14128 bp, 9 predicted proteins | sample PEATcosm2014_Bin_28_FD_119751 | JGI IMG/M metagenome (GOLD analysis project Ga0181518, IMG submission 119751) | Peatland microbial communities from MTU Mesocosm Facility, Houghton, MI, USA - PEATcosm2014_Bin01_60_metaG | ecosystem: Environmental > Terrestrial > Soil > Wetlands > Peat | place... | reverse complement strand
CGCGCGTTGAACCGTAACACCCAGTCCCGGATGATCTGTAGACCGACGCCGCCGATCTTCGCCGCCTCGGAGCGGGTCGCACCGTCGTAGATCGCTGCAAGGGTCAGAAGCCGACGAGCTTGCGGACCATCTTTGGTCTTCTTTGCCAATCCGCGCAGCCGAGCCGCACTAAAATCCCGCCGCAATGGGATCGGAACCGACATGGCAAACCTCCTTGGTTCGCCACCTTGAATCAGACCCTTGCCGTTTTGTGAATCCCCAACGAGTCATGCCCTCAGAGATTTGGTATTAGCCAATAGCAATCGTATTTGTAGCCAACAACAAAACTGCGAATAATCGCTGCGAGTCACATGAACGCAAGGAGAACCGCGTGGTTCGCAAGTTGCGAATGACGCCGTAAATGACGTGGTGTGGATAATGGCACCGCGCTTAGGGGTTCATTCCGGGCTTCAGCACTCGGTATGCCAAAGAACCAACATCCGTGACCACGACTAAGGCCAGCGTGCCGATCGCCGCCATAGTGATCAGCGCAACTACGACGAGTAGGACGGCATAGACCTTCGACATTTCTTGGCGCCGCGCTCAAGGCCTCAGTCGGTTCGTCAAACCCTGCACTCCGTCATTCAACATCTTGGCGTAGTAATTCATTTCTTCCTTGGTAGCGGCCCAGTAGCGGCCGTTGAAGGCATAAGCATCGATCGCCCAAAGAGCGAAGACCAAAACGGCCAAAGACAGAAGGCGACGCATAGCGGTCCTCCCGTTGCTGTGATTAGTCCAAATCCTGCCTTGACGCCGACTTCGGCGCAACGCAATGCGTCCGGGGAGGGCGACTGGCACTGGGACGTACCGCCGCCTCTCCCCGTCCGCAGTTACCGGCCGGTACGCTACATGACCGGCATAGGAAATGCAGCGGGCCTGGGGTTCTTTTTGATGGCGAGTCGGTGGCCGAATTTGCCACGTCGCCTCTCTGGTGGACAGCGCGGGGCCGGCCGAAATGCTCGCCCCGCTTGTTCAGCTCCGCCCGGTGGGAGTAGTATAAGTACGGGCGGACACCGCCCATAGCACTCCTTCGGCCCCGCTCGCCCCTCCAGGCTTCGGGGCCTCTTTTTTACTGCAATCACGCTGCCCTAACCTTTTCCTTACGGGTTGCTGTTATCAGTCGACCTTTCCGGGTTGGTCGATGTCCACGGCAAAAGCACGAAATCTAGAAAAGCTCCGGGCGACAACGCCGGGCAAGGTTGCGCGCGTTGACAGGATTTGCACCGATTGGCTTGCCGGATGCCCTAGCTGTGGCGAGCCCTTGAGATTTGCGCGCACGGTGCTGCAGATTGGCGACCTGTCCGAATTACAAACATTCGAATGCATACCATGCGGTCTATCAATTACCACACAGGCCGTACTTGATCTGAGCGGCGCCTAATCGCGCTGGCTTCGTTTTCGGGTTTGCACATGTCCGTATCAACCTTGGAAAATCTGCTTAAAGTGATGAGGGAGAAACTCTCGCAACAGGACATTAATCACACCATGATCTTGGCGTTCGATGAAATCATCCACGAAGTAAAACGATTAGATGTCGAAATTCGGAAAGCGAAGCGGACGATCAATCGACGGTTTTAATCTTGCGGCGGCGTGTTTGGCGGGAAGTAGCCGACATCGAACATTGCCCGGAGCAGTTCGGGCTCGGACAGGACCGCTTGCGCCTTGGCGACCACGTGGCCGGCCGTCATCGCCTTACCGGCTTCGAGGTAGTCATGCAGTAGGGCTTGCACTTCGGCCACGCGCTCGCAGATTGCCCAGACTGGATTGTCGGCCATTCGCATTTACGCCCCGTTCATCGAGTTTAGCCATTATGCCCCGCAATTTTGGAGACGAACAATGGCTGAATACAGACGATCGAAAGGACGCCGTTCAGGGCAAAGATCGGCGCAGCGGGGTTGATACGCGTACCGGAGAGGAAAAAAAGCTAGTCGGAGAAAGACGGTCGGGGATCGATCGCAGATCGGGCTTAGATCGGCGAACGAACGTCAAATAGGGCTGACTGCAAGCCGCGCCGCTCAATACGGCAGGCAGTACCAAGAGGTAGAAGCGGTCGCGCAATACCCAAAAGTCACTGCTTGCCCGCCGTCAACGCGGGCCGCAGCTTCTAATACCTCATCGGAGAGATCATAGGTCACGAGGGCTTCGTCAATTCTGTCGAAATCGGCGGTAACGTCTTCCATGGCAACCTCCGAAAGATTCCGAGCCCCGTAGTTTGGTACATCCTCGAAGGCTTCGGCACTATGACTTACGTCACACAGCCCAGCATCCCAATCTTAGCCGGAGCCAAACTAAACGCAACGACACAATGCGGACCGGCACCGCTTGACTAGAATTGGTTATATTGTGCGATTACCGCGCCAAGTCCGGGAAAATACAGCATCAAATTCAGCGCTAGCAAAAGACCAATTAGACAGAACGCCAGGACGGCGAACGGCTCGGAGTTGTCCGTTTGCAATCGGCGATCAGTGGGCGTCCTCAGCGACTGAATTGCCTGGATGATCGACAGAAGCACAACTGGTTACCGCCTGTTCTAACTGACCCGGCCGTGCTATTTGCAACTGCTGTTGCTCGATTCCGCAAGAGCAACTTATCGCCACTGCGAATGATATTTAGGCAGCACGACCGCGCTCAATCGTCGCGGCTGGCCGAATTTGGCGGCCGTGGAATGTCCTTCAATATCTGTCGGTTCACCGCGATAAGGAATGTCGCGTCGCGCGGCGCTACATCAGAACCTTTCCCAAGCCAAACCAGAATATCGCGGCAATACAAGCCGCTAAAATGCCGAGAAGAAACCACGCCGCCAAATCCCACCAAGTCATAGTCGAAGACCGCCAACACATGCCCAAAGTGTAGTGGCATTGACCTATTGCCGCGACCCAAAGTCAAATCAGGCATGGGCTTCAATAAGCGCAAAATGGAGGACCGGCGCCGCAGGACCGCAGAGCAGGAAGTGGCTGCGCGCCGCGCGCTTGGGCCACAGATCATCGAGGATTCGGTAAAACTCGTTGAGGCATGGAACGCCCGCCAGGCCGCGCACATGCCCATGCTATTTTCGCCAACGATCGAAGCTGCCATCACGGCCAGCTACTGGTTCCTGTGGGTCCGCTGTCCGGCGTGCCGCACGACAGGCAACGTCGACCTGCGCAAACTCGACTGGCATCGCGGCGCGGCCGTGACAGCCCTTACTCCCGCGCTGTCTTGTCGCTCCTGCCGGCCGAACGCACCGTTCGCTGAATTGTTGTCACTATCGAAGACCAGCCTTGCCGAGGACTATTACGCAGAGCGCAGCGGCAACAGGTGGGTCAGCGAGTGAACGTCGGCAATTTGCGGGCGTAAAATGGCGGCGTGGTTTGGAGAAACTTTTTATTGGACGGCCACCGTTATAGCTGGGCTGCTTTTGGCATGGGTTCTATGGAGCTACTCGTTCAACGGCAAAGGGGAGCCTATTATCCAGGTCACCCCCTTGCTGCTCGCCGCGGTTATTTGGCTGACCGGTTGGGCTTGCCGCAAGTTGCTTGATTAGAAGCCGAAAGGCGCGAGCTTTCCTCGATCGACCAGGGCGGCGGGAAGCGGCGGGGCATAGCCGTGTGATTATGTCGCCCAGGGCCTGATCTTGGGCGCTTCTGCCTCTTTGGCAAGCTTCTCCCAGTTTGCCGCTAGAGCTAACCAGAACGCGCGATCACGCGCACTCACGGCTTGCTTGGCAGTCTGGCGAGCTCTCTCAGCCTCGTCTCGATGTTGTTCGGCGGCGACCCATTGGCGGAAGTCTTGCGAGATTCCCCTTCGGTCGCCCGCGTTCATGACACGCCGCTTTCGGCACGCAACAGTTCGTCCTCGTCGACGTATGTTTCGACGAATCTGCGCGAACTGACGGCAAGTGTTCGGCCGCGCTTCGCAATCCGCTTCACCACCTCGCGCGCTATATCCTCCGAGACATCCCGCGACCATCCTTCGGAAGTGTTGAACGCGACAACGCGCACCGGATTGTTGAATTGTCCGGTCAACAGATCCTCGATGACGGATTCTAAGTTGGCTTCGTCCTCGGCGGTCTCGCGGTAGACGCGGCCCCCTTTTCCAAAGTCATCGAGGACGAGGAACCTGATGGCGCCAAGATGCGGCACCAAGCTTGGTGTGGCGCTTGTGAATGGCATGGCACGCAACGCCTACTGGACTACCTCCATAGGCTACCGCGCGGGCAAAATTGATGTCTAGCAAACCCTGGCATTTGCCCCGGTTGTGGCAATCGATTTCCCTACAATGTGGCAGAAGGGCAACAGCACGCGCCCGCGGCGCGTCCGTGACGACGCTGATCCCAGCTGCTGTCGTGCCGGTCCTGCCGGCCGAACGCGCCGTTTGCCGAGTTGGTGTGCCTGTCGAAGTCGAGCGTTGCCGAGGAGTATTATGCAGAGCGGAGCGGCAATCAGTGGGTCAGCGAATGAAACGCTTACTAGACCGTAAAATGCGCTTGGGCGGACGCCCTAGGGGCGGCGGCAAGCGGGCGGGGATGGCATTCATTAATCCGTAGACGTGAGCGAAAAGAACTTCGCCCATGGAGCTTCATATCCGCACTTTGGGCAGGTGATGATGGTCTCGTCGTTATAGTCCACAGGCACCGGTATGTTCGGCTCCCCACACTTCGGACACCCGCCAGTGACGGGTATGATCATATTTTCGGTCATAAAATTCTCCGGGATGATGAGCCCGGCACGTTCCGCGCGCCGGCAGACCCGTGGTCGTTCTACGCAAGCGAGGAGGTAAGCCAGGATCGGCCGCCCTTAGCACCTTCACAATATCACCAAATCCCCTCGATCGACCAGGGCGGCGGGAAGCGGCGGGGCGTCACGCTCTATCTCGACGCGATACCTCTCGTCGCACGTATTCGGTGACGCGACGCTGTATCAATTGGAGAAGGCAGTCCGCCGCTTTTGAATACGAGTGATCGCTGGCAAGATCGATTTTAAGATTCTCGTCACCCACGCGCATGCAAGCGCACAAATGCAAAAATATATCTCCTGGTATCTGATCGCCTTTGAACGATTCGACCATCGCGCAAATGGTGCTAATTGGCTCGACGTGCCCGCAAAATACCACAGTAGGTTCCGCATTGCCGGATGCCCAATCTTGATAGCTCAAGACCGCCTCACAAAATGCGGTGGCTAAGTCTCGTGGGATTGGCTTGGTTGACAGTTTGGACATGGCGGCGCGAGGCGGCCAGACACTCAGCGGGAATGCCGAGGTTTCTGCGCTTGGTGCGGGCGTTGCCATCGCTGCGAACTTTGCTGTGGCACCGGAGTCTGATGTCCGTTGACAAACAAGCGATAGCCTTTTCCCTGGCATTCGCTGCATACAGCTCCGTGTCGCAATCCCGAACCACGACAGGACTCGCACGGAGCAGGCAGTTTTTCATTCATTGGGCTGGTCTTGGTTATGTGGGTTCAAAATAAGGGCCCTTGGCGATGGTCAGTCCACCGAGGGCCCAACGCCAGCACGCACCCGGCTGCTAACGTTCGTGCACGCAATAAGTTGCCAAAGGGTTTACTTCGCTTGGGGCGGCGGGAAGCGACGGGGAGGAGCCGTAGGGTGTTCAAAGCCAAATGCCGCGATACAAAATCAGGATGATGACGGCGGAAACGATCCCGACGATGACAGCGGCGGCAAGCTGCGCTGGCTGGTAGCGGCGAGGCATCAGAGACTCATCTAATTTGATGCTGGTCCTTCGGACATAATTTTGACCTCGGCAGTATTACGCTTGACACCCGTCGACCCCACTCCAAGGCCGCGCTCAATGTTTAACCGAAACTGAGCTACCTCGCGCATGAGAACAATCCGCGCCAAGTTTTCGGGTTGTGAACGGTCGTCCAAAATTTCAAATTCAACTGTCAGATTGGCAGTCCACTTAAGCCCCATGCCGGTCCCCATCTCCGATTTGTTCGCCCCTGTTGCAATCTTCCCACACGGTTCCCAGAGGCAATATCTGGGAAGATTGGCTCTCTCAGAAATGCAAGAAGTCCCTGATTTTAATGGCGACCCCGGCAGGATTCGAACCTGCGACCTTCAGCTTAGAAGGCTGTTGCTCTATCCCCTGAGCTACGGGGCCACGCGACGTCTCATCATATATAGAATCTTGCGTGGCAACGCGCGGTCAATCGTGCGTATGGGCTTACCGCCGGCGGCCGTGAACGTGACGGGGGTGTCGAGCAACTAAGACCGGCGTCCAGGCTGCGAGCGCATCGCGGCCTTGGCGGGCGCGCGCCGCCGTCTGCCGCGGCGATCGGAAGGTTGCAAATTGTTTAGCTTGCATGGACTCGTTCGGCCACGACCTCGACAAGATCGTCGCCTCAACTTGCCGCACTGGGTCGAAATTACGGCCACTGGGAGGACTTCAGCGATGTTTGCGCTCACTCGCGCCGGTTTCGCGGTAGCAATCGCGGCCGCGCTTTTTGCCGTTGCACCGTTTTCAGCCAAGGCTGCGGACAAGGCGTTTGTCGACAGCGATCTCGCCGACAGCGCGGTTCAGCTCGAAGGCCAGATCAAGTCGGACGCGGGGGCGACCACCAAGCCGGTGGCGCAAATCCGCAAAGACGCCGATGCAGCCTTTGCCAAGAACGATTTCCGCACCGGCATGACGCTGCTCGGCCAGATCGTCGCCGCGCAGTCCAACGACGCCACCACCTGGCTGCGGCTTGCCCACACCGTCCTGCAGATCCGCCCGGTCAACGACCAGGAGCGCGCGACGCTGCTCGAGCGCGCCTCGACCGCGGCCTATATCGCCTATGAGCGCACCACCAACCGCAACGAGGAGGCCGACAGTCTCGCACTCCTCGGCGACGTCATGAGCCAGCGCCAGTTGTGGCGGCCGGCGCTCGATGCGCTCCGCCTCTCGCTCGACATCCGCGAGGCCGCCAATGTGCGCGGCCAATACGAGCGGCTGCGCGACCAATATGGCTTCCGCGTGCTCGACTACTCGGTCGATGCCGATACCGCCTCGCCGCGCGCCTGCTTCCAGTTCTCGGAAGATTTACCGGCGCGGATCGATTTCTCGCCGTTCGTCGTGCTCGCCGGCACCGACAAGCCGGCTATCTCGACGGCCGAGAAACAGCTCTGCGTCGAAGGTTTGAAGCACGGCGACAGCTATACCGTGACGCTGCGCGCCGGGCTGCCGTCGGTGGTGCACGAGTCGCTGTCGAAATCGTCGGACTTCGTCATCTATGTGCGCGACCGCAAGCCCGCGGTGCGGTTCTCGTCCACCGCTTATGTGCTGCCGCGCACCGGGCAGCGCGGCATTCCGGTGGTCAGCGTCAACACCAAATCGGTCGCCGTGGAAATCTACCGCATCAGCGACCGCAACCTGGTCGATGCGATCGCCGGCGTGACCAGCTACGACAACGGCAATTTTCAAAAGAGCCTCGACCGCTCCGACATCGAGCAGCTCAAGGAAAACCGCGGCGTGCCGGTCTGGAACGGCGATCTCGCCGTCGACAGCGCGCCGCTCAATACCGACGTCACCACCGCGTTTCCGGTCGACCAGGCGGTCGGCGATCTCAAGCCCGGCGTCTATGTCATGGTGGCGCAGCCGCAGGAGCAAAAGAACCTCGACAACAATTACGACGCGCTGGCGACGCAATGGTTCATCATCTCCGATCTCGGGCTCGCGGCGTTTTCCGGCAACGACGGCATCCATGCCTTCGTCAACTCGCTCGCCACCACCGACGCCAAGAGCGGCGTCGAGGTACGGCTGATTTCGCGCAGCAACGAGGTGCTGGCGACGCGCCGCACCGACACCGGCGGCCATGTGCAATTCGAATCGGGCCTGGCCGGCGGGGAGGGCGGTGCCACGCCCACCCTGATCGCTGCCAATGACGGCCAGGGCGACTTTGCCTTCCTCAATCTCACCGGGCCGGCCTTCGATCTCACCGACCGCGGCGTTTCCGGGCGGCCGGCGCCGAACGGCCTCGATGCCTTCGTCTATGCCGAGCGCGGCGTCTATCGCTCGGGCGAGACGGCTTATCTGACCGCGCTGTTGCGTGACGCCCAGGGTGCGGCATCGCCCGGCGTGCCGCTGACCTTCGTGGTTGAGCGGCCCGACGGCGTCGAGTATCGGCGCACGCTGGTGCAGGACCAGGGTTTGGGCGGTCACGGCCTGACCTTGCCGATCGCGGCCTCGGCGCCGACCGGCACCTGGCACGTGCACGTCTTCACCGACCCGAAACGCGCAGCCGTCGGCGAGACCACGTTCCTGGTCGAGGACTACGTGCCCGAGCGAATCGAATTCGATTTGTCGTCGCCGAACGGGACCATCTCAAAGACCAATCCGGCCACCGTCAACCTTGCCGGTCGTTTCCTCTACGGCGCGCCGGCCTCCGGCCTCGATCTCGACGGCGACATCAACATCGCCGCGGCGCAGGAGCGCTCCGGCTTTGCCGGCTATCAGTTCGGTCTCGACGGCGAAGACGTCGCCGCCGTGCAGCAGCCGCTGGATAGCCTGCCGTCGACCGACGATGCCGGCAAGGCGACCTTCAACGTCGATATCGACAAGCTGCCGTCGAGCACGCACCCGCTCGAAGCCCGCATCGCCGTGCGCATGGCTGAGCCGGGCGGCCGCGCCGTCGAGCACAAGATCACGCTGCCGATCACTGCGAGCGGCAACATGATCGGCGTCAAGCCGCTGTTCTCCGGCCGCTCGCTGGCCGACGGCGCCAGCGCTGCGTTCGACGTCGTGGTCGTTGCCCCCAACGGCACCGCGGTCGCGACGAAGGGCCTGCACTACGAGCTATTGCGCGTCGAAACCCATTATCAGTTCTACAAGCGCGACGGCTCCTGGCATTTCGAGCCGGTCAAGACCACGTCGCGCCTCTCAGATGGCGCGCTCGACACCGCGGCCGACAAGCCCGGGCATATCGCGCTGCCGGTCAATTTCGGCCGCTATCAGCTCAACGTCACGTCGTCCGAGCCGAACGGCCCGACTACGTCGGTGACGTTCGACGCCGGCTGGTACGTCGATGCCAGCGCCGACACCTCGGACATGCTGGAGACCGCCCTCGACAAGAGCGAGTACCGGCCGGGCGACACGATGACCGTTGCTGTCACTGCGCGCAGCGCCGGGCGTCTCACGCTCAACGTGATCGGCGACAAGCTCCTCGCCAGCCAAAGCGCCGACGTGAAGCAACCCGGCGTTACCCAAGTCAAAGTGCCTGTCGGCACCGATTGGGGTTCTGGCGCCTACATCGTCGCCACGCTGCGCCGGCCGCTCGATGCGCCGGCGCAACGCATGCCCGGCCGCGCCATCGGCGTGCAGTGGTTCTCCATCGACCGTGCGGCGAAGACGCTCACCGTCGATCTGAAGCCGCCGGCGCTGTTGCGGCCGAACACGACACTGCACATCCCGGTCAAGATCGAAGGGCTGAAGACCGGCGACGAGGCGCGGATCGCGGTTGCCGCGGTCGATGTCGGCATCCTCAATCTCACCAACTACAAGCCGCCGTCGCCGAACGACTATTATCTCGGCCAGCGCGCGCTGTCGGCGGAAATCCGCGACCTCTACGGCGACCTGATCGACGGCATGCAGGGCACAAGCGGCCAGATCCGCACCGGCGGCGATGCCGGCGCCGCGTTGCAAGGCAACCCCCCGACCGGGCCGCCGCTGTCGTTCTTCTCCGGCATCGTCACCGTCGGTGCCGACGGCAGCGCCGATGTCGCCTTCGACATCCCCGACTTCGCCGGCACCATCCGCGTCATGGCGGTGGCCTGGACCAAGGACAAGGTCGGCCAAGCCTCGACCGACGTGATCGTGCGCGATCCGGTGGTGCTCACCGCGACCTTGCCACGCTTCCTGTTGCCCGGCGACCGCTCCTCGGTTCATCTCGATTTGGACAACGTCGAAGGCCAGCCCGGCGATTACGCCATCACCGTGTCGACCAGCGACGCCGTGGTGGCGGGCGCCGGCGCCGCGCAGAAGCTGACCTTGCGCGCCAAGGCGCGCGGCGCGGTGACGATCCCGGTCACCGCCAGCGCCGCCGGCAATGGCGCCGTGAAAATCAACGTGAGCGGGCCCGGCGGCTTTGCGCTGGAGCGCAACTACACGCTCGCGGTGCGGCCGCCGGCGCAAATTCTGGCGCGGCGCAGCGTCAAGCCGATCGCCAAGGGCGACAGCGTGACGCTGTCGAGCGACATGTTCGCGGATCTGGTTCCCGGCACCGGCGGCGTTTCGATTTCGGTCGGCTCCTCGGCGGCGCTCGATGCGGCGAGTCTGTTGGCCGCGCTCGACCGCTATCCGTATCGCTGCTCGGAGCAGATCACGAGCCGGGCGATGCCGCTGCTCTATGTCGCCAAGCTCGCCAGCGAAACCCATCTGGCGCTGCAGACCGGCGCCGACGAGCGGGTGCGTAACGCCATCGAGGCGTTGCTGACGCGGCAGGATTCCACCGGCTCGTTCGGCTTGTGGGGCGTCGGTGGCAACGATGTCTGGCTCGACTCCTATGTCACCGACTTCTTGACCCGCGCGCGCGAGCAAAAATTCGCGGTGCCTGACACCGCGTTCAAGCTCGCGCTCGACCACTTGCGCAATTTCGCCGCCAACATCGCGGATCCGAGCAAGAACGGCGGTACCGATCTCGCCTATGCGCTCTATGTGCTGGCGCGCAACGGCGTGGTGCCGATCGGCGATTTGCGCTACCTCGCCGATTCCAAACTCGATGCGCTGACGACGCCTATTGCCAAAGCCCAAGTGGCGGCGGCGCTGGCGCTGGTCGGCGATCGCGCGCGGGCCGAGCGGGTCTACGCCGCAGCGCTTGCCGCGATCGATCCGCAGTCGGAGAGCTGGCTCAATCGCCAGGATTATGGCTCGAACCTGCGCGATGCCGCGGCGCTGGTGACGCTCGCTTCGGAAAGCGGCGCTGCGCCCGCGACCGTGCAGGCCGCGGTGGCGCGTGTCGAAGCCTCGCGCGCGCAACTGCATCCGACTTCCACGCAGGAAGATGCTTGGCTGTTGCTGGCGGCGAGCGCCATGGCGAAAGACTCCGGCAACGTCACGCTGGACGTCAACGGCGAGGCGGTGCAACGCGCGCTCTACCGCACCATCCGCGCCGACGATCTCAAGGAGCCGGTGAAAGTCACCAATACCGGCGACACCGAGGTCAAGGCCGTGGTCACGGTCACCGGCGCGCCGCTGACGCCGGAGCCGGCGGCGGAGAACGGCTTCCGCATCGAGCGCCTGACCTACACGCCCGACGGCGACCCGGTCGATTCGGCGCAGGTCAAGCAGAACACCCGGCTCGTGGTGGTGCTCAAGATCACCGAGGCGCAGCCGCAATTCGGCCGGGTCATCGTCGCCGATTATCTGCCGGCGGGATTCGAGATCGACAATCCGCATCTCGTCTCCTCCGGCGATACCGGCACGCTGGCGTGGATCACCGACGCGGTGGAGCCGGCGAACACCGAGTTCCGCGACGACCGCTTCACCGCCGCCTTCGAAAGAAAGCGCGGCGATCCGGCGGTGTTCACAGTCGCCTATGTGGTGCGCGCGGTTTCGCCGGGCACGTACGTGCGGCCGCAGGCGGTCGTCGAGGACATGTACCGGCCGGAGCGCTATGGCCGCACCGGCAGCGGCAGCATCGAAGTCACGGCGGCGAAATGATGCGTAGGAAAGCGCGCCTCATTCTCGCCGGCGTTTTCGTATGCGCGTCGGCTTTTCCCGGCGCGGCGTGGTGGGTCGCTTCGCTCGGTCCGCCGCCGCTCGGCAAGAATCTCGATTTCTCGACCAGCGTGGTCGATAGGGAAGGGCGCCTGCTGCGTGCTTATGCGACAAGCGAGGGCCGCTGGCGGTTGCCGGCGACGGTCGCCGACGTCGATCCGCGCTTCTTCGATGTGTTGTTTGCCTATGAGGACAAGCGCTTCCGCGAGCATCACGGCGTCGATCCGCGTGCGGTGCTGCGCGCGGCGGCACAATTCGTAACCAGCGGACATCTTCGCTCCGGCGCCTCGACCTTGACCATGCAGGTGGCGCGGCTCCTTGAGCCGCCCGAGGTGCGCTGCAGCGCGGTGACAAAACTGCGCCAGATGGTGCGCGCCATCGAGATCGAGCGCGCGCTGACCAAGGACGAAATCCTCGCGCTCTACCTCGATCTCGCACCATACGGCGGCAACATCGAGGGCATCCGCGCCGCGTCGCTCGCTTATTTCGGCAGGGAGCCGCGGCGGCTGTCGCTTGGCGAAGCGGCGCTCTTGGTGGCATTGCCGCAATCGCCGGAGCTGCGCCGGCCGGATCGCTTCGCCGAGAATGCGCGCGCCGCGCGCGACCGCGTGCTCGACCGCTTCGCCGCGACCGGCACGGTGCCGGCCGACGAGATCGCGCTCGCCAAGACCGAGCCGGTGCCGAGCGGCCGCCGCCCGATGCCGATGCTGGCGCCGCACCTGGCCGACAAGGTCGTCGCCGAATCGCCGCTACTGCATGTCCATCGGCTCACCATCGACGCCGTGGTGCAAAAGAATCTGGAAAATCTCGCGCGCGAGCGCGTTCGCGCGCTTGCCGCCACGCTCGGGCCCGATGTTTCGCTCGCCATCCTCGCCGTCGACAACGAAACCGGCGAAATTTTAGCGAGCGTCGGCTCGCCGGATTATTTCGACCTGCGCCGCGCCGGTCAGGTCGACATGACGCAAGCGCTGCGCTCGCCCGGCTCGGCGCTCAAGCCTTTTATCTACGGCCTCGGCTTCGAGGACGGCGTGATCAATCCGGAGACGCTGATCGAAGACCGGCCGGTAGCCTACGGCAGCTACGCGCCGAAGGATTTCGATTCGACGTTCCAGGGCACGGTGACGGTCCGCAAGGCGTTGCAGCTCTCGCTCAATGTGCCGGCTATCGCGGTGCTCGACGAAGTCGGCGCGAGCCGGCTGACCGCGCAGATCAGCCAGGCCGGCGCGTCTTTGGTGCTGCCGCCGGGCGAGGCGCCCGGTTTGGCCATCGGTCTCGGCGGCGTCGGCATAAAATTATCCGATCTCGTCATGCTCTATGCCGGCATTGCGCGCCAAGGCACCACGATTCCGCTCAACGCGCATTTCGCCGCACCGCCGCCGCAAGCGCAGCGGCTGATGGAGCCGGTCGCCGCCTGGTATGTCGGCAACGTGCTGATCGGCTCGCCGCCGCCGGAGAACGGCATGCCGGGCCGCATCGCGTTCAAGACCGGCACCAGCTACGGCTACCGTGACGCTTGGTCGATCGGCTTCGACGGCAAGCACACGATCGGGGTCTGGGTCGGCCGGCCCGACGGCGCGCCGGTGCCGGGGCTGGTCGGGCGCATGGCGGCGGCGCCGATCCTGTTCGATGCGTTCGCGCGCCTGGGTGCGCCGCCGGCCGCGTTGCCGCGTGCGCCGAAGGGCGTGCTGGTGACGTCGAGCGCCAAATTGCCGCCGCCGCTCAAACGCTTTGCGCCGGGCCGTCTCGGTGGAACGACCTCGCAAGCCTCGCTGCACATTTTATTCCCGCCCGACGGTGCCCGGCTCGATCTGGCGGCGACCGACGGCAAAGCCAATGCGGTGCCACTGAAGATCACCGGCGCGGTGGCGCCGCTCACTGTGCTGGTCAACGGCGTTCCGGTTCCGCAGCAGGATCGCGGCGTGCTGTTCTTCAGGCCTGACGGCCCCGGATTTTCGCGCGTGACGGTGATCGATTCGGCAGGTGCAACGGCCACTGCCGTCGTGCGCGTGGATGACGGTTCGGCGGCAAAATTAACGGCGCGATAGGCGGCCGGCCTCGACATTCGGCCTAAATGCTTTCGGAACAAGGCGTTCCGGGCATTTGGCTCGCTTAAATCCTGCCTTCCCAATACAGCTGCCGCGGGCTATCGTCGGCGTGGGGCGGCGGAATGCCGGGGAACTTCCGGCTTTTTTCGACCTGGACCGACGTGCCAGCCCGATTAAGCGTGATCTTTGATATGAAGCGGTCGTGAGCGTCGAAGGCCACGACGCAAGGGAAGCCATCTGTGAGCACGACATTTTCCGCAGCATTGACCGATAAAGAACGTCTCGTCCGCATCGGCAAATATGCCTTGCGCCGGTTTCTCCTGCCGGTGTGCGGCTTCGGCCTGTTCGTGTATTT
>Ga0181518_10003634_pt1 | contig 14138 bp, 10 predicted proteins | sample PEATcosm2014_Bin_28_FD_119751 | JGI IMG/M metagenome (GOLD analysis project Ga0181518, IMG submission 119751) | Peatland microbial communities from MTU Mesocosm Facility, Houghton, MI, USA - PEATcosm2014_Bin01_60_metaG | ecosystem: Environmental > Terrestrial > Soil > Wetlands > Peat | place... | reverse complement strand
GTTGTCTCGCCATGGCACACGGTGCATTCGACACCGTTGGCGCCATGCGGGCTGGCTTTCCATTGGTCATAAAACACCTTGTGGCAGCTGGAACAGGTATCCCCGGCTGGAATCAGCCGATGGTGAATATGCTTGGCTTGATCCTGCTGAGCAATGGCAGGTTGGACGGCAATAGCCAAAACGAGAAAAACGAACAGGGTGAGACCGAACATGCGCGCACAGAAACTATTCACGGACGGACCTCCTGAGTACGGTTTTCAAGTATAGAACCGGCGATGACTGCAATCAGTGATACACATCACATCTCACCGGAATGCGATCTGCGCACTGGCTGCGAAGCCTTTAGCCAAAGGAATGTTCTCCGGAATAATCAGCAATTCATCGAGTTGTGCCCGGTTGACCGGCAAACAGGAAGTAATCCCATAACGGGGAAAGCCAGGCCGGGAGAGGCGTCTGGATGGTTTACGTAATCAGGCGTGGGTGTTGAAAAAGGAACCAACGCAGTAATTTTAGTGAATTTCAGCGTCTTCGGCGAACGAATCCTCAATAACTTACGAACGAATTTCGTCGTTGAAATTCCCTGAAAAGAGTTTTTCAACACCCACAGGCGTTTACACTCATTGAGAATTTCAGGCCCACAAGCAGGCAAGTGACCCCGTTCCGTTTTGACTGCATACAATTTTGTCCACAGAAACGGATGCAACATGCTTAAGATAGCTTTGTCGATCCTAGAGCACTCCTAGCGGACCCCTGATTTGGCGCGGGTTTCAGAGGTTGGCAGTCAGTTTGTATGACAGAACTTTATTGAATCCGGTATTCCTCTTTGCCGGTCCATAAGCCTAACGTTATCGTCAACGGAATGGATGTCGCGGTAGTGTCCTAATTTGGTCGTTCCCACCACGGAGCCACGGAGACACAGAGAAACCCAACTGCTTGGCAAAAACCTTCCCCTTCTGGCTTTTACAGGTTCAAGGTTTTCTCCAAGACTCTGTGGCTCCGTGGTGAAAAAAGGCAAACTTAGGACACTACATGTCGCAGAATGCATGTCGGTATTGCGCGTTGATGTTGATAAGGTTGGATGAGTTGCGGAGTCGAGCGACTAACGACTAACGACGAACGACCGATTTCCTATCCCACGACGGCAGCGCGTTCCAACGCCCGGCGGCGCCGGTAGCGCAGCGCCACATTCATGAAGACGTTTCCGCTGGAAGTATTGAAGCACATCACCAGCGCTTCGGTGTCTTCACTGCTTTTGCTGCCCTGCTCGGAAGTGTGCAAGGTTGGCGGACGAACGTGAAAGTGAAATCCCTGGTCGTTGAGCGAAGTGATGGCGTTGCCAATGATCTGGTTGGCCAACTCGCAGACCGCCTCGCTTACCAGATCGTCGGTCTCGGATACTTCGACGCCCGCCAGAAGAGTGGCGAGCTGCACTGCCGGCCCCAGGTCCGCATCAAAAATGATCCGCCCTTCGATCTCGCCCGTGAAGCAAACCTCGGCAGCGATCCCTTTCCGCCGGTACGCCTCTTCTTCCATGCTCAGGTTCTCGATGGAAATGGGCGACTCCAGCCCCTGTGCCAGGACGGCATCGGCCGAGTTGATGAAGGGCTGAATCAGGTCCATCCGCATTGACTAGGCTCCGGCTCCGGCGCCGCGCGCCGTCGTTCCATCGTCACGCATTACGTACTTGATCACTTCATAGAGAACTTCCGGCTTCACCGGTTTCTGCACGAAGTGGCGCGCTCCTCGCTGCAAGGCGGCTACGATGTTCTCCTGATAGCCCACCGACGACACCATTACGATGCGGGCGCTCGGATGCTCGCGCACGATCTTCTCCGCCGCCTCGATGCCTTCCATCTGCGGCATGGTGATATCCATCAGAACAATGTCGGGCGTGAGCCGTTCGTACTCGCTGATCGCAGAAATTCCGTCGCCAGCCTCGCCGACCACCTGTCCGCCGAAGGTTTCGACCATCCGGGCCAGATTCTTGCGGGCGAAAACGGAGTCATCCACGATCAGATAGCGCACCGGCTCTCCGTCTTCGCTCCGTTTTACGGGCGCGAACTTTTCCATGGCACTCCTCCACAACTATTACTTAATCACTTTCTACGCACTTTCGATAGATAACGCTAGTTACTTCCGGCACTGGTTGCCTGCTTGACGGCGGCCGCGTCCCGGCCACCGGGATCGTGCGCGCACTGTGCCTGCAAAACATTGGGCAGATCCTGAAGGTGCGCGATCCTCATCGCGTATCCCCGGTCGATGGCTGCCTTGGGCATGCCGAAAACCACGCATGTTTCCTGGCTCTGCGCCACGGTGAATCCCCCGGCCGCGCGGATTTCTCCCAGTCCGGCCGCCCCATCTTCTCCCATGCCGGTCATCAACACGGCCACGGCTTGCGAACCAAATTCCTCGGCTACGCTGCGGAACAGCACGTCCACCGAAGGTCGATGCCCGTTCACCGGCATGTCATCCCCCAGCGCCGCCACGTTGCCCAGCGGCAGTTTCCTCACTTTCATGTGCCGGTTGCCCGGACAAATGAGCGCCCGTCCGGCCACCAGCAAGTCGCCCGATTGCGCTTCCTTCACCCGGATCGGGCAAACATCGTCCAGCCGCTTGGCAAACAGTTTCGTGAACCCGTCCGGCATGTGCTGCACCACCAGAATGCTGCCCGAAAAATCTACCGGCAGATGCGAAAACAGGTATTGCAAGGCATTTGGACCGCCCGTCGAAACGCCGAGGGCGACGATGTGCGTTGGCGCCACCGGCCGCAGCTTGCCCGCCTGCGTGCCCTTGGCCTCTCCCGGCAGGAACTGCGCCTGCACCCCCACGCTCTGCGCCGCGGCGCGGATTTTCTTGATCAACTCGGCGGCGATTTCGGGCATGCGCGCGGAAACATCCTGCGGCTTGGCCACGAAATCGAACGCGCCCTGCCCCAGCGCTTTGAGCGTGATCGACGCCCCGGCTATGCTATGCGAACTGACCACGATCACCGGCAGCCGCCAGCGCCGCATGATTTCCTTGAGCGTATCGATCCCGTTCATTCCGGGCATTTCCAGGTCGAGCGTCACCACTTGCGGCGACAGCTCCTCGATTTTCTTCAGCCCGAAATAGCCGTCCATCGCCGTGCCCACCACCTCGATCCCGTCGTCCGCTTCGAGGATCTTGGGAATCAGCTTGCGCATCAGCGCCGAGTCGTCCACCACCAGGACCCGCACCGGCTTTTTCATGACTGGCCCCCGGCCGCGCCGCGCGCTCGCGCTTCACCAGTCTGCATTCCACCACCGCTCGTCTCCGCGTGTGCGAGATCCGACAGCAGACCCGCCATCTGCGGGTTGTTTCCATCGGTCCGCCCGCGCGTGAAACGATCCATCAGGGCGATCATGTTCAAAATGAGAACCACCCGCCCATCGCCCAGAATCGACGCCCCACTGACCAGGTCGGTCGTAATCGACTGGTCGTCGAGCGCCTTGATGACCAACTCGTCTTCGCCCTCGAGCGCGTCGACGACGAGACCGAACTTGCGATCCCCGCTGTTGATCACCAGCACGAACACCTTGCGCCCCGCCGTTTCCGCCCCGCCCGCGGGCCTCGACCCCAGGCGCAGCAGCGGCAACACGTCGTTGCGCAGTTGCAGCACGTCGTAGTGCTCCACCTGATGAATATTTTCTTCCACCGTGCGTGCGATTTCCGCCACCGCGTTCAGCGGCAGGGCGTAGAGCCGCTGCTCCACCCGGAACAGCAGCGCCCGAATGATGGCCAGGGTCAGCGGAAGCCGCATACGGAAGGTTGTGCCCCGTGCCCGCGCGGTTTCGATCTGCACCGTTCCCTTCAGGCGCGCTAGCACGCTCTGCACCACATCCAATCCCACGCCGCGGCCCGAAAGTTCCGTGATCTCCTCCGCCGTGGAGAATCCCGGCCGCAGGATCAGCTCCAGAGTCTCCGCCTCGCTCAGGCGGGCTGCCTGATCGGCGCTCAGCAATCCCTGGGCGAGCGCGCGCTGCCTTACTTTTTCCGCATCGATGCCGCGCCCATCGTCGGAGACCTCGATGACGACTTGGTTCCCCTGGTGATACGCGCCCAGCCGCAATGTCCCCTGCGCGCGCTTGCCGGCGCGAACCCGCTCCTCGGCGCTCTCGATGCCGTGCCCAATCGCATTTCGCACCAGGTGGGTCATGGGCTCGGCAATCGCATCCAGAATGCTTTTGTCGAGATCGGTTTGCCCGCCTTTGATCAGGAGTTCGACTTCTTTCCCGCACTGCAGCCCAACGTCCCGCACAATGCGCGGGAAGCGGCGGAACAGTTGATCGACCGGCACCATGCGAATCTTCATGACCGAGTGCTGCAGGTCGTTCAAGACCCGCCCTTGAAATGCCATGGCGTCGGCGAACTTTCCCCGCAACCCGTCTTTCGGGAAGCGTTCGCCAAATTCGAGGAGCGCCTGCTGCAACATCGATTTCGCCAGGATCAGTTCACCGACCAGATTGAGCACGCTGTCGATTTTTTCCGCATCCACGCGCAGCAGGTTGTCGCTGCCGCTCGGCACGGCGGGCGCCGGCGCCGCTTCCGCAGCGGCCTGAGCGTCGTTCCCAGGGCAACCGGCAGTGCCGCCGGCAGCGGCCTCGGCGGGCGCCGGCAATGCGGCCTCGTCCTTGCTTTCCGCAACCATGCCTTCAGAAGCGGCGGCGGAAGCCTGCGGGAGCGGCGGCAACGGCGCTGCGGCGCGCAACGGCTTGACCTTTGCATCCTGCGCAATCGTGGGGATGCTGCACAAGGCCCGTATCTGCTCCACCGATTTTTCCGACACCAGCGCCGCTTCAATCTGTTTTATGGGATCGAGACTGCCTTCCGCCGGATAGAGCGCCAGCACCTCGCCCAGTCCCGCAAGGGCCAACAGGATCATCTGACGTCCGGCGATGGGCATGGCGCACTGTGGGTCGATCTCCACTACCACGTGATGAACGCGCTTGCCCGCCGCCACCGCGCTGGCGATCGCCAGTTGCTCGTATTCGGACCAGCGGCTCTGCTGCGCGGCGGTTTTTGTTTTTCTCGTCTTTTTTGTCGCTCGCACCACGCCCCCCGGCGCCGGGTGCGCCAGGCGGGCAATGTCCGCGCGCAAAGACTGGATGCTGGGGAGCTTTGTCCCGTTGCGATACGCTTCCAGCAAGGCCGCAAACACATCGGCCGCGCGCAACGCGATCTCCGGAACCAAAGCCGCCGCGGCCGTGTTCCCGAGCGTCAGCACGTCCTCGAACTCATGGCAGAGTTCGCTGAGCGCCCGGAAGCCGCAGGCGGCCGCGTCTCCCTTCAGCGTGTGCACCGTCCGCCGCAGGCTGCGCGCCGTCTCCGCATCGCCGGGCGATTTCTCCAGCCGCATCGCTTCGTCGTTCAGCTTCTGCACCAGTTCCGCCGCGGTTTCGAAGAACAGCTGGCGGAGTTCGGTCATCCGATCCTCGGGGGGAACGGTCACATTCTTACCTCTACGCGCTGGTACGCCGTGCCGCTGTCGCGATGCAGCATCTGAAATTTGTCCGTCAGCCCGAGCAGGCTCTCGGCATGGCCGACAAACATGTATCCCTTGGAATTCAGGCAACGATGAAACTTCTCCACCAGCCGCTTTTGCTCGGCTTCGTCGAAATACATCATCACGTTGCGGCAGAAAATGATGTCGTTGCGCTGCGGCAGGTATTCCGTCTTCAGATTATGAAAGTCGAAGTGCACCAGTTCCTTGACGTTCTTTTTCACCGCGTAGCGTTCGCCCACTTTGTCGAAGTAGCGCAAGCGGTAGCTATAGTCGACTCCTGTCATCTGGTGCTCGCTGTAGGAGGCCTCCTGCGCCGTGCGCAACACCGAATAGTTGATGTCGCTGGCCAGGATCTCCAACCGCCAGGGCGCCGGTACCAGAGGCTTCGGAACCGGCGATTCGAACGGCAGAGGATTGCGCAGATAGTAGTACGACAGCGTATCGGCCATCAGCATGGCCAGGGTGTAGGGTTCCTGTCCCGTGGAACAGCCCGCGCTCCAGATTCTCACGGTGAAGTCCCGGCGCTCCTGCTTGCGCCGCAGAATGTCTTCCATCACGTCCCGCTGAAACAGGTCGAGCTGCGCCTTGTTGCGGAAGAAACTGGTCTCGTTGACCGTGAGGTTTTCGAGCAGGCACGACAGCTCTTTTTTCCCCGGCTGGCTGATGAGCAGACGATAGTAGCTGTAAAACGAATCCAGTTGGCACTCCTTCAACCGGCGCTGCAAACGGTCCTGCAGGAAGGGAGTGCGCCGTTCGTCGAAGTGCATGCCGCACTCCTGATAGACCAGCGTCTGCAGGAGTTTCAATTCCGTTTCGGTGAGTGCGGGTATTTCACTCGGGTTCATGTGGGTAAGGTTCTTGCGGCTACTTTCCGGCCGAGGCCGTCTTCGTTTTGGTTACTGTCCCAGTCGGTCTTCCTGTTCCCGCTTGGCCACTGCCGGCCGCAGCCGCCTTTTCCGCCGGCGCTTCGTTTCCCGGTTCGGGCGCCGCTAACACCTTGCTGATATCCAGCAGAATCACCAGCCGTCCCTGGTACTTGCCCAGGCCGGTCACACAGTCCAATCCGCCTTCCTGCATCATGGCGGGCGCCGCTTCGATTTCGCTTTCGGGGATTTTCAGCACTTCCGACGCCGAGTCCACAATCAAGCCCGCCAGCCGGCCCCGGTGTTCCACCACCAGAATGCGGCTGCGCCGGTCGAGTCCGGCCGACTTCTGCCCAAACCGCTTCCGCAGATCCACCACCGAGACAATCTTCCCGCGCAGGTTGATCACCCCTTCCAGATAAGCGGGCGCGTCCGGCACCGCCGTGATCTCCGGCACGCGGACGATCTCATGCAGCGAGGTGATGGGCACGCCGTAGGTCTCGCTCCCCACCCGGAAGCCCACAATGTGTGTTTCCCGGCTCATGAATGGAATCCCCTTAGCGCGATCCCGCCGCCGCGGTCCGGGATGCGTTCCTGTGCCCCGGCGTGCTGTCGTTCGACCTGTCGTCCGATTGCAGCGCAAAACGGTCCATCGAATCCAGCAGGCCCCGCGACATCTTCGACATCTGATCCGAGGAAGCCGCCAATTCGGTGGAACCTTGCGTGTTGGACTGCACCAGCTCGCGCATGCGCTCCATGGCCTGCACCACCGCCTGCGCCCCGGAAGCCTGTTCCTCCACCGCCGAGTTGATCTCGTGCGTGATTTCGTTCAGCCTCGTGGTAGCGCGCGCAATCTGCGACGAGCCGTGCGACTGCTCGTTGGTGGCCGCCCCGATTTCCTGCGCGAACTTGTATACCTCGGCCACCACGTTCGAAATTTTTCGCAGCGCGGCATTCAGTTCCTGTCCCAGATTCAGTCCTTCGTTCACGATCGTCGTGCTCTTCTCCATGTTGTCGACCGCTTTGCGCGCTTCCTTCTGGATGCTCCCGATCAGCTCGGAAATCTCTTTCGTGGACTGCGCCGATTTTTCCGCCAGCTTCCGCACTTCGTCCGCCACCACCGCAAATCCCAGCCCATGTTCGCCCGCCCGCGCCGCTTCGATGGCGGCATTCAACGCCAGCAGGTTGGTCTGCTCCGCCAGATCGTCGATCACTTCGACGATCTTGCCGATGTTGTCCGCCCGCGTGCCCAGCGCGTCGATGATCTCGCCCGAAGCGTGGATCGTCGTGTTGATCCGGTTCAGTCCGTCGGTCGCCTTTTCCATGGTGCCGATGCCGCTGTGCACTTCTTCCCGCGAACGGTTCGAGATATCCAGCAGTACCTTGGCCGTATCCGCGACCCTCTGGATCGAGGTCACCATCTGGTCGATGGAGGCCGAGGTTTCGCTCACGCTCGAGGCCTGCGTCTGCGTGCTCTTCACCATGTTCTGCACGTTCACGCTCATCTCGTGCATGGTGCTGGTCACTTCGTCGATGGCCGAAGAGGTCTGCAGGCAGTTCCTCGCCGACTCGTCGGAAGAGCTCGCCACCTGGGTGGAAGCGCTGGCCACTTGCGTAGCGGCGTCGCGCACGTTGCGCACCAGCCCGCGCAGGCCTGCCACCATGCTGGTGAAGGCGTTCGCCAGCGTGTCGTTGGCCGAGCGGGGATGGACTTCCACCGCCAGGTTGCCCCCGGCGATGGCTTCGGAAACCGCCGCCATTTCCTTCAGGTACTTCACCAGCGACTCGAAAGTCCGGGCCAGTTGCCCGATCTCATCCTGACCGCGAACGTCAATACTGTGCTCCAGATCCCCGGACTGCCCGATCTGCCCCGCCACGTGAATCAGCCGGTTCAGCGGTCCCGTGATTCCGGTGGCGGTCCGGTAGGCAATGACGATGCCCAGGCCCAGCGCGAACATGGAACTGACTGCCGCTGCCAGAATCGTAAACGCCGTCGCCAGTTCATCGGAGTGGCGCCGCTCCTCCAGTTGATTGTGGTTCTCCCGGTCGACATCGTCCAAAACGTCGCTCGAACGCGACACCCAGGCGTTTGGATCCTTTTGCAGGTAGAAAATCTGCAGTTCCGCCACCGTCGCATTGCCGCCGTCCACGGCCGCGCGTTTGTTCACCAGCGGCTGGGCGAAATCGCTTCCCCATGCCTGCTCCAACCCCTGCACTTTTTCCAGGTTGGTGCGCTGTTGCGTGGAATTCGCCAGATCCTGGGCATGGCGCAGGGCGTCACTCAACAGGTGTTCCCCGTCTTTCATTTTCTCCACGTTCCGAGTGTCTCCGCTGAGCAGGTAGTTCTGCAGGTGAAGCCGGTTCTGCATCATTTCCATGCGGACCACCGAGGTCGCCTCGGTCATGTCGATCGAACGCTGCGCCGCCGCCTTGGTTTCGTGTTCGCGTTGCACTGCGATCAGGTTGATCGCCAGAAGCACCAGAACCATTGCCAGAATGATGCCGAAACTTATGTACAGCTTTTTCCCGATATTCATAACTCCAACCTTCCTCAGCCGGCTCTTCGGGCCCTGCCTTGCCCGCTTACTGGTTCGGGGTAAAACGGAATTCCACAATCCCCGTTGACTCTTCCGGACCCGCCTCGAAACGCCACTTCTTCACCGCCTCCAGCGCGGCGCTCGCCAACACCGGATGCCCGCCAACCAGCCTGGCGTCCTTAATCGTCCCGTTGGGGGCGACCGTGACCAGCACCTTCACCACGCCGGCGAGGTTCATGCGTTTCGCCAGTTCCGGATACACTGGCGGCACTTTGCTCTTTGTTCTTCGACTGATTTCATCCTGTCCCCATGCCAGGGGCGCGCTGCTTGCGACGCATCCGCCAATCAGCAGCAGACCCACCGCGAACAGACGATTGAGGGCTTGCATTACACAGTACCTCCCTTGCGGTTTTACACTTGCTCTATAGTCGTGCAAAGACCACACCAGCGGATATCAAAAGTTCTTTCTCTGCATTACTTTGGTGATCTTCGCAAGGCGATGAAGAATCGATCCTTAGTGATCGGGTGATCGGGTCATCTAAATTCAAATGCGATTCGCTTTTGACTTTCGATCACCCGATCACCCGATGGCCCGATCACCCGATGACCCCATCGCCCGCTTGCAGAGTGAGACGCCAGTATCACTCTGGTGCCGTTTCACAACTCGATACTGCCACCTCCTATTTCCTTGACTCAATTTGAGAATCAAGCGTACGTTTTATATGTAATTCAATTGTTTTCAACCGCTTAGCTAAGTCAACGGTGCGCACTGACAACCCATACTGGAAATTCGGGACCCAAGGACGCGTCTCAGTCTGACGAGGCTTTCCAGAAGCTGCTCCTGGAGCTTTCCCGGGCCGCTTTTCAGAGCAGCGATCCCAGCCAGCTTATCCGGTCCTTCTGCGCCCTCACTCGCGCCTTCTTCCACGCCAGCGGCGCCTACTTTTGGAGCCGCTCCTCCGACGGCGAGCTCGTCGGGGCCGAAGCCGATGGCAACCAGGCCGAGTCCTTTCGTGGCGTCCACCTGCGTGCCGCAGATTCATCCAATGCCCCATCCATCGCCATTGAGGCGGTTCAGAGGCGTCGCCCCTTCTTCCTCAACCACATTGATACCACCCGTTACCGCTGGCTCGCCGATTGCCAGGCGCGCGCCGCCATCGCCGCGCCTTTGCTGGTTTCTGGCGAAGTGGTCGGTGCCATCGCATTCGTGCACAGTGCGCTTGATGCCGGCTTTGACGAGGATTCCGTGGCCAAAGTCACCATCCTGGCGGCCCAGCTCGGCACCGCACTCGAAGCCCTCCGCCTGAACCAGCTTTCCCGCGAAGAGCATCGCCGCGCCAGCATTCTGGTCGAAGTCGCCACCGCGCTGCATGGCTTGCCCGACACCGCCGCCGTAATGGAGAGCATCGCCGACCGCCTCCGTGCGCTGCTCCATTCGCCCGCCGTGCTCGTGTTCGTCCAACAAGAGAAACTGTTCCAGTTGCAGGCGGTGTCGACCGAGGCCCCCAGGCTCGCTCTCTCCATCCGGTCGCGTTTCCAGGAGAACGACCTCCGCTCGTCGCTCGAGATCGCCACCCGCGCCGTCGCCGCCGGCGAGCGCATTACGGTGAGCATCGACGGCGCCTCTCATTTTGGAGAAGACTCGCCGCCCGGTGTGCTCATCGCGGTACCCTTTCGCACCGCGCGCTCGCACGGCGCGATTCTGGTTTACCCGCGTCCCGCCCACCCATTCACCCCGGAAGACAAAACCCTGGTTTCCGCTCTGGCCGGATTTGGCGCGGTCGCCATCGCCAACGCCGAGTTGTACGGCATGGCCCGTGCCCAGGCCCATGAACTGCACGAAATCCTCGAGATTTCCTTCGAGCTCGGCTCCGCCGGAAAACTCGACGAGTTCATGCAGACCTCGGTCGTCCGTGCCGCCAGTTTCCTCGGCTTCCAGCGCTGCTTTATCGGGCTTCTCGAAGAAAAGGACACCTTCCACATCCGATGGGGAGTGGAGAACGGCGTCGTCCGTCCCGTCGATATCCCGCTCGCCGATGGCGTCGCGACGCTCACGCTGAAGAAAAAAAATGTGTTCTTCACCGAAGACGCCTCCAAAACTTCGGGCGCGGATTTGGATTTCGTGGCCGCTTTCCAAATCCGCCAACTCCTCGTTGTGCCCCTGCTCGGTTCCAACGGCGATGTGCTCGGGATGTTCGGTGTGCTCGACCGCATCGAGCCCGGGCCGATCCACGACGAAGACGTCCGCCGCGCCCGCGCTCTGGCCGCGCAAGTTGCGGTCGCTCTCGAACTCACCCATAACCTGCACCAATCCGAGGAGCACCGCCGCCGCGCCGAGGCCCTGGTCACGCTCGCCCTCGAACTCAACAACGTCCTGCATCTGCCCGAGTTCATGCGCAACTTCGCGGTTCGCGCCGCTGAACTGCTGGGAGCCCGTTGTGTCGCCCTCAGCCTTTTTCAGACCTCGGCGACAGACACCATCCTGATGTGCCGGGGCGACTCCGAAGTCAGCGTTGAGGTTAACGACCAGCCCCTGCTCCGTCGTTTCAGTCAGGCGCTCACTGCGGCCCTGCCGAAATATTCCACCGACATCGCCTTCGCCCCGGCCGCCGATATGCTCGGTTCCGCTCTCGCCTCCAGTCTGGAATGGACCGATTGCACCCTGGTCCGGCTGGCCGGCTCCTCCGGCGAACTCGTCGGCGTTCTGTGTCTCGCCGACCGCGGCACCCCGCCCGCTATCGAAGATCACCAACTGCTGCGCGCCATCGCCGGCCATGCCAGCATCGCTCTCGAGAATGCCTGCCTGTTCACCCGCATGCAGCAGGCCAACCGCCACTGGATGGAAGTCTTCGATGCCATCAGCGACTTCATCGTGGTCCACGACGAGCAGCACAACGTTCTCCGCGTCAATCGCTCCCTGGCCGATTTCGTCGGTATCGCCCCCGACCAGTTGGTCGGCATCAACATGCGGGCGCTCGAAGCTCTTTCCACCGGCTCTTCGCCCCATTCCTGTCCCTTCTGCCGCACCGGCGACGGTCTCGACGAATACGTGCATCCCGTCCTCGAACGCACTTACCTGATTTCAACCTCGCGCATTCATGCCGCCAGCCAGGGGCCCCCATCCCGCGGATTGGGCGCGATGGGCCGGGGCGAAATAGGAACGAGCAGCGCCCAGCTGCAAACCGTGCACGTGCTCAAGGACATCACCGACCGCCGCGAAGCCGAGCGCCGCTATCGCGAACTGTTCGACAACATTCAGGAAGGAATTTTCTTCTCCACGCCCCAGGGTCGCTTTGTGGAAGTCAACGACGCGCTGGTTCGCATCCTCGGCTATGGCAGCCGCGAAGAGGTCATTCAACTCGACATTCCCACCCAGGTCTATTTTTCTCCGCGGCGCCGGGAAGAACTGGGGGAACTGTTCGAGCGCCAGGGCGGACTGCGCAATCAGGAAGAAATCTTCCGGCGCAAGGATGGATCGCCCGTCCGCGTTTTCATGAATTGTTTCGCGGTGCGCGACCAGGACGGCGTCATCCTGCAGTACCGCGGCCTCTTACTCGATATTACCGGCCTCCGCCAATCGCAAACCGATCTGCAGAAAGAGCGCGATTTCTCCAACAAAATACTCAATCACACCCAGAGCCTGATTCTGGTCACCGACACCGAGGGCCTCATCAGTTATGCCAACCGGCGCTGGAGCGGTCTCGGCTATCAGCAGAACCAGATCCTGGGGCATCGCTTGCCCGACCTGTGCGCACCCCCGCGCCGCGCCGCGCTTCGCGAAGCGCTGGCCGCCGTGGAGGCCGGCCAACAGGTCGATAACTTCGATTTGCCCCTGCTTCGCGGCGACGGCGTCAGCGCCCAGTTCTCCGTCAATTTGAGCCCCATCAGCGGCGAAGACGGCCGCGTCAGCAGCATTGTCGTAGTCATGAGCGACGTCACCGACTCCGCCATGCTGCGCTCCAAGCTGCTGCACGCCGAGAAAATGGTTGCCGTCGGACAACTCGTCTCCGGCGTCGCCCACGAAGTCAACAATCCCCTCACCGCCATCCTCGGATTCACCGACCTCTTGATGGAAAACCCCGAGGTCCCCGAAAGCGCTCGCCGCGAGCTGCGCGTGATTCTGCAGGAAGCGCAGCGCACCAAGCAGATCGTGCAAAACCTGCTCAGCTTTGCCCGCCAGATGCCGCCGGAGCGCCACTCCGTCCAGCTCAACTCCATCCTGCAGCGCACCGTGCACTTGCGTTCTTACGACTTCATCAGCCACGGCATTCAGGTGGTCGAACGCCTCGACGAGTCCCTGCCCCCGGTCGTCGGAGATTCCCACCAGCTGCAGCAGGTGTTTCTCAACATCCTGAACAATGCTTACGACGCCGTCCGCGAAACCGCGCGGCCCGCCCGCATTGAGATCATGAGCGCCCGCGCCAACTCTTTCGTCGAGATTTCTTTTCGCGATAACGGCCCGGGCATCGCAGATGCCGAACGTATTTTTGATCCTTTCTTTACCACCAAAGACGTTGGCAAGGGTACTGGTTTGGGCCTCAGCATTTGCTATGGCATTGTCCGCGAACATGGCGGAGAAATTGTGTGTCACAACAACCTGGACTCTGAAGGAGCAACCTTTATCGTCCGCCTCCCCGTGGTATCCGAGGAGGCATCCTTTGGAGCCGTTGCAGGAGTGCAACCAAAATGACCCAGTCAGGAACTAACACAGGAACGAAATCCGCCCGTGCGCCACTGCTTCTGATTGAAGATGAACCGGCCGTCATGGCTTTGGTACGCGCCGTTCTCGAGGGCCACGGCTATACCGTCGTTCCCACCGAATCCGGCGCCGAAGCCCTGCGCCTGCTCGAGAACGGCGAGTTTCACGGCGTCGTCTCCGATATGCGCACCCCCGGTGGCGTCGATGGCGCCCAGGTCTATGCCTGGATCGCCACCCATCGCCCCGAACTCGCCTCCCGCCTGGTTTTCATCACCGGCGATCTCGCCAACCAGGAAACGGCGGCCACCCTGCGCCGCACCGGCGCCCCCTGCGTGGAAAAGCCCTTTCGGGTGCACGACTTCATCGCCGTGGTCGAACAGACCATGGGCAAGGCCGCGTTATGACTGAGAATTTGACAAAGCAGAATTTGACGAAGGATTTCACGAAGGATGACTTCCGCATCCGCTTGTTGATCGTCGACGACGAGCAGACCATCCGCCGCCTCTGCATCACCGTCG